>QFCE01002372.1_pt1 | contig 19282 bp, 20 predicted proteins | sample 5346091 | NCBI WGS metagenome assembly QFCE01 (sample SAMN09062252, study PRJNA434731) | Human gut metagenome, whole genome shotgun sequencing project. | isolation source: stool timepoint A chromium assembly | host: Homo sapiens | collected 2015 | reverse complement strand
GTATCGAACATGCCCGACAGGTTTCCCGTGATCCCCTCGATGAGCAGCCCTCGGAGCCATTCATCGAGTTTGTCGAGTATGCCGCCCATAAGCGATCACCGCCGGACGATCAACCGAACAGGCCGGAGAGCAGAGGTACAAGGGTGATGCCGATGAGCGCGACACCGCCGCCGGCCATCAACTGTTTCATACCCTGGCTTTTTGCGCCAGGGTTGTCGTTGCCGTAACCTTCCAACAGGTTGATGACACCCCAGATACCAAGACCAGCGCCCAGAGCGATAACGAGAGTCTGAAGAACGGTAATTGCCTGTTCAAAAAATGCCATATAGTTTGTTAGCCGGAATCTGATTAAAAAATAGGTTTGTCATGTTTCATAGGCATACAAAAGCCGGAACAATCTGCCGCCCGGTTTCCGGGGGCATGATTCCGGCTGTCCTCCTTTTTCATTATTTTTCTTGCGATTGTCCGCTTTGTACGCCAATGGCCTCAACTGAGGCAGTTGCGGCAAATAGATACGATCACTCCTTTCTCAGCGGAACCGTATTACACGCCCTCCGTGTCTACTTCATATACATCGCAGACCTCATCAGGCTTGAGTTTTAGTCTGGCAGACAAAAATGCCTCAATATCAAAGGTATTTCGCTTGTCTGCATCAGCTGTGTATTTGAAATTAGGGTGTCTGGTAATGTCATACTTGTCTGAAAGAAACGGACGCACACCGCGCAACTGCAAGATGCACTTGCCGCCATCCATAACTGCCAGCTCGTCCTGGCTCATCAGCTCCTTTCCTAATTTCTGATAACTGAGGCCGTGAGAAATCTGGCTGCCCCGGTTTTCGGACTGGTTATAGAGATCAATGGTCTCTTTCCCCAGCAGCTCCGAAATTTCCTTGAGCGTGGATTTCTCCTTGCCTCCCAAAAACAAGGTGCTGTCACAGTTACCGACGATGGTATCTGCCGCATCCTTGTAGATGGTCTTTAGCTGACTCTGCGACTGCAAAATAATAGAAGCCGATATTTCACGGCTTCGGATGGTGGCAATCAGCTTATCGAAGTTCGGTATCTGGCCGATGTTGGCAAACTCGTCCAGGATCAGGCGGACATGGACAGGCAGCCGCCCGCCGTAGAAGTCATCCGCCTTGTCGCAGAGCAGATTGAAAAGCTGACTATACATGAGGGCGGCCACGAAATTGAAAGTGCTGTCCGTATCCGACAGGATCACAAACAGCGCCGTCTTTTGGTCGCCCAGGGTATCCAGTTCCAGTTCGTCATATTCCATCAGGTCCCGCAGCTCCTTGATATCGAAGGGAGCAAGCCGGCACCGCAGGAAATGAGGCTGGATTTTAAGGTTTTGCCCGCCGCCATCTTGAATTTGCGGTACTGCTTCACGGCGAAGTGGTCCGGCTCCCGTTCCTCCAACTGAGAAAAGAGCAGGTCCACCGGGCTTTGATAAGTCTCGTCGTCCTCTCTGGCTTCACTGGCATTGATAAGGTCCAGAAGTGTGATGAAGTTCTTTTCTTCCTCCGTGGCCTCGTACCAGATGTAGCCGATCAGTGCGGAATAATAGAGGCGTTCCGCTTTGACCCAGAAATCTTCCGAAGATTTTTCGCCTTCGCCCTTCGTGTTCATAATCAGGGCGTTCACCAGCTTTAAGATATCTTTCTCTGATTGGATATAAGCCAGCGGATTGTATTTCATGGATTTTCGGAAGTTTATCAGGTTGAGGCACTTGATACGGTATTTCTTCCGTTCCAGGAAAGCGCCGATCTCCGGCAGCAAGGTTCCTTTCGGATCAGTGCAGACATAGGACGAATGAGCTTGCAGCAGCGACGGCTTACAGAAGAACCGCGTCTTGCCGCTGCCGGAACCGCCGATCACCAGAATGTTTTTATTTCTGGCATACTTCGGCTGCTTTGGGCGGCTCGCCATCGTGATCCGTTCCGTCTGCGTCATGGGGATGTTCTGGAAAAAGTCCTTGTCCATGTAAGGAGCAATATCCGCCGCCGTACCCCACCGGGCAGAGCCATACTCGATCCCGTGGCGGTATTTCTTGGCGTTCTTGCCTTTCAGGTAGACCGCCATGCGGAAAGGATCACCGCACCGGCTATGCCGATCAGCAGGTCCGTGGGATGGAAAACTGAGCCACGGGGAGGAAAGCACTGCTTCCGTGAAGCCGTCCCCGATGGAGAGCAGCTTGCCGGAGAGGTCAGCGCCGGGCGCAAGCCGGAAAGCCTGTGCCAGCTTATCGAAGGGATACACGAAACAGAAGATACGGAAGGTTCAGCAAAAACACTTTTTTCATGTTCATCTCTGCACGCTCCGATCTTTGACCTTTACTTTCTCCCGGTCAATGGTGCGGTGTTCCGTTTTCTCCGCCGCCTGTTCCTTCGCCTGGGTCAGCCGCTCCCGGATGGAGGGCTTTTCCTCACGGCTCATTTTTCCGGCTGGCAAACTCCTGAAATGCCGCTGTGATGGCATCCGCGTCCCGGCTTTTGAAAAAGACCAGGTAACGGGGCTGCTCTGCGGCGGTGTCTTTCTTCAAGGCAAAATCTACATGGTATTTCTTCGCCACATGGGAGAAAGCCTTGATATTCTTGTCGCTGATCTCGATATTGGCAAGACCGGCGTTCTGGCTGGCAAGCTGTTTAAGGCTCTGCCTGCCGCGATAGATTTTGGGCTTCTGGTTTTTCTGGATTTCCTCCAGGAACTTTTTGACGGCCTTTTCAAAGACCTGCTCACTTAGCTTGGCTCCGTCAACAATGAGTGTCACAGCGCCCCGCGTTACTTCCTCCTGCATTTAGCCTCGCCCCCTTTGCCCGTCCCCGTACATATCGTGCTGCACCAGGGAAGAATAGTAGCTGTTGATGGTGGTCGGGGCGTTATACAGCGCCGCCAGAAGGTATTTCTTGATATTGCGGACATAGGTGGTGTTGTCCTTCATGCAGTCCATGACATACTGAACATGTGAACTGTCCAGCTTCATAAACCGGGACTTTACCACCTCCGCCGGATAATCGTCTCCGGCAATGCGGATGACTTTGCGGGCAGAACATACGGTATCCACGATCAGGTCAACGATCTCGTCAAGCTGCTCACGGTCGATATGGCTGTCCTGCACCAGATAGCTGTACTCGATGTTATCCAAAATCACTTCACGATAACATTCTCTGGCTCCCATCCGATCCGTTCCCATCCTTGCCCCTGCGGGGGTAGGGGGATTTGATTGGATAGGATTTGATAGTTCCGTACTTGATAAATCAGTCTTTGTTTGATTAGTATTTAATTGTGCGGGGTTTTCCGTACACGGTTCCGCCGTATCCGGGATACCCATATCCGGGTTTTCCGTATATGGCTTTGCCGTACCCGGTAAAGGCGTACCTGGGCTTGACGGCGGCTCGCACTGAGGCATTTCGTAAATGACATACTCGGTATCCGTGATCTTGCCTTTTTCATCCCGAAGCTGTGTGCGCCGGATATACCCGTGGGTTTCCAGCTCCTTCAACGCCGCACCGATGCTGTCCACACCTTCCCGGCAGATCGCCGCAAGACCTCTGGTGGTGTAATTCCACTCGTCAGGGAGCGACAACATCATGGACAGCAGCCCTTTGGATTTCAGGGTCAGCGTTCGATCTTTCAAGTGATAGTTCGACATGACCGTATAATCACGGGTCTTTTCAATACGAAAAACAGCCATCTTCGCACCTCCTTCCTGCGAAAATAAAAAGTGTTGGTTTTGAGCGGTTTATCCGTCTGTATGCCTCCGTTACCTTCCACATGGGAAAACATCCACGCCCTGTTCAGAACGCAAGCCACAGAGGGAAAAACAGAAGATATCCCACTAATTTTGATACAGTTTTCAGTCGGCTACCTCTCACGGTCTTTATGGTCATAGTGGAGGTCGCCGGAAAGCACCTTCGCATGGTTGCGGATTTTGATATGACCCTTTTCCTGATTCTCCAAAGCCTTGCTGTATCCGGCGTCAGTCAGGAACAGGCGCATTTTCTCACCCTTCCAGCCAACAGGCGAGTCATGGGTAAGAACATCAAAGACGATCATGTGTCTGGTCGCCGGGTCGAAACGCTCCAAAGCCATAATGTCATGGCCGGATAACTTCTGCGCCCCGGATTGCTGTCTGGCCTCTGCCAGCATTTCCCCGATGGTGCGGGCTTTCTCCGGCAGACGGTATTCGGCCTGCACCTTGCGGATCAAATCCATGCACTCCTGATCCGACAGTGGGCGGAGCTTGTCCAGAAGGCCTTCCGCCGTTTCTTTCGTTGCCGGGTTCGGCGCATAGCGCCATGTCATGTAAATCTCATTCAGGGCAGCGTTCTGATTGGTACTTTCAATCTGAAACACCATCCTCATTTCTGCTTCTGTCAGTTTCATTGCCAGCCTCCTTCAAAAATGGGTATAAAAAAACGCCATAGAGTTTTCTATGACGTTTAAAATATGAGTTCTATGGAGTTGGTATAGAAATTTTGGTTGTTGGTGTAATCTGAGTTATAATAGGAGTATATAAATCAGTGTCTGTTTTAGGTGTTGATAAAGAGACTATCAGGGAATATCTTACTTTTTTATCATATCGTTTAAGATAATCTCGTTCTCTCCACCAACCAATAACAGGAAATACAGCAATATGATTACAGTCACATAAATCAACAGCATTTAGTTCACAAAAATCAGAGTGAACTGAACCAACATCTCGATTATCTGAGCCTAAATACCATCTATCGCTTCCGCTACTTCCGTCGCCTTTATCCTTTTTATCATCACCACGCATTTTTACATTTATACGTTTTTTAAAATCATCTAAAGTCTCGTCAGAATTGATTACATCAAATCTAAGACCACATGACGGATAACGATATTTATCTTTCCACCCAACTTCTCCTGGACCTGGTTCGATAAAGTACGATAAAGTTACTTTCAATGTTACAGGTATTTCTCCTAAAGATTGGAGAACTTCTTTTGGCCAAGGCAATGTGTGTAAGTGCATTTCTTTCATGCTTTTTTTATCATAAGGTTGCAATTCACCTTGAATAACCATATTTACACTGTTATTCATGCACTGTATTGCCTTTTGAAGATTCGGAATACCATAACCACAAGTTCTTAAAAGTCTACGCCTTCCTTTGGTTTTTGTATCTTCGGTACAGAATTGCTTTTTCATTTCAGGAGTCCAACTAGCTGAATGAATCATAAGAGCACGAACTGTTTCGGGCCATATATTAGGATATTCATTTAAAATTTGTGCACAGAACCATGCAGCTTGTGCTGTAGCAGAACTTGTTCCCCAAATGGTAGAAAATTGCTTTATAAGTGGTCGATAATTTGTTGTTAGTAATGACAAATCAGGACATTCGGTATAATCTGTACCGTTCGAACAAATATTTCCTCCTTCGAATAATACATCAGGTTTTATAGGCCATTTACTACTCCATGTTTCAGAGGTTGAGCTATAAGGAGATAATGCACCTAATGAGGTAAGCGGAGTATATCCAGAAAAATCAGGATTACTGATTGTAACATCATTAGTATAAGCACCAATAGTTATAGCATTCCAAGATTGTCCTGGACTTTCAACACAATGTAATGTATTTGCGTCAGGGTAGGGACTCCTTACAAATTCGTCAGGATAAACATTACCTGCACTGATTAAAAACAAACGTTTTTCATTTTCTTCATCAGCACCAGATGTAATACTATCTAAGGCAGCAGACCAAGATGTAGGGCTACCATCAAAAGTATTATGATCTGGAGCAGTTACGGCCATGCAAATAACACGTTTAGACTTTGGATTGGAGATTTCCGCCAAGGAAACAGCTTGTTCTGTTATTGCACCATATAATTCTGGTAAGTTTCCACCAGTAGGAGGTAGTATTTTCACTGATTCAATTTCATGAGATACTGAAATTGGTTTTCTTGATTCCAATGCCTTCTTTAAATCATAGAATAAGGCAATGCCGGCCATTTCGGTGCCATGACCTTGATGATCACCGTTTCCCCAAGTGGTATTTACTGATTGAATATGATTGATGTTTGTAGCTGGTGCTAATAAAGAATGACCAGATGTTATGCCTGTATCTAATAAACAGACCGAAACATCATCATTTTCATATGTAGTCCGAGAGAGCAACTCATCAACCCATTCAGTCTGTTCAGAATTTGACAGTTCGTCAAAAAAAGTAGTTGCCTCCGGAGCACAGCGTATTTCAGTAATAAATGGGCACATACTAATTAAATTTTTTAAAGTATGAGCATTGGCGCGAATTAATTTTACAATTCTTTCTGGGAAAATAATACGTTTTTCATCAATCGGAATATTGTTTTCTTGACAGATTAAAGTAATATTTTCCTCCGTGACTCTCCAAGATTCAGGGTTAGTAGTTTGATAATCATACCTTAACCACAGCTCACACCATATAGGGTCATCTGTAGGAATAGTATCGGGTTTACCAACCCAAAATGACTCCAACATTGCTAATTTAACATTTTCAATGCTGCTAACCAAATCGTTGTTTTTAGGCTTTCCTGATTTTGTTTGTTCAGAAGCATAAGCCTCGACTTTCTGAATAAAATAGTTCTCTTTTCCGGCAGGAATATAAACGGTTGCTTTAACAGTATTTGTTTCGGTATCTTCATGGACATTTAAAAGTCGAATACCTTGAGTTCGATTTTCCAGGCTTTTTACAGCCAGGTCATGTTGTGAAGCGCCCGAAAATTCAAGATAAACTCCTTCTTTATATCGAATAGCAGCTACCTGTCGTTGCGTAAGTGATTCAGCGTAGCATTCTCTTAACTTGCGCTGGATGAAATTAGCATGTGATGTGGCAGTTCTATGAGGATAATTACTACCTATAGGGCGTGATACAGAGGAATAAGACAGCGGCTCGGCTGTCTGAGATAAAAAAATATTCTTTTTGTCTACAGCCATTCGTCTTATGCCTCCTTATATGAATAGATATTTTTTCTTTCATGCAAAAGAGCAGAGAGCCCTTTTGAAGTCAGGGGTTGGTCTCCTAAAATTGAGGACTTTATTGCATCATCACATACTTTTACGATTTCTGCATGATTAAGTCCATTAGCAGCTTGAATAAGTTCTTTAGTTATCCTGAAATGTTTATCATAATTAACTAGTTTGTATTTGAACAAACGCTGTATCTCATCTGTGGTCGGTAAGGAATAATGAAGAACATCATCAAACCGCCTAAATAATGCTTGATCAAGTAATCGTTGGTTGTTAGTTGCAGCAATTATTATACTTTCAGAAGAGTCTTGCTCTATAAATTGAAGAAACGAGTTAAGAATTCTTCTCATTTCTCCCACTTCATTATCAAGACTTCTGTCTGCACCAATGGCATCAAATTCATCGAAGAAATAAACACCGGTAATTGATTGAATACTATCAAATATTTGGCGTAACTTTGCGCTGGTTTCTCCCATGAATTTTGTAACAAGTTTATCCATTTGTACTGTATACAAAGGAAGAGACAATTCGGAAGCAATAATAGACGCTGTTAATGTTTTACCAGTTCCAGGCTGGCCTTCGATTAGAATTTTTCTTCTATTGACCAAGCCGTATGAATATAGTTTGTTTCTGTTGCGATACTCATTAAGAATACGCTGTATTTTTTCACTAATATCATCAGAAACAATAAGTTCGCTTAAATCGTAGTTTGGAGTGGATAGCAAAAGCATAGGATTCTGAGATGTAAGTTGTACTATACTCGCTCGTTTATTTCCAAGTTTATCAATTTGCAATTTTAACTCTCGTGCGAAGTTATCATGTCCAAGTTTGGCTTCATGAGCAGCTATTTGCAATACAACAGTTTTAAATTTTTCATCATTACGGTCAACATATGCCTTTACAAGGCTCTTTATCTGATCAGCTGTTGCCATACACAAATCACCTCCCATAAATATAATAACTCATAATACATCATACTCTTTTTGGGCACGATAGTCAATTATCCAGCAATAAATAGAATATGATTTAAGTCAGTTTGTATTGAGCAAAAACGCCATAGGTTTTTTGATCCTACGGCGTTTCTTGCAATATTCACAATTCCAAACTTTCCAACCACTCGTCAAAAGATTTCTTGGAAACACGAATCGCATTTCCTATGCGAACGATTCTGAACTCCTCCTGCTTGACGAGCTGATATGCGGTTGTGCGGCCAATGTTTAGCATGGCTGCAATCTGTTCCACGGTATATGTGCGCGGTTCTGGCAGTGACTTTTTCTCTTTCTTGTCCATAGTAACCTCCATGTGTTTGCCTTGTCATTTTGACTAAAGGAGTGAAGAATGACAGTAGCAATCAGCTTTGGCGGGGTGTCCTCTTGCTAAGAATTTGCTAATAGGACTCCCCAACGGACACATAAAACTGCGTCAGAATAGGTGTTTTGCACCATAAAGTTCGTTTACTACAAGTCATTCTGCGTAAGGGATGATATTGGAAGTTACATCCGAACCGTGTATCACATGGTAAGCCATACTCCTAAGCGTGGGGTCGGAGGTTCAAATCCTCTTATGGACGCCAGTGAACAACGCCGAAAGCCTTTGTTTTCAAGGGTTTTCGGCTTTTCTTATATGAAAAGGCACGAAAAAGCTCTTTCACTGTATGAGATAAAATTCTACTCCAAAATTTGATTTTTGACAACCTCTCCAGAATCGAACGGTTGTTATAAGACAAAATCACCAGCTAATTTTTAGCGGAAAATGGGCTGTTCTTGCTAATGAAAATACCCTTCCAGCTAATCAGCCCCAAAATCGTGCCAAAAATCCAGCTAATCAAAAAAGGCGGATGTTTTGAGTACCATGCTGTTATAGCGGATAAAATTGAATATCGTTATGTACATAGAGCGTCTATTTGCCCCGCATTGGGGATGGATAGGCGCTCTTTTTTTATGCCCAAGACCATGGGCAAATACAAGAGATTGGAGGTGTTTTATTTGAGCAAGCCTGTTTATACCGCAGACAAGCCGAGCGACTGTCATTACTGCTACTTCTGGACGAATGGCAGAAAGGGTTGCCGTCTGGGTAGAAATAATTGCTACTACTTAATCTCTTTGCCACCGAAACCCAAGTCGGAATGTGACGGCTGTCCCTATGGGCGAGATCACCCGTGCATTGGTTGGTGTACGAAGAAGGTTATGCGTGAAGTGGGGCTTCGTTGATATGGATGCGTATGAACAGGAATACCGCTTCTGCTATTTTGCCCGATGTCCTTACGAACAGACGGATATGACTTTCCGCAGCATTCCGCTGACAACAGAAAGTTTTCCGCAGAAAGAAGGTGGTGAAGCCGTGTGAGTTTTGATTATTTTTACGGTCAGCAATCCGATCTATTCACATTCTATCGAGTTCCGAAGGTGTTGTTCACGAACGAGAGGTTCTGGAATATTTCTGCCGATGCCAAGATGCTGTATGGCATTTTGCTTGACCGCATGAGCCTGTCGGCAAAGAATGGTTGGATAGATAAAAACGGTCGAGTGTATATCATTTTTACAATCGACGAAGCGAAGATGGCTCTGAACTGTGCTGAACAAAAGGCTATCAAGCTGCTCAGTGAACTTGAGAAGAAAGCAGGATTGATTGAACGCAAGCGCCAAGGTCTGGGAAAGCCCAACCTGATCTATGTGAAGAACTTTATCTCTGCTGTGGATTCACAACTCTTGAATTGTGAAAATCACAATTCTGGAACAATGGAAATCACAACTCAAGAACTTCCAAAATCACAATGTAATAATACTGATAAAAATAATACTGAATTTAATGATACTGATTCTATCTTTCCTTCCGGAAATGGTGGAATGATGGACGAGAATGACCGGTATCAAGAATACTTTGATTATTTCTCGGATCAGCTCAGTATGGATTTGTTGAAGAAGGATTACCCTTACGATTCCGAAATGTTGGATAACATTCTGGAGTTGATCGTTGAAACAGTTTGCACGAAGCGACCGTTGATTCGTATTGGTGCAGAGGAGCGTCCGGCAGAAATTGTCCGCAGTCGGTTTATGAAACTGAATGCCGAACACATTCGATATGTTATGGACTGCTTCAAAGAGAACACAACAAAGATTAGAAATATCCGTCAGTATATGCTGACTACGATATACAATGCGCCGACGACAATAGACACCTACTACGATGCTCTTGTTCGGCACGATATGTCACACGGATATTTGGAAGGAGGATTTAAGAAATTGAAAATGAAGCGAGAGGAGCCAGTAAAATCAATAGATTTAGGCTTGACAGAATAGGAAGGAAAGTGGCATGAGGTTGAATTTTTTGCTTTCCTTCATGCCGATGCCTATGACAGCGTTCTGTATAATACGCAGCTGCAGAAAGAAACAGATACTTTGATGTATCTGGATTATGTGCGGCAGAATGCAAGTTATTTTGAAGAGCTTTCTTTCCAGAAGAGTGAAAGATTTGTAACTTTATCAACCTGTACTTCCGACAGCACCAATGGCAGGCATCTTCTGGTTGGAAGAATTCAGGAAGAAATCCAAAAGGAACAGGGAGACCTACAATATGAGAAAAAATAAACAGATACTTGTTTTCGCTCTATTGTTCAGTTTTCTGTGTTTTCCTGTAAAACAGGCTTTTGCGGCAGCTGGCATGACAGAAGTTCCATTGACAGTAAAGCAAAGTTTTGTGGTGGAAAATCCTGTTAAGGAAATGGATTTTACAGGAAATTATGAATTTCGTGCTTTAGATCAAGAAGCACCAATGCCGGAAAATACGAAAAATGGGATCTACTCTTTTTCGTTAAACGGAGAGCAGGTAGAAACGACATTCTCATTGCAATATTTACATGCAGGTGTTTATCACTATCAACTGGTACAGACAACAGCAGAGAAAGAACGGTATCAATATGATAAAAGCTGTTATGAGATTACAGTTTATGTGAAAAATGGTGAAAATGGAGAATTGGTTTCAGAGGTAGTGGCAGAAAAGGGAGATGGGAAAAAGTGTGGAGATCTGGAATTTCAGAATTCCTATCAGGGAAATCCGCCGGAATCTTCAGAACCATCTAATCCATCAAAGCCTAATGATCCAAGTAAACCGGTAAAAACAGGTGATACAACGCCTGTCATGGCGTATATTTTACTTGCAGCAGGAGCATTATTACTGATTGCAGTGCTTGCTTATTTTAGAAAGCACAACCAGAAAAAACAATAGAGTATAATAAAAAAGGGGATGTTCTGACTGATAGAATATCCCTTTTTGTATATAAGGCTGAAAGGAAAACGTTATAAAAGAGAGAAAAATTTTGTTGTAATAGCATAAGAGAATTGCTACAATACAAAAAATAGAATTGAAGTTGTTCGGATAAAAAGGGGGCTGAAAATGATGTATGGTATTGTTTTTGTCGTATTATTATTTGTGATATTTAATTCACCTAAATATATTAGAAAGAAACTTACAGAGCAAATTGCGGAGGAAAGCAATAAAGCTAAAGATAATTTACAAACTTCACAATTAAATTTTTTATCAAAGATAGAATGGCTTAGGTTCTATCCATTGAAGAAAATTTTACTGGGAGCAATTTGGCTTGCTTGCCTATTTTATGCTGTAAGAGGAGTCTTTATGACTATTCATGATCCTCGTGGTATATTTATATTCCTCACAGCTTTATTTTGGTTCATCACTATTTTTACAGCACGCAAGATATGGCGATATATTAGATTACCTTATCACTGTGCGCCTGTATTAAACCATATCAAAACAAAAGAAGAACTAAAGAAATCTCTGCAAGGAGAATGTTTTGAAAAAGTAATGTTTCAGAGTAGTTTATTACAAAAATATTTTCATGTTCTTATTAGCGAAAATTGGATAGTGATGGATGGACGCCTTTTTTCAAGAAATGAAATTAAAAAAATCTATCATTTACATAAAGGTTCTATTCGAAATTATGAACAAGTTAAGTTTATATATTCTAATGGTGAAGAATACCAATTCCCTGGTAGCAACGAATGGCGTGAAGATGAACTTCGCCAAACAGAAGTATCAAATTTGCTACATAAAATATGCCCAGTAGTTATTGAAAATGCAGAAGATATAAATACTGCATCACAGAAAAAAGAGAAATCTGTTGTCTACTGGAATATGAATTATAAAGGCAAATTTAGAAGAACATTATGGTTTATTCCGCTAGTTGTTATTCTGTGCTTCTTGACACCTCTGTTTATGGGAAAATTTTGGTTCATATACGATATACTTCTTATCGGAATTTTGATATGGCAGCTTAGATATACATATAGGAAAATGAAAATTGAAGAAACAACAGTAAATGTGACAAAGGAAAACAGTAATAAAAAATATACCATTGCCATGAAAAATGTTCATATGTACAATTATCTTCTGGCAATAAGAGATGAAACGCATATCTACAAAGCGATCATTGAAGCGGTACCGGATGAAAAAGAAAGCATGATGATTTGGCTGGATGATTTTAACTTTCCACAAGAAGAGATTGAGGGCATAAAAGAAGAAATAGAACTGTACTTTAAGGCCAGAAATATCAATTGCATATTTAAAACTGGCAAAAGAGTATAGGGTTGAAAAATAGTTATAAACTTTGATTGGGGAAAAAGAACTGCTTCTAAATTTGTTTGAAATCATTGATATGTATGACAAATTTCCGGTTGACAGAGTCAGCAAATTATTAAATGAAAAGTGTTAAGTGGAAGAAACACTAATGGAACAAAAATGCTGCACAGTGGATTGCCTGAGTAACAGTATGTTGGTTTTATAAGATAATATATAGAATAGAAAAAAGTCACTTCGCATCTGATTTTTCAGGCGAAGTGATTTTTTTCTTGAATTAGTACCCAAATAAAAAATTACCCTTGTATTATGTAGTGTAAAAAGAAAAAGAACCAGGGAGGCGGTTTTATGGGAGGAAAAAGTAAAGGAGAACAGACGCTGTCAGTATCCAGAAAAGAAGTAAAATATTTGCTTTCACTTCCAGACAGATTATATTTATTGGATGCCTTGGATCGGCTTTTAACGCCGGATGCGTATGGCGGTTACAATGGTTATACAGTAAGAAGTGTATATTTTGACAGCATGACCAATGAAGATTATGAAGATAAAAAAAATCATGCGGATGAAAAGAAAAGAATCCGTGTCAGAGTATATCACCCAGACGATAAAGTGGCAAAATTTGAATTAAAGCGGAAAAATTTTGGGAGAGAACTAAAAGAAAGTATTGTGATTTCGCGCGAAGATGCAATACAGGTATTACATAGAAATTATGAGGTTTTGTTGAAGTACCATAACCCTATATCCCAATATGCGTATGATTTGATGACAACGCGGTTATACCGGCCGGTTTCTCTTATAGAGTATGACAGAAGAGCATATACGCATGAGAATTTCAATACCCGCGTTACAATGGATAATAACTTACGGTTTTGTGAATTTAACTATGATCTGTTTGCCAGGCATTTAAACTTTAAATCTGCGATGCCAAAGGAACAGACAATCCTGGAAATTAAATATGACAGGTTCCTTTTTAAACAGATTCAAGATGTGCTTTCCAAATGTGATTTGAGCAAAAAACCTCCGAGCAAATTTGGAACTTCACGTCAGATTTTAAAAGAATATTATACATAGGAAAGGATGAGGAAAATGAGTAATTGGATGAAAACTTTTATGGGAGAGCAGGTTGCCGCGCCTTATATTACAACCATGCAGAATTTATTAGGAAGTATTTTATTTACCCTTGTAGTTGCAAGTTTTATGCTGGTGATTTACAGAGTGTGCCACGATACCTTAACGTATAATAAAAAGTTTAACATTACATTAATGATGCTGGCAGTGATTTCAACTGTTTTACTGGCTCTGATTCAGAATAATCCCCTGTTATCTTTAGGGGTGCTGGGTTCCCTGTCTATTTGCAGAATCCGAACAAATACCAAAGATCCCAGGGATTTAGGATTTGTTTTCTGGGCATTGGCAATAGGTATTGCGTCTGCAGTAGGAGCGTTTACCGCTGGGATTGCCAGTTCGCTGATTATGGGAGTTGTACTGGTCATATTCCATAAACTGGATAAAGGATGCGAGCATCAGATGATGGTTGTCAGAGGAGAAAAAAAGCAACTGGAACTGGTACAGGATGTGTTGCATCAGGCAGGTGTTACCGTACAGAGTAAAAATGTTTTTACGGATACATTTGAACTGGTATATGAATTACAGCTTGAAAAGAACGAAGAGGAGAAGCTGGTCAGCCGGATCAGTAACATAGAAGGAATCCGCAGTGTGAATGTATTAGCGCCAAAGACAAAAGTGGCATGATATGGAGGAACAATATGAAACGGATAAAATTTTTTTTAATAATTAGCTGTTTAATATGTGGAATCTGGTTCAGCGGTTGTGGGAAAAAGGAAAAGGAAGAACCTGCCGTAACAGGAAAAACTGCTGAGTTGATGTTTATAACCATAGGAAAAGGAGATGCGTTTTTATTAAAAACTCCGGAAGATACTTATTACATGTGTGATACGGGAAAAAAAGAAGATTATCAGCAGATTAAAAAAGTATTAGAGAAAAAACAGGTAACAGAGTTAAAAGGTATTTTTTTATCTCATGGGCACAAGGACCATGCCGGAAATGTGAAAAATCTAATAAAAGACTACCCCATAGAAAAAATATATCTTTCCAAAAGGGATGATGCTTCATATGAAAAAGTAGATATGCAGGAATTAGCGGACTCTTATCAGGTTCCATTGGAATATCTGGAAGGTGGAGAAGTATTGGATTTGGAAGGTGTGACAGTTAATGTCTGGATACCGGAAAGATGTGATTACAGAAATGCAAATAATAATTCTATTGTTCTCCGTTTCCAATACGGAAAGAATTCTTTCCTTATGACAGGGGACATGGAATATGGAGAAGAAGCTGCTTATTTACAAAGTGGGAGGTGCAGAAAACAGATATTTTAAAACTGGGACATCATGGAGAAAATGACGCGACATCGGTTACATTTTTAGAAAAAATCAGGCCAACATACGGGATCATTACGGGAAATGAAGAAGAAAATCCAGATTCGGTGAATCCGGAGATAGAAGCACGATTGGATGCCTTTGATGTGGAAAGTTTCTATTCAGAAGGAGACCAACTTGCGTGGGATTTTATTTTGAATGGGGAACAGATTCAGATTGAACAATTAAAGGAGTAAGGAAAGGAGCAGGAATATGAATCAGCAGTTAGAAGAAACTATAAATTCTTTTATGAATGCAATACAAATAAAACCAAGTGGAATGATGATATGGATAAGTCTGGTAGTAGCTTTACTGTTTGCGGCAATTTTGTGGGGAACCTATCGTTTATCCAATACGAAACAGTCCTATCAGCCGAAATTTGCAGCAACTTTAGTGGCATTAGCAATTATATCTACCATCCTGATGGATCTGATACAAACGAATATTGCGCTTTCTCTGGGAATGATTGGTTCGTTATCGATTGTAAGATTTCGTACAAATATTCGTGATCCGCGTGATATCGGGTTTATTTTCTGGTCTATGGCAATTGGCATTGCTTCTGCAACGCAAAGTTATTTGATCGGATGCATTGGAAGTGTGGTTTTAGCTGTTGTAATGTTTATGACAAAAAATACCGGAACGGAAAACCAGCATTTGTTACTGGTTGTAAGAGGAAGTAATACAGACTTGGATCAAATCCAGAAGATTGTCGGTTATCATACAAACAGTAATCTGGTAAAGGCTAAAAATATTCTTGCCGATTCCTTTGAACTGGTATATGAAGTAGAGATTCCGGAAACAAACAGTAATAAAGTTATTGAAACTATTTTTGAACTGGGTGGAATTGACAGCGTGAATTTACTGGCGCAAAATGCGTGATAAATAGAGCCTCCCCATGATATAATAGAATTCGGAATGAGGATATAGAAAGAGAAAGAAGGGGTAGCTATGGTTCCAGGTGAAAAGATAGCATTAGAGAATCTGGATCAGCTTATAAACCAGTATATGGCTTTTTTAATCCGGACAGTAAGCAATTTTACGGGAAAATATGTTTCGATTGAAAATGATGACGAATTCAGCATAGCACTGATCGCCTTTACTGAAGCAGTGAAAAAATATGATGAGGATAGAGGAAACTTTCTGGGATTTGCAAAATTAGTGATAGAAAGCCGTCTGAAAACTTATTTAGGGAAAAAAAGAAAGGAATCGTCTGAGGTCTCTCTGGAAGCAATGCAGGAAGACGGGATAGATTTTACAGAAGAAAAGGAAGAAAACAGCAGCCTTCATGAAGAAATTATTCAGTATCGGGAAGAATTGCTGCTGTTTGGATTAACGCTGGAAGTTCTTGCAGATCGGGCTCCCAAACACAGTGATACAAGAAAAAGAGCAGTAGCAGTAGCGGAAATTGCCAGTGAAGACAAAGAAACAGTAGAAGAAACGTATTTAAAAAAGAAACTTCCAATCCGTAAAGTTGCCAGGCTTTCCAGGGTTACAGAGAAAATTGTAAAGGGGAGTAAGGAATTTATTCTGTCCGTATTGATTATATTTGTGAAACAATTTCCGGGATTAGTCTATTGGATTAAGGGAGAGAGGTGTCATCACCATGTATCATAAAGTAATTGTAATGGAAATAAAAGAAACGTATGCACTTGTTATGGCAGAAGACGGTCAGATTCTTCGCGTTGTATATAAAGACGGTATGAAGGTGGGGAATCGCATCTATATATTAGAAGAAGATATATTGAAAAAGGATTCTTTCAAGGAAGAAAACCATGCATCCATCATCCCGTTTGTAGAAAGGAAGAAAACCGGAAATCAACATAAAACATTTTGGAAGAAGATGGTTGCAGTAGCAGCTGCATGCGCGCTTTTTGTTACATCTTTTGCAGTATTATCAAAGCCGGGGAAGGCTTACGCTATGGTATCTGTGGATGGAGAAAAAGCGGTTGAAGTAGTTTTAAATCAAAAAAACAGAGTGAAAGAAGCCGACTCAAAGAATGATTCTCTTACAAGAGAAGAAAAGAAAAAGATAAAAGGAGAAAAGGTAGAAATAATCAAGAACTATTTTTCACAAGATCTTTCGGATAAAGAAACCATTATTGTGGGATATGCTTTTTTGGAGGACGAATCTGAAGAAGAACGTGCAGCATTGCAGAGACGTCTGGAAAAAACATTTGGTACGGAACATTTACTTTACCTTGCAGGGGATAAAGAAGATGTTGAAAATGCAAAGAAAGCAGGCAAAAGTTTGGGAATATATCTGGCAGAGCAGATATTAACCGGAGAAGATTTCAACAAAGTGGTAAATGAAGTTACAGAAGAAGAGATTCTGGAATTGCTGGAAAAGAATCCGTCCTTTATAGAAAATCCTGTATTGAAAAAATCGATTCAAGAAAAATTATCGGATTATGAAGATGCAGATGATCTTGAAAAAGAAGAGGAAGCGGATCATGATGAGAGTGAAGATATTTTAGAACAGCAAAATGAGAAACAGGAGGAGCAGGGAGAAACTGATCAAACAGATGAAACAGATAAGTCTGGAGACTCAAAAGATGCGGATGAACCAGATGCAACAGATGAACCAGAAAATCTAGATGACGAAAGGAAGGAGGAAGAATCAGAATCAACAGAGCAATCGAAAGAGACCGTAGATAACGACGAAGAAGATGTTTCAGAAAGTTCTATTGAGCCAGAGGAAGAAGATTGAAATGTGTCATTAGTATGACAACCAAAAAGCGGGAGATATTGATTAAGAGGATGTTCAGTATCTTCCGCTTTTATATTAAGATAAAATTCAATGAGAATATTTTAGTGTAGTTTATAATTCAGCAGCCAGTTCATGCATCCAGAAAGAAGCTGCTTCATATTCTTTGGGTTCTGATAGTACCGGAACCGTGAGAATATCCAGAGGTACATTAAGTGTTTTTGCCATTTTAACGAGGATTTCATCACGAGGTTTTCTTGTATCCGCTTCATATTGTGCAATTCTGACATCCGCAGAATCTTCCGGAAAGCCAAGTGCGATACCGAGTTCTTTTTGTGTGAGATGATTTTTCTGTCTCAAATGTTTTAATTTTCTTCCAAATGTAATCATAGTAGTAATTCCTTTCTGTAAATTATTTTGAGCGTGTGAGATGTCGAATCATAAGTTGTTCGACACATCTGATTATATGAGGAGGATTATTCGCCAGTACTTCCGAATGCACCGGTATTTCTTGCTTCTCCCAGATCGAGGACAAAATCAGCAATTACAACAGGTGTGATAACCAGTTGTCCTACACGGGTATCTTTGAGGAGTGTCTGGGATTCTGAACTAACATTACTGATGATGGCATGAATTTCTCCACGATAGCCGGAATCAATAGGCGGAAGCTCGCAGACCAATCCTTTTGCAGCCATACTGCTTCTTGGAAAGACATACCCGGCATATCCATCCGGAATCATGAGGCCAAATCCTAAGGGGATTCTTGCAATCTCTCCTGGCTTTAATGTGCAGTCATAAGGCATATATACATCGGCTCCGGCATCGTTTTTATGAGGTCGGAAGGGATAATGATCTTTCTCTAATCCAAAATCGATCAATTTAATTTTCATAAATAGTTTCCCTCCCTTCTATGAGCAGAGGATAATCTGTTCTCATTATTTCTAATGGAGACCAATCTTTTGGGATAGGAATTCCACAAGTCATAGAACCTTCTTCACAGCATCTTCTCTGACAGAATGGACCGGTCAGCTTCGGTGAAAATAACACCGGATCATATTCATATAGTTTCTGCCAGATATCCAACATTACAATTCTTGTTTCGTCTGTATTCCTCCTGCAGATACGCTGACTGATCATATGTTTCCACTCATAAGGTGTAGCACAGATAATCAGGATATTTCTCAAAGCATGAGGAAGAGCATATCCAGCAGAATCATGATGAAAGCCTGCAGAACATAATTCCTGATAGCATCTGAGATCCGATAAGCAGCTTTCCAGATAGAGATCAATGTATCCCTGTTCGGAAAAAAGGATTTCATATGGGATTGCAAATGCAGCTTTTTCTGAATAGTTGCTATATTGTAAAGAAGCGCTCATGAATTTTACTTCGTTTTGATGACGAGTGATCTGTGCAAGAAAACGTCTGCTTGCGCCTACAATTGCAACTGTGATCACCGTAAATTTCTGTACGGTTGGATGGGGAAGACTGGCAATCCGGTCTACGGTTTTGTCTGTAAAAGATTTATGGTAAAGCGTCATAAGATCATCCATGTTTTGAATGGAGTGTCCCTGTTGGGTAAGCCTG
>QFCE01001488.1_pt1 | contig 19524 bp, 19 predicted proteins | sample 5346091 | NCBI WGS metagenome assembly QFCE01 (sample SAMN09062252, study PRJNA434731) | Human gut metagenome, whole genome shotgun sequencing project. | isolation source: stool timepoint A chromium assembly | host: Homo sapiens | collected 2015 | reverse complement strand
TCAAAAAAATGCACGGGCGCGCATTGTGATCTCCGCTATCGCCCTGGAGACGGTAGGGCGGGCCATGGAGGTCCTGCAGCGGAACGGCTTGACGCCGCAGGCGGCGCAGCTGAGCGTGAGCGAAACGAAAGGCGCCGGAGGACTCCATTTATTGCAAGCAAACAACCCGGTGTTTTTGATCGCAGGAGGGGGAAATGATTGAGTGGCTGGTGGCTGCCCCAGCTTCGGGCGGCGGAAAAACGGTGCTTGCCTGCGCTCTGCTGCAGGCGCTGAAAAGGCGTGGTCTGTCTCCTTGTGCGTTCAAGTGCGGGCCGGATTATATCGATTCCATGTTCCACCGTGCGGTGCTGGGTGTGGCCAGTTGCAACCTTGATTTGTTTTTGAGCGACGAAACGGCGGTACGCCGTCTGTATGCGCGCGGCTGTGCCGGGCATGGTGCAGCCATTGTCGAGGGGGTCATGGGGCTGTATGACGGTCTGGGCGGTGTCACGGATCGCGCCAGCGCCTGGCATATGGCCGATACGCTGGGACTCCCTGTGCTGCTGTGTCTGCGGCCTAAAGGCAGCAGCCTGACCCTGGCGGCTCAGGTAAAGGGCTTGCAGGCGTTCCGGCGGGACAGTCACATTGCAGCTTTGTTTTTAACGGACTGCTCCGCTATGCTGTACCAAACGCTTTCACCGATGCTGGAGCGGGAAACGGGCCTGCCCGTGCTGGGGTACCTGCCTCATATGGAAACGGCGGTGGTGGAAAGCCGCCATCTGGGCCTGCGTACCGCTGGGGAGATCAAGGATTTGGCGGCGCGCCTGTGCGCTGTGGCGGCGGTGCTGGAGGAGACGCTGGACTGGCCTCGTTTTTTTGCGTTAGGCCGCGGCCCGGCGCGTCCGCTGCCGGATCGGGAAACGGAGCCGGGCGCGCTGCGTGTGCCTATCGCTGTGGCGCAGGACGAAGCCTTTTGTTTTACCTATGCCGAAAGTCTGGACATGCTGCGCCGCTGTGGGGCGCAGCTGCTGCCTTTCCGACCCCTGGACGACCGGGCGTTGCCGGAGGGAGCCTGCGCGCTGTATCTTCCCGGGGGTTACCCGGAGCTGTATGCCCGGTCGCTGGCGGAAAACGAGGCTGGCCGCTGCGCGGTGGCGGCAGCGGTGACAGGTGGCATGCCCACAGTGGCCGAGTGCGGCGGCTTTTTGTATCTGGGGCAGGCGCTGCAGGGAACGGATGGGCAGTGGTATCCCATGGCTGGTGTGCTTCCTGGAAAGGCGGAGCGAAAAGAAGGCCTGGTGCGCTTTGGTTATGCCCGGCTCGCGGCGGAGAAGGAGAGCCTGTTGCTGCGCGCAGGAGAACGTGTACCGGTGCATGAGTTCCATCATTGGGATTCCACGGAAAATGGCGTGGATCTGGGTGTGGAAAAACCTTTGACTGGCCGCACTTGGCGTTGCGGGTTTACCACAGACACGCTGTACGCCGCTTTCCCCCATCTTTATTTTGCCGGGCATCCGGCGCTGGCGCAGCGCTTTGTGGCTGCGGCGCGGCGCTATAGTGCAAAAAAGGAGAAACAGACATGAAAGAACAAAGCAACGGCGTACCTGCTGCGCTGCCGACCCTGCTGCGGGCGGTGGAAGCAGAACAGGCATCCGGCTGCGCGGCGGCGGAGGCCGCCCGGGTGGAGGCGCACCGCCGCTGGGCGGCGGTGGCGAAGCCTTTGGGCAGTTTGGGGCTGCTGGAGGCAGCAGTGGAAGATGCTGCGGCATTGGGGCAGAGCGCAGAGGTGCGCTTTGACACACGTGCAGTGCTGGTGCTGTGCGCCGACAATGGCGTGGTGCGCCAGGGTGTGAGCCAGGTGGACAGCACCGTTACCGCAGTAGCGGCGCGCAGCATTGCCGCGGGCCGCTCCAGTGTGGGGCAGATGGCTGCTCTGGCGCACTGCGATGTGATTACGGTAGACATGGGGATGCAGAAACCTGTGTCCGGGGCAGGACTGCTGGAACGCCGCATCGGCGCAGGCACCGCAGACATCACTGAGGGGCCTGCCATGACCCGTGCCCAGGCCGAGCAGGCTGTTCTGACCGGTGCGGCGCTGGTGCGCACGGAACAGGAACGTGGGTGCACGTTGCTGGCTACCGGTGAAATGGGTATCGGCAACACCACCACCAGCGCGGCGGTGGCCTGCGCCCTGCTGAGACAGCCGGCCCGGGCTATGACGGGAAGGGGCGCGGGTCTCTCCGATGCGGGGCTGCGGCGCAAACGCTGGGCTGTGGATACTGCCCTGGCGGTGAACCGGCCCGACCCGGCCGACGCACTGGATGTGCTGGCCAAAGTGGGAGGCTTTGACTTGGCGGGGCTGTGCGGCGTGTTTTTGGGCGGGGCGCTCTATCGCGTGCCGGTGCTGATGGATGGGTTCATCAGCGCTGTGGCGGCGCTGTGTGCTCTGCGCCTGTGTCCTGCGGTGGGAGCGGCGGTGTTTGCCAGCCATGTGTCGGCCGAGCCGGGCCACAGCGCCGTGCTGCGGGCGCTGGGAAAAACGCCGCTGATTGCGGCGCAGATGCGTCTGGGGGAGGGGACCGGCGCCGTGGCGGCTATGCCGCTGCTGGACATGGCCTTGGCGGTGTACCGTGGGACAACTTTTGATGTCTATGGCATCCCGGCTTATGTACCGCAGGAGGGCGCGCAATGACGACGCTGATAATCGGCGGTGCGCGGAGCGGAAAAAGCGCTTACGCCGAGAGCCTGTTGGCGGCACTGCCTCCTCCGCGCTGGTATGTAGCTACCATGCAGCCTTGGGACGAAGAATGCCGCGCCCGTATTGCAAAACACCGCCGCGCCCGGGCAGGCAAGGGCTTTGAAACGCTGGAATGCAGCCGTGCCCTGGCGGCGCTGCGTCTGCCCCGTCGGGGCAGTGCGCTGCTGGAATGCCTGGGGAACTTGGCGGCCAACGAATTATATTCCGCCGGCAGCGTGCGGGAAGAGGAGGCGGTACTGACTGCGCTTCTGGCCGGTGGGGCGGCGCTGGAGGAACGGTGCGAGCACCTGGTGATCGTCAGCAACGAGGTATGTCTGGGCGGCGAAGAGTATGCCGGGGACACAGACGCATATTTGCGCGTGCTCGCCGCCGCTCATCGGGCGCTGGGACAGCGGGCCGGTCGGGTGTGCGAAGTGTGTGCCGGCCGGGCGGTGTACTACAAGGGAAAGGGGCCGGAACAGTGAAAACGATGCTGGAAACGCTGAGCGTGGCTTTTTCCATGTTTTCGGTGCTGCCGGTGCCGCGCTGTGCGTGGAGCGAAAAAAACATGCGCTTTGCCCTGTGTGCTTTTCCGCTGGTGGGTGCGGTCGTCGGCGCGGCCTGGTGGCTCTGGTGCGCGGTGTGCGCTTTGGTGCCGGTGGGGGATGTACTGCGGGGGGTGGGACTGTGCCTGCTGCCGGTGCTGCTTACCGGCGGCATCCATCTCGACGGCTATGCCGATGTGTGCGACGCCCTGGCCAGCTGTGGCGCGCCAGAGCAGAAGCAGGCCATTTTGAAAGATCCTCACTGCGGGGCCTTTGCGGTAATTCGGCTGTGCACGTATTTTGTGGCTTCTTTTGCTTTGTGTGCGGCGCTTTCACCCACTGTGCCGGCGTTGTGGACACTGGGGCTGGGGTTTGTGTTTTCCCGGGCGCTGTCGGGGTTTGCGGTGTGCCGCTTTCCCCTGGCCAGGCATACGGGCCTGGCCCACGCCTTTTCCGCTGCCGCCGACCGGCGGTGCGCCGGGCGCGTTCTGTTGCTCCTTGCCGCGGCGGTGGGAGCGGCCATGGCGGCGCTGGGCGGATTGCTGGGCGCGGTCGCTGTGGCGGCGGGGCTTCTGGCGTTCTGGCGTTGCCGCGTGGTGGCGCAGCGACAGTTCGGCGGGCTTTCGGGAGATCTGGCGGGCTGGTTTGTGCAGCGTGCGGAGCTGTGGATGCTGTTGGCTGCCGTGATGGTGCAGCTGGCGGAAAGGACGGTGCTGGGATGATTTTGCTGATTGGCCCGCTGCACGGCGGTAAGCGGGACTATGCCTGTGCCCTGCTGGGCTGCGGGCGGGACGAACTGGGGCGTTATGCCTGCTGGGATGTACAGGAGCGGGCAGCGGGATGTGAAAACCTTGAAGCGCTGGCTCGGGAGCTAAGCGCGTGGCCCGTGGTCATTGCCACGGAAACCGGCGGCGGGGTGGTGCCGTTGGACGAGGGCGCGCGGGCGGCGCGGGAGGCGGCCGGGCAGCTGCTGTGTTTGCTGGCCCGGCGGGCTGACCGGGTGGTACGGGTGTTCTATGGTTTGCCCCTGACGCTCAAGGAAAACGGGGCGGAGGACGTATGAGGGTATATCTCCTGCGCCACGGCGCCACGGAGGCCACCGCCGAAGGTCGCTATTCAGGGCGGCTGGATACGCCGCTGTCCCCGGCGGGGCGGCAGGCCCTGCATCGGGCGGCATTTTCGCCGCAGTATGTCTATGTATCTCCGCTGCGCCGGGCCGTGGAAACGGCGGCGCTCTGGTTTCCGGAAGCGAAACAGATTCCGGTGCCGGAGCTGCGGGAAATGGATTTCGGGATTTTTGAGGGGCGCACCTGGCGGGAGCTTTCGGACAACGCAGCCTACCGAGCCTGGATGGACAGCGGCTGCCAGGCGCCCATTCCTGGCGGGGAAAGTAAAGCGGTTTTCTGCGCCCGGGTGTGCAATGCCGTTGCCGCTCTTTTGGATTGGGAAGCGGCACGGCAGACGGACACGGTGGTGGTTGCTCATGGCGGCACGCTCATGGCAGCGTTGGAGTGTTTTGGCCTGCCCCGTCGCGCCTACTTTGACTGGCGCGTCAAACTCGGCGGCGGTTTTGTACTCGACGGCAGCACATGGGCAGAAAACAGGACACTAAAAGTATTAAAGGAAGTAAATATTACAAATGGTGATTGATTTATGAGCGTTGTGGCCGCAGCATTATGCGGTTTTGTACTGGATCTGCTGTTGGCCGACCCTCCTGCTTTTCCCCATCCGGTGGTGTGGATGGGCCGGGCTATCGGGGTGCTGGAGCGCTTTCTGCGTCCGCGCTTTCCGCAGACACGGTGCGGCCAGCGCGCCGCTGGCGCAGTGCTGGCGGCTACGCTGCCGGTGGGTACGCTGGCGCTGAGCGGAGCGGTGTGTCTTGTGACTTGGCGCATCCATCCGGCGCTGGGGTTTGCCGTGCAGGTGCTATGGAGCTGGCAGGCGCTGGCGGTGCGTGGTCTGGCGCAGGAAAGTCGGCGGGTGTATGAACAGCTGCGCCGGGGCGATTTGGCTGCGGCGCGCCGAGCGGTGGGCCGCATCGTAGGGCGGGACACTGAAAGGCTGGACGAAGCCGGAGTGACCCGGGCCGCCGTGGAAACAGTGGCGGAAAATTTCGCCGACGGTGTGGTGGCTCCGCTGATGTATCTGCTCCTCGGCGGCGCGCCGTTGGCGCTGTGCTATAAAGCAATCAACACTATGGACAGCATGGTGGGCTACAAAAACGAACGCTATATTGATTTTGGCCGGGCCGCAGCCAGGCTGGACGATGCAGCGAATTATCTGCCATCCCGGCTGGCGGCGTTGCTGTGGATTGCCGCAGCCTGTTTAACCGGGCAAAATGGCTCGGGAGCCTGGCGTATTTGGCGGCGGGACCGGCGCTGCCATGCCAGCCCCAACTCAGCCCAGACCGAAGCGGCATGCGCCGGCGCGCTGGGAGTGCAGCTGGGTGGGCCGGCGTACTATTTTGGTGCGCTGTGCCCCAAAGACACCATCGGCGATGCGGCACGTCCCGTGGAAGACGAGGACATCCTGCGCGCCAACCGGATGCTCTATACTGCCGCACTGCTGGCGCTGGCGGCGCTGTGCGCTCTGCGGGCGGGGCTATGGTATGTTTTGGTGCGCTGAAAGGAGGAAGCATGGAAGAGCAAATAATATCCCTGCCCCACGGCGGAGATTGGGCGGGCTTTGCCGCGGAATGCGGCGCGCTGCCGCTGGATTTTTCCGCTTCAGTCAGCCCTTTGGGACTGCCGGAGGGGGTGCGTGACGCAGCGGCGCAGGCACTGAGGGAGGCTGACCGCTATCCTGATCCCTTGTGCCGCGCCCTGCGGCGCGCCATTGCGGCGGAGGAAGAGGTGGAGGAAGAGATGGTACTGTGCGGATGCGGGGCGGCGGATCTCATCTGGCGTGTAGTTTGGGCGCGGCGGCCCCGGCGGACGCTGGTGCTTGCGCCCACCTTTTCTGAATACGAAAGCGCGCTGCGCGCGGCGGGTTGTGTGGTAGTGCACAGTGCCCTGCGCCGGGAAGCGGGCTTTACCGCCGGGGAAGAACTGCTGGATGCCCTAACGCCGGAGCTGGACATGGCCTTTTTTTGCCAGCCCAACAACCCCACTGGCCGAGTCCTGCCCCCGGCGCTGCTGGAAGCGGCGCTGGCGCGCTGTGCCCAGGCAGGTATTTTCGCTGTGGTGGATGAATGCTTTCTGGATTTTCTTGACCATGCGGCGGCTCACTCAGCAAAGCGGTATATAGCAACGCAGTTCGGCCTTTTAGTGGTGAAAGCGTTCACCAAACTTCACGCCATGGCGGGGCTGCGGTTGGGGTATGCCCTTTGCGGCGATCAGGCCTTTTTGGAGCGGATGCGCTGCAATGGGCCGCCCTGGGTCGTGTCGGCCCCAGCCCAGGCGGCGGGAATTGCGGCGCTGCGGGAGCAGGATTATGTGGCACGGGTGCGTGCCCTGATCCGCGCTGAGAGGCCCCATCTGGCGGAAGGGCTGGCGGCGCTGGGGTGTGAAGTGATCCCGGGTGAAGCCAATTTCCTGCTGTTCCGCGCGCCGGTGCCCTTGCTGGAGCCGCTGCGCAAACAGGGCATACTGCTGCGTGGCTGCGCAAATTTCCGCGGACTTGGCCCGCAATGGTACCGTGCTGCGGTACGGCGGCCGGAGGAAAACCAGTGCCTGCTGGGGGCAATAAAAACCGTAGTGGAGGAGACGAGGACATGAGGCGGCGTGCAAAGTGTGTTATGGTGCAAGGCACCATGTCCGGTGTGGGCAAAAGCCTGCTGTGCGCGGCTCTGTGCCGCATCTTTGCCCAAGACGGCTGGCGCGTAGCGCCCTTTAAGAGCCAAAACATGGCTCTGAACAGCTGTGTCACTGCCGAGGGCCTCGAGATGGGGCGGGCGCAGGCGGTGCAGGCCCGCGCCGCCGGTGTGGAGCCGGATGTGCGCATGAATCCGATCCTTCTTAAGCCCAGCAGCGACACGGGCAGCCAGGTGATCGTACACGGCGAGGTGTGGGGCCAGATGGATGCAGCGTCTTATTTTCGTTGGAAAAAGAATCTGTTGCCGGACGTGCTGGCGGCCTATGATTCCCTGGCAGAAGAATATGATCTGGTGGTGATTGAGGGGGCAGGCAGCCCGGCAGAGATTAATTTGAAGGCGGACGACATTGTGAATATGGGCTTGGCCCGGGCGGTGGATGCACCGGTGCTGCTGGCTGGGGACATCGACCGGGGTGGCGTATTTGCCCAGCTCTACGGTACGGTGGCTCTGCTGGAAGAAGTGGAGCGTGCGCGCATTGCGGGATTGATCATCAATAAATTCCGGGGCGACGCAGCGTTGCTGCGCCCGGGGCTTGTTCAGCTTGAGCAGCTTACGGGCAAGCAGGTGCTCGGAGTGGTGCCCTATCTTCCAGTGGACATTGATGACGAAGATTCCCTGGCACCCCGGCTGAGTGCCCGGCAAACGGAAAAGGCGCTGGATGTGGTGGTGGTGCGCCTGCCGCATCTGTCCAACTTCACGGATTTTACTCCTCTGGAGTCCCATTCGCTGCTGGGCGTGCGGTATGTGGCGGATATACGGGCGCTGGGGCTTCCGGATTTTGTGCTCCTGCCCGGCACCAAAAATACGATGGACGATCTGCTGTGGCTGCGTCAAAGCGGGATGGAGGCGGCGCTGCTGCGCCTGCATGGGGCCGGGGTTCCCATTCTGGGCGTGTGCGGCGGTTATCAGATGCTGGGAGAAACGGTGGACGATCCCGAAGGTACCGAGAGCGGTCGTTCGCGCAGCCTGCGCGGTTTGGGGCTGCTGCCGGTGCGGACGGTGTTCACCGGCGAAAAAACACGCACCCGGCCTGCCGCTGTGGCACTGGCGGAACCCTTTGCCGGGGCGCGGCTGGAAGGGTATGAGATCCATATGGGCCGTACAGAAAGCCGGGGCGCTCCTTTCTGCACGCTGGAAGATGGGCGCAAAGACGGTTGCTGCCGCGGTCTGGTGTGGGGAACCTATCTCCATGGTCTGTTTGATACCGGGGCGTTGACGGAGCGTCTGGTGCAGTTTTTGTGTGCACGCCGGGGCATCCCGGCGACCGCGCCGCCGACTATCAGCCATCGGGCTTATGAGGAGCGTCAGTTTGATGCTCTGGCCGACGGCGTACGTGCTGCGCTGGACGTGGATGCAATTTATCAAAGCATGGGAGTGTGATGCAGACAATGGAGCGCAACACGGAATTAGGGCTTGTCCACCTTTACTGGGGCGGAGGCAAGGGCAAAACCACTGCCGCTTTGGGCTTGGCGCTGCGGGCGTTGGGGGCGGGCCATTCTGTAGCGGTGGTGCAGTTTTTGAAAGAAGGGAACAGCGGCGAGGTAGCGCTGCTGCGGCAGCTCGGCGCCCATATATTCCGCGGCAAGGGCTGTCAAAAGTTTGTCCGTCAAATGAGCGCAGCAGAGCGGGAACACGCCGCCGAGCTGCAGACGGCGCACCTTCGTATGGCGCTGGCGCTGGAACCGCAGGTGCTGATTCTGGACGAGGCCTGTGCCGTTTGGCAGCAGGATATGGTGGATCGGGCGCTGCTGCACGAGGCGGTGTTGGAGCGGCCTGCCGGGCGAGAGGTTGTGCTCACTGGCCGCGTGCCGGCGGACTGGATGCGCTTGTGCGCCGATTACGAAACGGAGTGCCGTTGCTGCAAGCACCCCTATGAAAGGGGGATTCCAGCCAGAAGGGGTGTGGAGTTTTGAAAATTGTTTATCAGCAGGGCGCAGATATCGAGCGCGAAAGCATGCGGATCATTGACGAAGAGCTTTGTCGGCGTGGCGTATGCCTGCCGCTGGAACAGGAGGCAGTGATCAAACGTGTAATCCACGCCACGGCGGATTTTGACTATGTGCAGACCCTGTCGTTTACAGAACATGCTGCGGTGCGGGCCAGAGCGGCTTTTGCCGCGGGGGTGTCTCTGATTACGGACACCAATATGGCCCTCTCCGGCCTCAGCAGGCCAGCTCTGCGCAAGTTGGGCATGGAAGCGCTGTGCTATATGGCTGACCCGGCAGTGGCTGCCGAAGCGAAGGAGCGCTGCCTCACCCGGGCGGCGGTGTCCATGGAGCGGGCCGCTCGGGAGTATCCCGGCGCGGCGGTGGCAGTGGGCAACGCCCCCACGGCGTTGTTGGCTCTGTGTGAACAGATTGCATCGGGCTTCCGCCCGGCCCTGGTCGTTGCAGTGCCGGTGGGTTTCGTCAATGTGGTGGAGAGCAAAGATCGCATTTGCGCCTGTGCCGGGAGCAGGAGATCCCCTGCATAGCTGCGCTGGGGCGCAAGGGCGGCAGCACGGTGGCCGCTGCGATTTGCAATGCGTTGCTTTACCAGGCTGCCGGTGCTCTTGACCCCGTGGGCCGCGCTGCAGCGCTGGAAGAAAAAAGAAGATAAAAAAGCAGCCGCGTATGCGGCTGCTTTTTGTGCGCCCGCCGATAAAAGCGGGGCAGATACGTTCGTTTGGCCTTGACTGAGACTGGTTTGTACGGCCTGATTTGAGCGTATTTCGGCGCAAAGCCATTAAAAAATGCGGAAGCCAGTCTGGCTTCCGCATTTTTACTGCGTAGTTTAATCTGTCACAAAAGGCAGCAGAGCAATCTGACGGGCGCGCTTGATTGCCACGGTCAGCTCGCGCTGGTGCATGGCGCAGGTGCCGGTGGTGCGGCGGGGCAGAATCTTGCCGCGCTCGGAAATATAACGGTGCAGCTTGGCTGCATCTTTATAATCAATCCAATCGCACTTGTCGGCGCAGAACTGGCAAACCTTTCTGCGCTTGCGGGTGCGGGGACCTCTGTTCTCGCGTTCCATAGCCATTTCAGTTCCTCCTTTTCTTGAGTATCAAGGTCAGAACGGCAATTCGCCGTCCACATCGTCGATTTCAGCGAATTCCGACGCTCCTACGCTGGGAGTGCCGTAACCGCCTTGAGGCGGTGCGCCGTAGCCGCTGTCGGCCGGCGCGCCATAGCCGGGGGCGCTGCCGTAGCTGCCGCCGTAGGACGGGGCATCGCCGTCGCGCTTGCTGTCGCCGAAATACACATTGTCAGCGACAACCTCTGCGGCCACACGTTTGTTGCCGTCCTTGTCGGTCCAGTCGCGCATTTGCAGACGGCCTTCCACCACGGCCATGCGGCCCTTGGTGAAAAAGCGGCTGACAAACTCTGCGGTGGCCCGCCAGGCAACTACGTCGATCCAGTCGGTGGAGCGTTCGCCGGTAGACTTGTCTTTGAAATCCCGATCCACCGCCAAGCGGAAAGACGCCACAGGGACGCCGCTCTGCGTGCGCCGCAGTTCGGGATCACGGGCCAAGCGACCCATGATGATAATGCGATTGAGCATACCGCTTCCTCCTTATTCGCCTCTGCAGACGATCATGGAGCGCATGATGCCGTCGGTAATGCCGAACACGCGGTCCAGCTCGGCGGGGAATTCAGCGCCGCTGCTGAAAGACATCAGGACATAATAGCCTTCCGTCTGGTCGTCGATTTCGTAGGCCAGCTTGCGCTTGCCCCATTCCTCGACTTCAACAGCGCTGGCGTGCTGCTCGGCAAGAGCCGTGAACTTTGCGACCAGAGCCGCAGTCTCTTCTTCGCTCTTGGTGGGATTGACGATGTAGACAACCTCATACTTTGCAGAAACCTTAGCCATTTTCAGTACACCTCCTTCTGGTCTTTTGGCCCGCACTCTCCGGTGCGGGCAAGGATGCTGCCCTGTACGGGCAAAAGCCTGTATATTAAAATACAAGCTATATTATTATATAAGATCTGGAAAAATTGTCAAGCCCTCAAATTGTTTTTTGCCTAAAAAAGTCCGGTATCCGGGAAGAAAATTCCAAAGGAGCCGCCATTGACTTTTTGCTGCGGACACTATATTATATTAAATTAAAAGAAAAAATGCCGCGAAACTGCGCAAAAAAGAACGGCACGAGGAGAAAAAATAGTTCTTTTCTGTTTTTTTGCGCAAACGGGGGGAAATGATACATTTTTGAAACATCCCCGGCGGACAATGAGATACACGGCGGCCCTGCAGTGGCTGGTGCGGACGGAGCGGGATGCTCCGTCTTTCGTGCGTTTATTCAAAAATCAGATTTCGAACTGAGGAGTATTGCCCATGGTTTTTTCCAGCTTGTTTTTTCTATATGTGTTTTTGCCGCTGAACCTGTTGATTTATCACCTGATGCCCTCTATGCGTGCCAAGAACACGGTGATGATGATCTTCTCGCTGATCTTTTATGCGTGGGGAGAACCGGTGTATGTGTTTTTGCTGTTGGCAATGGCCTTTGCCGACTGGATCCTGGCGCTCTACATCAGTGCCCAGCCGGTGCGCTCGGCGGCGGCCAAGCGCGGGGTGGTGCTCACATGTCTGGTCAATCTGGGTCTGCTCGGTATTTTCAAATACGGTACATTCTTTTTGGAGAATACGCATAATCTGTTCGGCTTTCCCGACTCGGTGGTGCAGATTGCGCTGCCCATTGGTATTTCCTTTTACACGTTCCAGCTTCTATCCTATGTGGTGGATGTATATCGGGGCGAAGTGCGGGCGCAGAGGAGCTTTCCGACGCTCCTGCTGTATGTGAGCCTGTTCCACCAGTGCATTGCCGGCCCTATTGTCCGCTATAAGGATATCAATGCTGAGCTGCTGCAGCGCAAGGCCAGCCGCGCCGATATCTCCTACGGTGTCACCCGCTTTACGGTGGGGCTGGCGAAAAAGGCGGTGCTGGCCAATGCTTGCGGTGCTTTGGCCGATCAGCTTTTGGTAGCGGATTCTGTCGGCACGGCCGAAGCGCTTCACACGATTGCTCAACGGCCGGTGCTGGCCCTGTGGGTGGGCGCATTTGCCTTTATGCTGCAGATCTATCTTGACTTTTCCGCCTATTCCGACATGGCCATCGGAATGGGGCGCATGATCGGCTTCCACTACCGGGAAAATTTCAATTATCCCTATATTTCCCTGTCCATCACCGATTTCTGGCGGCGCTGGCATATTTCTTTGAGCAGCTTTTTCCGGGATTACGTTTACATCCCTCTGGGCGGAAACCGCTGCAGCGCGGGTCGGGTGGTTTTCAATCTTTTTGTGGTCTGGTTTTTGACGGGTTTCTGGCACGGCGCCAGCTGGAATTTTATGTGCTGGGGGCTGTACTACTTTGCCTTTCTGCTGCTGGAACGGGCGTTCCTGCGCCGTGTTTTGGAACGTGTGCCGCATGTGTTCGGACATGTGTATGCGCTGATCGTGGTCTATTTCGGCTGGGTGCTGTTCAAGTTTACAGATTTTTCTGTGCTGGGCGCGGTACTTTCCGGGATGTTTGGACATACCGCTGCCGGTGTTTCCAGTTTTGAAGTGCTGGCGCTGGTGCGCAGCAACCTGCCAATTTTGCTGATTTCAACCTTGGCCTGTACGCCTATTGTGCCTTGGCTGGGCCGGCGGCTGTACGAGCACAGCGCACACTCGGGCCTTGCTTGGGGCATTTACCGCACGGTGGTGGTGGCGGCGCCGGTGCTGTTGCTCCTGCTGGCCACCATGACGCTGGTGGGCGACAGCTATAATCCGTTTCTGTACTGGAAATTCTGATCGGAGGAAAGCCTATTATGAGAAAACAGAATCGTTCCCCCTATATCAGATGGGAAGGGACGCAGATGCAGCAGGAGCCGGAAAAGCGGGTGGGAAGCTATCGCAGCGTACAGATCGGCGTGTTTTTTGCCGCGTTGTTTCTGCTTGCCGTGATATCCTGGATCATTCCGCTGCACCCGAAAACTTCGGAGGCGGAGAAGCGTGATTTGGCGCAGTTTCCCGCGTTCAGCTGGGCAGCGCTGACCTCGGGCGATTATTTTGACGATATCAATACCTGGTTTGCCGACACCTTTCCGTTCCGGGACGTATATGTGTCGCTGAACGGCCAGTTTAAGGCGCTGCTGTCGCCCTCCGGCACTACGGTACACGGCGAAGTGGGGCAGGGCGATGAGATTCCCGATCAGCCTGTCGCGCCTCCGGCGGACGACGCCTCCACGCAGGAACCTTCCGGGGGAGAAGAAGCCGATCTTCCTGCCAACGGGGAAGAGGAACCATCTCATGAGATTGAAGAGCCGGATATGACCGATGTTCCCGTGGAGACGTTGGGCGCCATTCTGATTGCTGGTGATACGGCGTATGAGTATTACAATTTCAGCCAGAGTGCGGCGGATATGTACACCGCAGCTGTCAACAAGGCTGCATCCCAGTTGGCTGGCAAGGCGAATGTATACGATATGATTGTCCCTACCAGCATGGATATCACACTGCCGGCTTCGGTGCGCAAGAGCGTCAATTCTTCCGACCAGCGCAAAGCGCTCGATTATATGTATGGATCGTTGTCGGAAGCGGTTCGGAAGGTGGATGTGTACGACACGCTGCGCAATCACCGCGATGAGTACATTTATTTCCGTACCGACCATCACTGGACGGCGTTGGGTGCTTATTACGCCTATCAGGATTACTGCAGGGCGCGCGGGACGGAGCCGGCGGATCTGGAAAAAGACTTTACCGCGGTGGAATACCCGGGTTTCCTGGGGTCGTTTTACAGTGATTCGGGCAAAAATGCGGCGCTTGCCGGCGGCGATACGGTAACTGCATATAAGCCCAACGACACCAACAGTCTGCGTTTCACAGCCAGCGATGGGAGCAGCGTGCAATGGATGGTGGTGTCTGATGTGAGCACCTGGAACGCTTCATCGAAATACTCCTGCTTTATTGGCGGCGACAATCCCTGGACGGTGATCGAGAACCCCAACAAGACGGACGGCAGCACTTGCATCGTCGTCAAGGAATCCTTCGGCAACGCCTTTGTTCCCTTCCTGGTTCCGGATTATCAGAAGGTGTATGTGGTGGACTACCGCTATATCAGTAAAGTGAAGAGTGAAAAACTTGCGGCTCTGGTGGAAGAGACCGGTGCGACGGATGTGCTGTTCCTGAACAATGTATCTGCTACCCGCAACGAAAGCCTGATGAAGGCACTGTCTTCTCTGGTAGGATAACAAAGAAAAGCAGACGCCGCCTGTCGTTAAAACGAAAGGCGGCGTTTTATTTTATTTCTGCTTGCAGCGGGCAGCGGGAATATTTGCTGGGGGAACTCTTATAGATGATCTTCGTTCAGCCGGGAAGAAGACTCCTCGGAGGAGGGGGCCGGCGTTGTCGGCGGTGTGCTGTCGGCGGACGGCTCCGGCGACACCTCTGCCGGTGCGTCGTCCGCGCTGCTGCGCATTTCGCCGGCAGGGACGGCAGAAAGATCTTCTGCTGCTGCGTCGTCGGACTGTGCCGCCGGTGCAGGCTCTGCTGCAATAGGTTCATTGTGAATAAAAGACATCATTTCCGCGCCGGTGATTGTCTCTTTGATCAACAGGTATCCTGCAATCTCGTCAAGCAGGGTGCGGTTATCCTCCAGGATCTGTACGGCTTCTCCGAAGCAGTGCATCAGAACAGCATGAATCTCATCATCCACTTCAGCAGCCGTATCCTGAGCGCAGGTCAGGCCCATCTGGCCGTCCAAATACTGATTCTGGATCGTGGCCAGCCCCATTACACCGAATTTATCGCTCATACCGTACATGGTAATCATTTTGCGGGCCAGGTCGGTGGCGCGCTCAATATCGTTGGATGCGCCGGTGGTCATGGTGTTGAATGCTACTTTTTCTGCGGCGCGGCCGCCGAGCAGGATGCGCAGTTCAGCATAGATCTCGTCGCGGTCCATCAGGAAGCGCTCTTCCTCGGGGGTCTGCATGGTGTAGCCCAAAGCGCCCTGGGTATGGGGGACGATGGTGATTTTCTGCACCGGTTCAGTGCCTTTCTGCATAGCTGCCACCAGGGCGTGGCCCACTTCATGGTACGCCACCAGACGCTTTTCCTTTTCCGTAAGCACGGTGCCTTTCTTTTCGCTGCCGGCAATGACCGTTTCAAAAGACACCAGCAGATCGTTCTGGTTCACCGCGTGACGGCCCAGCCGCACAGCGCGCAGAGCTGCTTCGTTGACCAGGTTGGCAAGGTCGGCGCCCACGCACCCGGCGGTGGCCTGGGCAATCTTGTTGAGATCTACGTCCTCGCTCAGGCGGATATTGCGGGTGTGCACCTGCAGCGTAGCCAAACGGCCGGCCAGATTGGGACGGTCCACAGTGATGCGCCGGTCGAAACGGCCGGGGCGCAGCAGGGCTTTATCCAGCACCTCGGGGCGGTTTGTAGCACCCAGCACAATGATACCTTTGCTGGGGTCAAAGCCATCCAGTTCGGACAGCAGCTGGTTGAGAGTCTGTTCGCGCTCGTCGTTTCCGCCGAATTTGCTGGCGTCGCGGCTCTTGCCGATCGTGTCGATTTCGTCGATAAAGATAATGCAGGGAGCCACTTTGGCTGCTTCCTTAAAGAGGTCGCGCACACGGGAAGCACCCACACCCACGAACATTTCCACAAAGTCTGAACCGGAGATGGAGAAAAAGGGAACTTTTGCCTCGCCGGCTACGGCTTTGGCCAGCAGGGTTTTACCGGTGCCCGGCGAACCGACCAGCAGCGCGCCCTTGGGCAGCTTTGCACCGATGGCAGTATATTTTCCGGGGTTGTGAAGGAAATCGATGATCTCCACCAGACTTTCCTTGGCCTCGTCTTGGCCCGCTACATCGGCAAAGGTTACGCCGGTGGATTTTTCCATATATACCTTGGCGTTGGCCTTGCCTACATTCATCATGCCGCCCATGCCGCCCTTTCCGCCTACGCCGCGGAACATAAAGAACGTAAGACCCAGGATCAGCAGGAACGGGGCCATGCTGAGCAGTACACTGAGCACCGGAGACATTTTGGCCACATAAGGTTTGGTGTAAGGCACATCATGCTCGTCGAGCAGTGTAAAGAGGTTGGAACTGTTAATGATGGAGGTGTACAGGGTAATGTTGCCGGTGTACTCCTGTCCGTCGGGATCCGTATAGATATACCCTTCCACAGGGGTGATGTTGATCAGTTCATCTGTGAAGGAAACTGAGGCGACCTCATCGTTTTTCACCATATCCACCAGATCGGTGAACAGGATCTCGGCTTTTGCCGAACGGGCATCGTTGTTGCGCATGGAGTAGTTGGCCATATAGTTGATGATAACGGTCAAAAACAAGGCCCAGGCGATCAGCGTGACCAAACCGGTCATATTACTGTTTTTTCGTTTTTTGTTTTTCTTGTCGTTGGACGGCATAAAGTGCCTCCTTTAATCTTGTTGTAAAAATCAGAACAGAACATAGGCGCGCTGCGGATTGAAAAAACTACAGAGAATACAGTTAATATTAATATATACTAGCACAATTTATGCCGGGACACAAGTTTTACTGACGCGGCAGTTGTAAAATTTCTGTTAATAGTCTTTTTTCCTCCGGCAGTTTGTGCTATACTCTATACTGTATAATTAGCAGAAATTTATCCATGGAAACATGGATTGCAGGAGAGTCGATTTATGGAAAAGAGAGACCGGCAAAAGGCTGGAGAAAGAAGTCAGCGCTGCGGAAGAAAAAGAGTGGGCGCGGTGTTGGAACAACGGTACAGCGCTGCGCAGGAGCGGCCCGGCAGGGAAGCAGAGGCCGGTCAGGAAAGTTTGGCGGACGGTTTGATCGAAGGACGCAACGCTGTTACAGAGGCCTTGCGCGTTGGCGCTCCGATTGACAAAATTTATGTATCCCGCGGCGATACGGACCGTACGCTTTCCAAGATTGTGGCACTGGCCAAACAGTCGGGAATTGTGGTGGCCGACACGGACCACCGCAAGCTTGACGCCATGAGCCGAACCCATGCCCATCAGGGCGTGATTGCAGTGGCGGCGGTGCGGGAATATGCTTCGGTGGAAGAAATCCTGCGTGTTGCGGAGGAAAGAGGGGAAGCGCCTCTGCTTGTTATATGCGATGAGCTGAGCGATCCACATAACCTGGGGGCGGTGATCCGTACGGCGGAGTGCGCCGGCGCTCACGGCGTCATTATCCCGAAGCGCCGCAGCGCGGGCCTGACGGCGGTGGTGGCAAAAACCAGTGCCGGTGCGGTGTCCTATCTCCCTGTGGCGCGGGTAGCCAACCTTCCGGCGCTGCTGAAAGATCTGCAGAAACAAGGCATTTGGGTGTTCGGCACCGCTGCGGATGGAAATACGGATCTGTACCACGCAGATCTGAAGGGCCCCGCAGCCATCGTGATTGGCAGCGAGGGCGACGGGATGAGCCGTCTGGTGGCTCAGGGCTGCGACTTTTTGGTCAGCATTCCGATGAAAGGGAACATCTCTTCGCTGAATGCGTCCGCCGCAGCGGCGATTCTACTGTATGAGGCGGTGCGCCAGCGTATGGGCTGAGCGAGGAAAGAAACAAAAAAGGAAAGCGCTTCCATGGAAAAGAACGACTTGGACAAATTTATAGAGCGAAGCGACGCTTTTGACACCCGCAAACTGCTGGAAGGCGTGGATCTTTCCAATGTGGCGGAGGAAATCGACCTGGAGGAAATTCTGGCCGAATATGGGAAACGGGGGCACTTAAAGGACCTGCCGGAAGCGGAGAGCGACGAAGTGTGGGTCAATGAAGGATACCGTCTGAAACCTGTCCACGCCCGGGAGGAAAAAGCGGCACCGAAAGAAGAGCAGACGCCGTTTGTCGCTGCGGCGGCAGAGGGGCAGGCCAAGGCTGTAAACGCGCCTGCGCCGCCGGAGCCGGAAGCGCCGAAGCAAACCGCCGGATGGGATCCGGAGCCACAGGCGCTGTATGAACCGGAAGCCAAGGCGGGATCCGAACGTGCGCAGGGCGTTCCTCTGGAGGACGTAATGGCGCAGGTGGTGGACGCGGTGATGGAGGAAGAAGAGTCCCGGCGCCAAGTGGCGCAGCCGGTGGTTCGGCGGAGGCTCTTTTCCAGAAAGCTGCGGCGCTTTGAAGATACGGAACCGGTTTATGTGCCTGCGGAGACAGAGCCGCTTTCAGACGAGGGCGAATCCTATGTGGAAGAGCCGGAGGAGGAAGACGACTCCGACGATCTTCTGGAACGCGACAGCGGCGCGGCGTCGCCGGACTATCACCGCCGCCATAAAAAACTGCGCCGCCGCGGCCGCCCGGCGCTGTTGGCTGCGCTGCTGAGCGGTATATTGACGGCTGTGCAGTACAGCGGCGCGGCGGAGCCATATGTTTCGGCTGAGCAGTTTGCCGCGGTCGGTCTGACGCTTCTGGCGGTGCAGATGGTGATCTGTCTGCCGGTTTATGTCCGGGCCGTGGCGGAGCTGGTGCGGCGGCACTGTACGCCGGAATTGCTGGTGGCGCTGTTTGCTGCAGTTTCCGCCGCTGACGGCGCGTCTGTCTGGCTGATGGACGGCCGCGGCATGCAGCAGCCGTTTTGCTTGGTGGCGGTGGTGGCGCTGTATTTTACGCTGCGCGGCGAAATGCTTCGCCTGCGGGGCCTGCGGGATTGTTGCCATATGGCGACTTATGATCAGTCGCCATATGTGGTTTCCAGCGTGAAGGGCGGTTACCGCAAGCAGGAATGTTCCACCGATGGGTTTGTGGGGATGACGGAGCGGGAAAGCGAGCAGCTGGGCTGGTATTATGTGCTGCTGCCTGTGATCTTGACGGCCACAGTGGTGTTTGCGCTGCTCACAGCGTTCAACCGGTTCGATACGGCCAATTTCCTGTGGTACTGGTCGGCCATTCTGGGGGCGGCTTCCTCTTTTGCGTTTACGGCGGCCTTCGGCACGCCGCTGGGCAAACTGGCGCGCCGGCTGCAGCGGGACGGCTGTGCGGTTTCCGGTTACAGCGGCGCTCAGGCGATGAGCCGCAAGGGCAGTATGATTCTGACGGACAACGATCTTTTCCCTCCGGGAACTGTATTTATGAACGGCATGAAAGTCTATGCGCACGATGCTATTCAGGCAGTGGGGTATGCCGCCAGTATGGTGAACGCTTCCGGCAGCGGCCTGCGTCAGGTGTTCGGCGACTTGTGCCGCAGCCAGGGTGCCCATACGTATCCTGTGGAAGATTTCAGCTTTTATCAGGAAGGCGGCGTGGCCGGCACGATCCGGGGAGAAAGTGTCATCCTGGGCCGTTCTGACTTTATGGCGCAGATGGGTGTGCGCCTGCCCCGGGAGATCAAACTGCCCACTGGCGTGTTTTTGGCGGTGGATCGGGAGCTGGTGGCGGTATTTGCCATTAAATATATGGCTTCGGACAACGTGGACGCGGCGCTGGAGGCAGTGCTGCACAACGGTATCTGCCCGGCGTTTGCCGTGCGGAAATTCA
>QFCE01001356.1_pt1 | contig 19581 bp, 22 predicted proteins | sample 5346091 | NCBI WGS metagenome assembly QFCE01 (sample SAMN09062252, study PRJNA434731) | Human gut metagenome, whole genome shotgun sequencing project. | isolation source: stool timepoint A chromium assembly | host: Homo sapiens | collected 2015 | reverse complement strand
GGCTGAATTCCGATCTTCGGAATTCAGCCTAACGGCTATTCCGCACCCGAATCCCCGGATGGAGAAGAGCCGTATCGCCGTGAAATACGACTATAAGACCAGTGGCATCGACTACAATCAGGGGCAGCGCCGCCTGGTGAACGGTACCCATTATGTGCTGGCCACCGAGGGCGAGTTTGAGCAATGGACCCGTGAATACCGCTAAAGGCAGAGGTTTTGTTCTCTGTATTTGGTCCCCTCCTTGCCAAAATGGCAAGGAGGGGACTTGCTGTTTGAGGGAGTTTGCAAATAGTAGCAAAAATGAATAATTTTCAGCAAAATTTTCTCCACCTTTGCTAAAATAAAAATTTACCCTTGTAATTGGACGAAAAAAAGAGTACACTACACCAGACAATTTAATAATGGGAGTTGTTCAAAATAAGTTGTAACGCCGGAAACGCTGATTTCCGGCGGAAGGAGACAAAGCCAATGAAAAAGCATCCCATTGCGCTTCTCCTGCTGGCAGCCGCGATGGCTACGGCACTCTGCGCCTGCGGAGGCCCAAAGTCTAACGGCAGCGGCAGCGACGATGCGAACACTTCCAGAGCCGACAGCAATGAACTTGCTGTCGGTATCGCTCAGGATCTCGGAGACAGTCTTGACCCTTACCAGATGACCGCGGCAGGAACCAGAGAGATCTTATTCAACGTATATGAAGGGCTGTACAAGCCTACTTCCAGCGGCGATTTTGTGCCGGCTGTGGCGGAGGAGTGCGTCGTTTCCGACGACGGGCTCACCTACACTTTCACGCTCCGCGACGGTGTGCTGTTCCACAATGGCACTGCTGTGGAGGCTGCTGACGTTGTTTATTCTTTCAATACCTGTGCCGCTACCACCATTGACACTTCGCTGGCAGCGGCGCTTTCGGATGTCGCTGCTGTGACTGCTGAGGATGAAAAGACCGTTTCTGTGACCCTCAACAGCCCCAACAGCGACTTTTTGGCTTATGTGACCTCAGTGTATATCGTTCCGGACGATTATACCGAACAGGCTACAGCCCCCGTCGGCACCGGGCCGTTTCGGTATGTTTCCCGCAGCGTGCAGGAAAACGTCGTTCTGGAAAAGTTCAGCGACTATTGGGGCGAGGGTGCCAAGGTCGATCGCGTGACCTTGAAGATCTATGAGGACTCCACCACGCTGATGACGGCGCTCAACAGCGGTGCGGTGGATCTGGTTATGCACCTGACCGTGGCGCAAACCCAGAACCTCAGCGATCAGTACACGGTACTGGAGGGCACCATGAACCTGGTGCAGGCACTGTATCTCAATAACGCTGAAAAGCCTTTCGATGATGTGCGCGTGCGCCAAGCCCTGTGCTATGCAGTGGATGTGGACAGCATCCTGGAGCTGACGGCGGACGGCCATGGCACGAAGCTTGGCTCTTCCATGTATCCTGCGTTCACGAAATATTTTGATGACAGCCTGACAGATTACTATTCTTATGATCCCGAAAAGGCGAAAACGCTGTTGGCTGAAGCGGGATACCCCAATGGCTTCGCAATGACCATCACAGTTCCCTCCAACTATACCCCTCATGTGGATGTGGCGCAGGTGCTGGTGGAGCAGCTCGCTGCTGTGGGCATCACGGCCCAGCTGCAGGAGGTTGAGTGGAATACCTGGCTGCAGGATGTGTATCAGAACCGGAAGTTCCAGTCCACGGTGGTGGGTTTTGATGCGTCGACCCTGACGGCTAACGCCATGCTGCAGCGCTGGATGAGTGATTCGGACAAAAACATGATCAACTTCTCCGATGCACAGTATGATCAGGTGATGAGTGAGGCCAATGCGACCACAGACGACGCTGACCGCACAGCGCTCTATCTGCAGGCAGAAAAGATTTTGACCGAACAGGCAGCGAACGTATACCTGCAGGATCTGGCGGACATGGTGGCTATCCACAAAAATTTGACGGGCTTCCAGTTTTACCCGCTCTATGTGCTGGATCTGTCCGGTATCAGCTGGGCGCAGTAAACAGTAAAAGGGTATTGCGGGAAACTGTATACACCGGAATATGAAGGAAAGGAGGCGGGGAGATGAAATATATTTTCAAAAAGCTCTGCACTCTCATTATTACATTGTTCATTGTGTCACTCCTCGCCTTCTATGCCTTTGCGCTGATCGGCGACCCTACTACATCCATGCTGGGCACGAATGCCACCCCCGAACAGGTGGCGGCGCTGCAACAGGAACTGGGACTGGACCGCCCTGTGCTGGTGCGTTATGGCGAGTGGCTTCTCTTGTTCCTGCAGGGCGATATGGGCACGTCCTACAGCTATCATATGAGCGTGGCCTCCATGGTTGGGCCAAAGCTGCCGATTACCGCGGTCCTGACGTTGATGGCCTTTGTGCTTACGGTAGTCGTTTCGATTCCGTTGGGGATTGCTACAGCCCGCCGGGAAGGCGGATGGTTTGACAAGTGCATGACGGTGATCGATCAGATCGTCATGTCTGTGCCGCCGTTTTTTATTGGAATTTTGCTGACGGTGGTGTTTGGACTGATACTGCATGTGTTTCAGCCCGGCAGTTTTGACGAGGCCAAGGGCGATCCTCTCTCATTTTTTATGTACATGATTTTTCCGGCCCTTTCCATTGCCATTCCGCGCATTGCCATGACGGTCAAGATGCTGCGTTCGTCGATCCTTGATCAGATGGGGCAGGATTACATCCGCACGGCATACAGCCGCGGCCACGACCGCGACGGTGTTTTATGGGGCCATGCCCTGCGCAATGCGCTGATTCCTGTGATTACCTTTATTGCTGTGTCCATGGCGGAGATGGTGGCGGGCAGCATCATCATTGAGCAGGTGTTTTCCATTCCGGGTATCGGACGGCTGCTGCTGGCGTCGATCTCCAACCGCGATTTCCCTGTGGTGCAGGCCATCGTGGTGATTCTGACACTGTGGGTCGTGGTGGTGAATTTCATTGCCGACGTGCTCTATCAGTACATTGATCCGCGAATCCGGCTGAACTGAGCCGGCGCTGGATATGAGACAGCAAAGGCGGCTGCATTCCGGTGCATGATGAGCTCCGGGGAGCTTTAGAGCCAGGCAGAGAATGGCGGGAACGTATGAAAAAGAAACAATACATGGAAACAAAACAAAACTGGTTTTTATATGTGGGCGGCGCGATCACGGCGGTGATGGTGGTGCTGATTTTGATCGGCTATTTCTGGACGCCCTACGATCCTGGCGCCATGGATGCCTCAGCCAAAGCGCTCCCGCCCAGTTTGGCGCATATCATGGGGACGGATAACTTTGGGCGGGATATCTTTTCCCGAGTGCTGCAGGGAGCTGGCACAACCTTTTTTATTTCGCTGTGCGTCGTAGCCATTGGTGTCTCAGCGGGTACGGTTATCGGTGCGCTGACCGGGTATTTTGGCGGCTGGGGCGACGAAATCCTGATGCGCCTGTGCGATTCCATCACAGCCTTTCCCAGCATCCTGCTGGCGCTGGTGGTGATTGCCGTGCTGGGGCCAGGGAAATGGAACGTGATCTGGGTGCTGGGGATTTTGTTCATTCCCAGTTTTGCCCGGATTGTGCGCGGCGAGTTTGCCCGCTGTAAACATTTGAATTACATCAAGTCGGCTCGGCTCATGGGGGCCGGTCCGGTGCGGATTATGGTGCGCCATATTCTGCCAAATACGTTGCCGGTGCTGCTGCCGGCGATTTCCATCGGCTTTAATAATGCTGTGCTGGCCGAGGCCAGTATGAGTTTTCTCGGCGTGGGTGTCAGCGCCACAGAGCCGAGCCTGGGCCGTATGCTTTCCGACGGACAGGGCTATCTTCTGCGCGGCCTGCCTTGGTATGCGCTGTGTGTCGGGATGACTATTGTGCTGCTGATCCTGGGTTTCAGTCTGCTGAGCGAGGGCTTGCAGCAGCGCCGCCGCCACTGAATAGGGGAGGAAACTGCCATGCTGGAGGTAAAAGATCTGCGGGTGCGCTTTTGGTCCCGCCCGGAAAAATATGCGGTGGACGGCGTGTCGTTTCATATGGACGACGGGGAAATTCTGGGACTTGTGGGCGAAAGCGGTTCTGGAAAGAGTGTAACGGCAATGGCCATCAGCGGACTGCTGCCCCGGCGCAAAACGGAGACCGCCGGCTCTATTCTGCTGGATGGCCGGGAGATGCTCAATGCCGACCGGGAAGAGGTGCGCAAGATTCAGGGAAAAGACCTGAGCGTAGTGTTTCAGGAGCCGATGACCTCGCTGGACCCGGTGATGCGCATCGGGCCACAGGTGGAGGAGAGCCTGCGCATCCACACCCGCATGAATGCTCTGGAGCGTCGGGCCGCTGCATTGTCTGCGATGGAAGAAGCGGAGCTGCGAGATCCAGAAATCGTTTACGAAAAGTATCCCCATGAGCTATCCGGCGGGATGCTGCAGCGGGTGATGATTGCCGCAGCCATCGTGTCTGAGCCGAAGTTGCTGCTGGCAGACGAGCCGACCACGGCGCTGGATGTAACGATTCAGACGCAAATTCTGGAACTGCTCAAAAAAATTAACCGGGAAAAAGGAACCACTATCCTTTTCATTTCCCATAACCTGAATGTAGTGCGCAAGCTGTGCTCCCGCGTGGCGGTGATGCACAAGGGAAAGATCGTGGAAGAGGGCACGGCTGAGGCGGTGTTTTACCATCCGCAGGACGCCTATACCCAGCGGCTGATTGCTGCGATTCCCACCCGGGATAAACGCCTGCGCTGAATGGCGCGGAAGGTATCAGAAAACAGACAAAGGAGGGGCGGCACCGATGGCAGAAAACAAAATTCTGGAAGTGAAGGATTTGTGCTGTTCCTATCAGAAAAGCGTCGGCCTTTTTGGAAAAAAGGAGACCCGGCAGGTACTGCAGCATGTGACGTTTGACATTCACAGCGGCGAAGTGCTGGGGCTTGTGGGAGAAAGCGGCTGCGGAAAAACAACGCTGGCCCGGGCGATCCTGGGTATGCTGGGAGGTTACAGCGGGCAGATTATCCATCATTCCCGGCGGCCGCAGATGATTTTTCAGGATCCGTTCAGTGCGTTGAACCCGGCCCGTACTGTAGGCTGGATTTTGGAGGAACCACTGCGGATTTATGGAAAATATGACGCGGCGGAACGCCGCTGCAGGGTAGAGGAGATGCTGGAACAGGTGGGCCTTTCAGCCAGCTGTATGTCCCGTCGTCCCCATGAGCTGTCTGGCGGCCAGCGCCAGCGCGTGTGTATTGCTTTGGCATTGATTGTGCGGCCCCGGCTGGTGATTGCTGATGAACCGGTGTCGGCGCTGGATGTGACTATTCAGGCTCAAATTCTGCAGCTTCTGGCAGATCTGCGCCAGCAGTATGAACTGAGTTACCTGTTTATTTCTCACGATATGAATGTGGTATATCAGCTTTGCGATCGGGTGATCGTGATGAAGGAGGGGCAGATTGTGGAGCAGGCTGCTGTGGATGAGTTATTTGCCCATCCCCAGCACGAATATACCCAGCAGCTTCTGCGCGCGGCGGAATAACCTGCGTAGAAAGCTGCATAAAAGCGCACCGAAACGGAACGCCGTTTCGGTGCGCTTTTTGGTATGCGTTATTTGGTGAAGCGTTGTTTCAGTGCGGTGAACCATATGTGCGGATAAATGAGGGCGTTATTTTTCCACGGTAAATATTTCCTCAATCGTAGTATGAAAAACATGAGCAATGTTCCATGCCAGCACCAGAGATGGGTTGTATTTCCCTTTTTCGAGATGGCCGATCGTTTCCCGGCGAACGCCGACCAGTTTTGCCAGATCTTCTTGTTTCATATCGTATTTTGCGCGGTATTCCCTGATCCTGTTTTTAATCATTGGAAGCACCTGTGGAATCTTTCCATTCAAAATAAGTTGCAGTGCAGGAAAAGACAATCAGGGAACATGCAAAGCCCCAGCCAATTCCCTGGCGCAGCGCATGTTCTGCTGTTTGCCCGAAAAGGGCCAGACAGCAGGCGCCCGCAGTCGTAACCAAAAGACTGACATAAAAGGCCCAGGAGGCGGCTTTCCGCATGTTTTCAAGAAACATCTCATCCGGTTTAATAAAGAAATATTCAAAAAACAGGACGAAAGCAAAAAACGGATAAAAAGCGGGTTCTTCGATTATAAGGCCCACTACGCCGATGAGCGATAAAAAACCAAGCAATCCGTACCGATATCGCATGTAAAATTTTCTCCTTCAATATGATATATTTCACACTTCATGTGATAATAATATCACATGAAAATAAACTTTGTCAAGTGATTGAACCGGAAGTCCCTTTTTAAGATAAGTAGTGATGGCCCAAACTCCGTCGGTTTCACCAAACAGCAAGCATGCCCTTTGGGCAGGCAGGACGATCATTCAGAACTAGATGGTAGTCCTGCTTTTGTATGCGGCAGCGATGACAATGTGGTATTATGGGATAGAAAAATTTTTTGAAAATGTGTGAGATTTGAGTTCAAAAGTTGTGTATATAGGTGAAAGAGTAAATAAGGAAGTGAGGTGAAAACGGATGGATGATGCACAGATCGTCCAGCTATACTGGGACAGGGACGATCAGGCCATCCCTGCCACATCTGACAAATACGGAAACTACTGTACCTCGATTGCTATGAACATACTGAGCAATCAGGAAGATGCTGAAGAATGTGTCAACGATACATACTTAAACGCATGGAACTCCATGCCGCCCCACAAGCCAAGCATTCTGTCCACATTCCTTGGAAAAATCACAAGAAACCTGTCGTTTAACAGGTATAAACGCAATACAGCCAACAAACGAGGCGGTGGAGAATTGCCTGTGGTTCTGGAGGAACTGTCAGATCTGGTATCTGGCAAGGATGATGTTGAACAGGCATTTGACCAAATTGAACTCACGAAAGCCATTGATACATTTCTGGATAGTCTTTCACCAAAGAAAAGAAGCATTTTTATCAGCCGATACTGGTACACCGATAGCATTTCAGAAATTGCTGTCCGGCACAATATGAATGATGGAGCAGTATCAATGATCCTTAACCGCCTCCGTCTTAAATTACACAACTACCTTTTAGAAAGGGGCTTTGAACTATGACGAACGAAAAACTGTATGAAGTCCTCGGCGACATCAGTGAGAAGCATATCAACGAGGCAAGGACATATCACAAAGCAAAGAGGCCAAGTTGGATGAAGTGGGGAGCTATGGCGGCTTGCCTTGCCGTTATAGTAGTTACAGCAGTCTCCGTTTTGCCAAACTACTTGAACCAGCAAGGTACTACACCACCGGATAATCCGAACGGAGTTATTGTTGACAACCCTACTGACAATCCCGATGATGATACAACACCTGTAACATCTGAAATTCATATCAGCATGGACAATATTTCCTTCAATGAGGTGGGGGCATTGACAGATGCCTCACGTATATGGGGTGACCCGGAGTTATATGACCATATTCAGTGGGATAAAAACGCCTTGATTGAATACTATGGGAAAGACTTGACTCCGGCATATATCCCAGATGGCTTGACCGCAGCCATTGGCAACGGGACCGCGTCTGCCATTGCTGACAAGAGCGGCAATATTGTAGAGGACACAGGTTGGCTCGGCTTCTACCATGACTATTACGAAGATGGAAGCCCGAAGCTGACAGAAGACGTGGCGGCAGTCAAAGGATTTTCTATTAAGGTCTCAAAAATCGGTCTTTTGAATGATTGCATATATATTCTTCCAGAAAACGAAGTGAAAACCTCAGACATCGGCGAAACAGCAGTTACCTTTGGATACCGTTCCATGCCCTATGGCCCATATGACCCTGACACGCATGAACCGTCCGGCTATTATGATATGTATGTGGCCGAATTTGAATGTGACGGTATCGAGTATCAGATAGTCGCTAAACAAATGGAAGCAGAAGAAGTTGTAAAAGTTGTATCGTCTATCCTCTACGGAGAAGAAGTAATCGTTGATAAATAAACGATATTGAAAACCATGTTTTCCAACAGGGCAGCCGATTTTCTCGGCTGCCCTGTTTCCATACCTGCGGGCAGCAGGGCGCGGCCAATCATGATGAAACCGAGAGAAGCCCCGAGCGGAATTGACCACCAGCGGTATGAGGAGTTTTAATAAGCGGTCTGGATTTCCGTCGAATTGACGGGATTTTTCAATTTTCCTTGAAATCACTACTTATCTTAAAAAGGGAGAACCGGAACTCCTTTTGTTTGCTCCGGCAGCGCAGGCAATGCTGTTTGTGCTTTTGTTTGCCGGGAAGGAGAAAAAAGCGATCCTTGGGTTTGGAACCCAGGATCGCTTCCTTGTGTTCAACAGGATGCCGAAAGCAACAGGAACTCCAGATAGAAACCCATTGCCGTCAGTTGAACTGTACGATTTTGTGCGCCAGCCAATAGCCTTTGAGGCCCAGGCTGCGGCCCAGAGAGCCGGGCAGATTGGTGGCAAAATTCAAAAGATTGTACCGCATTTTTCTGGCCATGATGGGATCGCTCTGGTAGCAGTGTTCCCACATGGCCTTAAGCTGCCGCTCGGACTCCTCCGTGCGGTTCAGCCGGGTGAATACCGTGGCGATGACCAGCATAAAACAGGCCTCATGGTACATATAGCGCCCCAGTTTTGGGTTCTCCTTCGAAATAACGTTCAGATCGTGCAGATCGAAGATACGCTGGGCGATTTCGATCTGGTGGCTGCAGCGTTTCATCATCACTTGCTCGGAGACGGACTGACCTTCCCGGCCGATGAGATAGCGGTACAGGTCTTCGTTGAGATACAGCAGCTTTTTCGTCAGCGGCAGCGGTGCGTAAACAAACAGGTTGTCTTCATAAAAAATGTGTTTGGGCAACACAATGCCGCTCTGGCGGATCACCTCGGTGCGGTAGATGGCAGAGTGCAGAGTGAGATACTGGTCGGGGCGGAATTTTCCGGTTTCCTCCCAGCCGATCACCTTGTTTTCGGGAAATACGTTTTTATAGCGGATGGTGGACAGGAGGCTGCGGTCGTCATGCTCGTAGACATAGTTGCACACCACCAGATCCACGCCGCCGCTTTCTTCCAGTGCTTCCAGACGGTTCAGCACATGCTGCAGCGCCACGGCGTTGACCCAGTCGTCGCTGTCCACTACTTTGAAATAAGGGCACTGGGCATGTTTGAGTCCCTGATTAATTCCCTCGCCGTGACCGCCGTTTTCCTGGTGGATTACTTTGATGGTATCCGGATATTTGGCGGCGTAGGCATCGGCGATGGCGCCGGTCTCGTCGCTGGAGCCGTCGTCGACGATGATGATCTCCACCCGGTCGCCGCCGGTGAGCAAAGAGTCGATGCAGATGTGCATATAGGCGGCGGAATTGTAACAGGGAACGGTAAATGAAATCAGTTTCATGCAAGAAATCCTTTCAGAATGCGCTCCTCAGCTTCTTCTTCCGTCAAGCCCAGGGTCATCAGCTTGAGCAGCTGGTCTCCGGCGATTTTACCAATGGCGGCCTCATGGATCAGCTGGGCGTCAGTATTGTTAGCGGTCAGCGCAGGGATAGACTCCACATGGGCTTCGTCCATGATAATGGAGTCGCATTGCACGTGGCCAAAGCAGGCGCTGTTGCCCACCAGATTAGGGTGAAACACCTGACGAGAAGCGCCTTTGGCTACACTGCGGGACGTGACGCGGCCTTTGGCGTCCTTTCCGTTGAGCACGATGTCCATATCGGAATGAGCGCTCTGGCTGCCATGGGTCAGCAGACGTTCCATAACCACAGCTTCGGCCCGGTCGGCGCATTCAAAGCGAGTATAGCGTTTGGTGGAGTCGATGCCGCCGATCTGGGCAGTGTCCATCTGCATGGAAGCGCCTTCAGCCAGATAAACGACGGTTTGAGGGTTCATTACGTTTTGGCCGTTGCCGTCGCCTTCGCCGTAATGTTTCTCAATATAGTGCACGCGGGAGTTTTTGCCGATGTGGAAGGTATGAATGCCGTCGTGCTGTGTTTTGCCGCAGCCGTTGTTGTGGATCCCGCAGCCGGCCACAATGGTGACATCGCAATCCTCACCCACATAAAAATCATTGTATACAGCATCTGTGAGATCTGTCTTGGTCATCACGACGGGAATGTGGCAGGTCTCGCCCTTGGTACCGGGCAGGATATGGATATCGATGCCCGCGTGGCCGTCAGTGCGGGGATCGATTTTGATGTGTTCAGTGCTGGTGCGGGCGGCACAGCCGCCATTTTTGCGGATATTCAGCGCACCTACCGGCTTGCCAACCAGATCGGCGATTTTTTCCAGTAGTTGTGCGTCCACTGCGTCCAGTGCATCGATTTGCTTGTCCAGTTCGCTCATTTGATGGAGCACTCCTTTCCGAGGGCGCAGCCGCCCGTTGTGTTGGACAGGATCAGGGGGAGGATGGTTTCCCGGTCGCCGCGATGGCGGATGCAGCCGCCGGCGATTACAACGATTTCGTCGGCCAGGCCGATGATGCGTTCCTGATGGGAAATGATAATCATAGTGGCTTCGCGCTTGCTGTGCAATGCGCTGAATGTTTCGGTCAGGCGGGCAAAACTCCACAGATCAATGCCGGCTTCCGGTTCATCAAACAGCAGCATGGAACCTTTGCGGGCCAGCACGGTGGCGATCTCTATGCGCTTGACTTCGCCGCCGGACAGGCTGGTGTCCACCTCGCGTTCGAGATAGTCGTTGGCGCACAGACCCACCTGCGTCAGGTAATCACAGCATACGCTCTGGGGCAGCTTTTCGTTCCCTGCAGCAATACACAAAAGGTCGCGCACGCGCATGCCCTTGAAGCGGGGCGGCTGCTGGAAACCATAGCAAATACCAAGGCGGGCGCGCTCGGTGATGCCCAGATCCGTGATGTCCCGGCCGTTGTAAAAAATCTGCCCGGAGGTGGGGCGGATCAGCCCCATGATGGCCCTGGCCAACGTGGTTTTGCCGCCGCCGTTCGGACCAGTAAAGACAACGAGCTTGTTATCTTCGATTGTAAGACTGATATTGTTTAGAATAGTAAGGTCTGTGCCGTCCTCGTTGCGGACACAGTAGCTGAGATTTTTCAGTTCCAGCATAGAACGATTCTCTCCTTTGTTAGTTGTAACTGACAAAAATCATCGAAGGATTGCTTCGAACACAGTTCAAACAGTTTGCGCAGAATAAAATGAGACATACTCCTCTAACTTACATATAATAGCAGAAAGCGGAAAAAATTGCAATGCGCAAAAGAAAGGATACCTTTTGCCGCTTGAACCGGTTCTGGGTATAGCCTTTTTTTGTCGAAATCATAAAAGGGGCCTATCCAATAAACTGAATGTTAATAAGTAAAATTTTCAAAATACTGTTTTTTATCGATTATAACGTTATATCTATCAGACAATACATGATCAGGCTCATACCGTATCATGTTTTTCTGTTTCCATCGCTTGCAGCCTTAAAAGTAAAAAAGAACAATCGGGGAAAAGATTTGTATGCACCGGGCGCCATGGCGCCCGGTGCATACAAATCTTTTTGCGCGATTTACACAAAACCGTTTCCCCATACATAAAATGCCATAGAAGGGAAGTGTTTACTATGGCAAATGCAACATATTCTCAAAATGATTCTCTTGGAGGCGCGCCGGATTACGCGCGGTACGATCGAATCTGGCAGCGGGTTGCTCCGGCGCTGGATCCTTATCCGCAGGTGCGTGCAGCCAATCAGAAGGCCGTGCCAGCTATGGCCATGACGATGCAGCAGAGCGCGGCGGTGGGAGAGACAGAGCAGACGGTGCAGAACCGGAATACAGCGCCTGGGGGACAGACAGAAGGGCAGACTGCGGCATCTGTCACGCAGACGGGGGGGACAGACGCCTCTGTGGAGGCGCAACTGCAGCTGCCCGGTGCGTCCGCCGATCCCTGCTGCATGGGCTCGGAGGCCCGAGACCTGACCATGGTGGTGGAAGGGTTTGCCCAGGAAGAGGCGGCGGATGCGGCCAGCTATACCCAACTTGCCCGCCTGGCGCCGGGGCGCAATCAGGCCATGGCGCTGCGCCAGATGGGGCGGGATGCCCAGCGCAGGGCGCAGGAACTGGCGGCTACTTATTACTTGATCACTGGTGTGCCGCTGCAGTATGGAGCGGCGTCGGTGGTGCTGCCGCGGCTGCCCTATCGAGAGCTGCTGCGCCGCAGCTATCATGCGGCGGCCTGCAATGGGCTGAATTATGCCCGGGCTGCAGATGCCACCATGGATATATGCCTGCAACGGCTTTTGCAGCGCTTCAGCAATGAGAGCTACGCTGCGGCGGATCGACTGCTTTTGCTGCTCTCGCAGCTTTCCTGACTCTTGTATTTGAGCGCAAAAGGGGTATAATAGCAGTACATTCCAGTGATACAAAAGAAGAAGCGAGGTACATATTTTATGACGCCGACGATGACCAGAGAAGCAGCGCTGGAGCTGCTGTGCAAGTATAATAAAGAGCCATTTCATCTGCTTCACGCGCTGACAGTGGAAGGTGTGATGCGCTGGTTCGCGCAGGATCAGGGGTATGGCGCAGAGGCGGATTTCTGGGCCATGGCGGGTCTTCTGCACGACATTGATTTTGAACTTTGGCCCCAGGAACACTGTCGGAAAGCGCCGGAGTTGCTGCGCGCGGGCGGGGCGGATGAAGCGCTGATCCACGCCGTCTGCAGCCATGGTTACGGCCTTTGCAGTGATGTGGCGCCGGAGCATCCGATGGAAAAAATCCTCTTTGCCTGCGATGAACTGACCGGCCTGATCGGCGCGGCAGCCCGTATGCGCCCTTCCAAAAGTGTGCAGGACATGGAGGTATCCAGCCTGAAGAAAAAGTTCAAGGATAAAAAATTTGCTGCCGGCTGCTCCCGCGATGTGATTCGCCAGGGAGCGGAGCGCTTGGGCTGGACGCTGGAGGAACTGATGGAAAAAACGATCCTGGCGATGCGTTCGTGTGAAGAAGCGGTGGCCGGGGAGACCGAAGCGCTGTGCCATGGTTAAGAAAATACCTTTTGCGCAGAATAAGCATAAAACGGATGTGGTGGCCTATTTAACGCTGGTCGGCTGGTTGATTGCCTATTTTTGCGGGAATCGGGCTGCGTCCCGCTTCCATTTGAATCAGGCGCTGTCGATTCTGCTGGCAGATCTGGGGCTCAATGCGGTGTTTATGATGGCGACTTTTGCCGACACCGCCGTGGCCAGTGTGCTGGTGCGGGGCGTGTGCGGACTGCTGAGCTTTTGCGTGGTGGTACTCTGGGTCATCGGCCTGGTGCGCGCCGCCAAGGGAAATGATACGCCGGTGCCCATTTTGGGCGAGGTGAAGCTGCTGAAATGAGCTGAGGCCGGCATGCCGGCACCGGCGGTTTTCAGCCTTGACACACCTGCTCCGGCATGCTAAGATACATACCAGAATGCAATGATCGGAAAGAGTAGCATGATTTTCCAGGCTAAGAGAGGGTGCGTCACCGGCTGCAAGCGCGCCTGCTGCGGAGCATGTGAAGTGCATCCGGGAGCGCGAGGGGCAATGCCCTCCGTCCGGGCCGCGTTACAGGCCCGTAATGAGTACAATGCAGGAGTGGAACCGCGGTTTGCCGCCTCTTGCGCCCTCGCGGGCGCGGGAGGCGTTTTTTCCGCTTTTGTTTCGTTTGATAAGGAGATGCGAATCTATGACAAGACTTGGTGAAATGTTGGGCGCTTATCAAAAGCGCGATCCGGCCGCCCGCAGCAAACTGGAGATCTTTTTGCTCTATCCCGGCGTCAATGCGACGATCCATTATCGCGTGGCCCATTGGTTTTATAAGCACGGCTTCAAATTTATTGCCCGGGTCATTTCCCAGTGGGCACGTTTTTTGACTGGTATTGAGATCCACCCCGGCGCTACCATCGGCAAACGCTTTGTCATTGACCACGGGATGGGCATCGTGATCGGTGAGACGGCGGAAATCGGGGACGACTGTCTGATTTACCACGGCGTGACCCTGGGCGGCACCGGAAAAGATAAAGGAAAACGCCACCCAACTTTGGGGAATAATGTTTTGGTGGGCAACGGTGCGCGCATCCTAGGCCCCTTCACAGTGGGAGACAATGCCCGCGTGGCTTCCGGCTCTGTAGTGCTCAGTGCCGTGCCGCCCAACTCCACGGTGGTGGGTGTGCCGGCCCAGGTAGTGAAAATCAACGGAAAGCCCGTGGAAAATGCCTATGACTGCACCGACAGCGTGGATCAGGTTCACATCAGCGACCCGGTGGAGGATGAGATCGGCGTGCTGACGGCCCGCATCCGGGAGCTGGAAGCGGACCTGGCTGCCTGCCGTCGCCGCCATCCGGATCATGTGCTTCATCGGCGCGATGCCGATTTCTGCCGCTGTGATGAAGACGCAGCAGAACATACAGAAGAAAGAACAAAAGAGTGAGGTACGATTTATGCAGCTTTACAATTCTTTGACCCATAAAAAAGCGCCCTTTGTTACCCATACCCCGGGACGGGTGGAGATGTACACTTGCGGCCCGACGGTGTACCATTTTGCCCATATCGGCAATCTGCGCAGTTATATCATGGAGGATGTGCTGGAGAAATTCCTGCGCTATGAGGGGTATGACGTCAACCGCGTGATGAATATCACCGATGTGGGGCATCTGGCCAGCGATGCGGATACCGGCGAGGACAAGATGCTCAAGGGCGCGCGCCGGGAGCACAAAACCGTGATGGAAATTGCCCAGTTTTACACCGATGCATTTTTCGAGGACTGCCGCCGCCTGAATATCAAAACGCCCGATGTGGTGCAGCCCGCCACCGGCTGCATCGATGAGTATATCAAAATCGTTTCCGGCCTGCTGGATAAAGGCTATGCCTATCAGGCCGGCGGCAATGTGTATTTTGCTTCCTCCAAACTGCAGAAATATTATGTGTTTAACGACCACAATGAGGAAGATCTGGCTGTGGGCGTCCGCGAAGGTGTGGAAGAGGACAGCAATAAGCGCAACAAAAACGATTTTGTCCTCTGGTTTACCAAGTCGAAATTTGAAGATCAGGCGCTGAAATGGGATTCACCCTGGGGCGTGGGTTATCCCGGCTGGCACATCGAATGCAGCGGCATTTCTCTCAAATACAACGGCGAATATCTTGACCTGCACTGCGGCGGTGTGGACAATGCATTCCCCCACCACACCAATGAAATTGCCCAGAGCGAGAGCTACATTGGCCATCCCTGGTGCCAGCAGTGGTTCCATGTGCACCATCTGAATACCAACAGCGGCAAAATGAGCAAATCCAAAGGGGAGTTCCTCACCGTTTCCTTATTGGAGGAAAAGGGCTACGATCCTCTGAGCTATCGTTTCTTCTGCCTGCAGAGCCATTATCGCAAAGCTTTAGTGTTTTCCTGGGAAAATCTGGACAATGCACAGGGAGCGTACCAGAAGCTGATTGCCAGAATTGCCGCCCTGCAGGAGGACGGCAGCCCGGCAGACGAGGCGGTGCGTCAGAAGTACCGGGAAACGTTCCTCGCCCAGGTGGGCAATGATCTGAACACATCTATGGGCATTACGCTGCTTTATGATGTGCTGAAGGCCAAAACCAGCGATACCACCAAGCTGGCGGTTTTGGGTGACTTTGACGGCGTGCTGAGTCTCTCACTGCTGGAGAAGGCGGCGGCACAGCGGGCAAAAGTCGCTGCAGCCAAGGCGGCGGCGCAGACCTCTGGCGGTTATACCGTCACCGGCGAGGGCGACGCAGCGATTGATGCGCGGGTTCTGGCTCGGGGCGAGGCCAAGAAAGCGAAGAACTTTGCCGAGGCCGACCGTATCCGTGACGAGCTTAAGGCGCAGGGCATCGAGATTACCGATGTACCCGGCGGCGCGGTGTGGAAGCGTGTATAAGCGGACGGAGCGCGCGTGGGGCCGCTGCCTCAGGGTATACTAAGGGGAAAAGAAACGGCGTGCGCCGTGAAGGAGCGTTTTATGAAATCCATTCGAGAACTCTACACGATTGGCCGCGGGCCGAGCAGTTCCCACACCATGGGGCCGGCCCGGGCGGCGGCGCTGTTTCGCAGCGAGCATCCGGAGGCAGATCACTTCCGGGTGGTGCTCTATGGTTCGCTGGCTCTGACCGGACGGGGGCATCTGACTGATCAGGCGGTGCGGGAAGCCCTGGACCCGGTAGACGCGGAGATCGTATTTGACAGCAGGACCGGTGATCTGCCCCACCCCAATACCATGGATTTGTTTGCCTGCAGAGACGGCGCGCAGACAGGCTTTTTGCGTGTGCTGTCCACCGGCGGCGGGGCTATCACGCTGGTGGGGCGGCCCGATGCGGCTTTGCCGGAAGTGTATGCGGAAACGTCTTATGCTGAAATCGCGGCCTGGTGCAAAAGCAACCATGCCCGATTGCCCGATTATGTGGAGCGTAACGAAGGAAAACATATTTGGGATGATCTATATCGCGTGTGGGAAGCCATGAAGCGGAGCATTGTCCATGGCCTGTCCGTATCCGGCGAGCTGCCTGGCGGGCTGCATGTGGAGCGCAAGGCGCAGTTCCTTTATGAGCAGCGCCACATTGATGAGAGCCAGGCTACCCGGGAAAATCGGCTGGTGTGTGCCTATGCTTTCGCTGTGGCAGAGGAGAACGCCGGCGGCGGTGTGATCGTCACGGCGCCTACCTGCGGCGCCTGCGGCGTGCTTCCTTCGGCGCTGCGGTATATGCAGGAGCAGAAAGGATTTTCCGATGAACAGGTGCTGCGCGCCTTGGCAGCGGCAGGGGTGGTGGGCAACCTGATCAAAACCAACGCTTCCATTTCAGGCGCTCAGTGCGGCTGCCAAGCAGAGATCGGCTCGGCCTGCTCCATGACTGCGGCGGCGCTGGGCGAACTGTTTGAAATGGGGATTGACCAGATCGAATACGCTGCTGAGGTGGCTATGGAGCATCACCTGGGGCTGACTTGCGATCCCATCGGCGGCCTGGTGCAGATTCCATGCATCGAGCGCAATGCTGTGGCGGCCATGCGGGCCATTAACGCCCTGTCGCTGGCCAATTTCCTCACCAGCACGCGAAAGATTTCTTTTGATCTGGTGGTCAAGACCATGTATGAAACCGGGCGGGATCTGTCCCACCGCTACCGGGAAACGGCGGAGGGCGGTTTGGCGAAGCATTACTGCTGATGAGAAAGTGCATCAAAATAGGGAACTCTGTGAAATGCTGCATAGCCGAAGGAGAACAGAAAAGGACTTGACGACAGCACAAAATTGAGCCAAAATAGAGAAAACGGCAATGGAGGTTGTGTGCAAATGAAAGTGCTTTTGGTCAATGGCAGCCCGCACGAGCGCGGCTGCACCTTTACGGCGTTGTCAGAGGTGGCGAAAACGCTGCAGGAAAACGGTGTGGAAACCGAAATTTTCCATGTTGGCAACCATCCTGTGCGCGGCTGCATCGCCTGCGGCCGCTGTGCCGCGCTGGGCAGATGCGTGTTTGAAGATGATGCGGCCAACCAGCTGCAGAGCCTGATGAAGAGCGCCGACGGCGTCGTGATCGGGTCCCCGGTCTATTATGCCGGCCCTAACGGCGCGCTGTGCGCTCTGTTGGATCGGGTGTTTTATTCCAGCGGCGGCGCCTTTGCCAACAAACCGGCGGCGGCGGTGGTCAGCGCCCGGCGCAGCGGCACCACGGCGGCGTTTGACCGGCTGAACAAATATTTCACCATCAGCAGCATGCCGATTGTTTCGTCCCAGTACTGGAACGGCGTTCACGGCAACACTCCTCAGGAGGTGCTGCAGGATAAGGAAGGCCTGCAGACCATGCGCACCCTGGGCCGGAACATGGCTTGGATGATCAAGTCTATCCAGTCGGGCTGGCAGCCTTTGCCTGGGAAAGAGGAGCAGATCATTACCAATTTTATCCGCTGATCCAAAAAGCCGGCAGCAGCGCTGCCGGCTTTTTTTTGTATGGTCAGAGACAAAACAGAGCGAAGAATGCCGCAGCGCCCAGCAGTAGGCCGAGAGAGACCAGGCTCAGCGCGATAGCAGTGCGGCGCCGGGGGCGGAACATGGGTGGGAAAAAGGCCAGACAAAAGGAAGCGGTCAGCAGCAGGTCGCTGAACAGAGTGTCGTACAGCCTGCTGCAGCGGGTCGCCATGCACCAGCAGGACAGCCAGAACAGTGTGAAATAGGCTGAAAAGAACAGCAGGGAACGCAGTGTGCGGCCGGACCGCGGTAAATCAAATTTCATTGTGCAAACCTCCCCGTAGGCCCGGCATAAAAAGCCGGGCAATTTAACATTCCTTTCTTTTCTATCATAAGAGCCGCGCGTATGCGCTGCCACCATGCAGCGGTAAAATCGATGTAAAATTTTACTGCACGATTGCGGCGCACATACATTGACAAAGGGAAGGGGCATTGTTATCATGAAACCAAAAACCGCCCTGCCGGGGGGCGGAAGAGAGGACGGAACGCAATCATGAAACGCAGCAGCGGTATCTTACTGCCGATTTCCGCCCTGCCCGCGCCTTATGGGATCGGTACATTGGGCAGGGCGGCGTTTGAATTTGTGGATTTTCTGGCCGCGGCGGGACAGTCCTGGTGGCAAGTGTTGCCTGTGGGGCCTACCAGCTACGGCGATTCTCCGTATCAAAGCCTTTCCACCTTTGCGGGGAACCCCTATTTTATCGACCTTGACATGCTGGTGGAGGACGGACTGCTCCGTGCTGATGAGGTGCGCGCTGTGGACTGGGGTGCCGATGAAACGCAGGTGGACTACGGTATACTTTACGAACACCGTTTTGCGCTGCTGGCCAAAGCGGCGGAAAAGGGTTTGAAACGGGATGCCGCGGCGGTTGCGGCCTTTGCCTCGGAAAAACGAGGATGGCTGGAGGACTATGCGCTGTTCATGGCGCTCAAACGCCATTTTGCTATGAAGCCCTGGATGGAGTGGCCCGAGGAGGTGCGGCTGCGCAAAGCAGAAGCCCTGGAGAGGTACCGGACGGTCCTTTCGGAGGATGTGGCGCTGTTTACCTATATTCAATATCTGTTTTATCGCCAGTGGGCGGCACTGCGCGCTTATGCCAGGGAACGGGGCGTGGGTATCATCGGCGATCTGCCGATCTATGTGGCTATGGACAGTGCCGACGTGTGGGCCAGTCCCGAAAGTTTTCAGCTGGATGAAAAAAACGTGCCCATTGCTGTGGCCGGCGTGCCGCCGGATTATTTCAGCGCCGATGGCCAGCTGTGGGGGAATCCGCTGTATCGCTGGGAAGATATGAAAAAAGACGGTTTCGGCTGGTGGATCCGCCGGGTGGAAGGTGCGGCGGAGCTGTTTGATGTGCTGCGCATCGACCATTTCCGGGGGTTTGAGAGTTATTGGGCGGTTCCTTACGGCGCTGCCACCGCCCGCTGCGGACAGTGGGTCAAAGGGCCGGGTATGGATCTGGTGAACGTTTTGACCCAGTGGTTTTATCATGTGGACTTTATTGCCGAGGATCTCGGCGTTTTGACGCCGGAGGTGCGCAGGCTGCTGGCAGATTCCGGCCTGCCGGGGATGAAGGTTTTGGAGTTTGCTTTTGATCGCCGGGAGCAAAGCGATTATATGCCCCATACTTATGAGCGCAACTGCGTTTGCTA
>QFCE01001437.1_pt1 | contig 19589 bp, 19 predicted proteins | sample 5346091 | NCBI WGS metagenome assembly QFCE01 (sample SAMN09062252, study PRJNA434731) | Human gut metagenome, whole genome shotgun sequencing project. | isolation source: stool timepoint A chromium assembly | host: Homo sapiens | collected 2015 | reverse complement strand
AAGAACGGGGAATGGAACCGGGCGAGACGAACACTGAAGAAGGCGGCTCGCATCGACGAGACCAATACCACGGCGCTGCGCTTTCTGCGGGAGGTGGATGAGCAGACCGGTGTGACGACCAGCCTGGAAAAGAAAAACCGCAGATTTTTCCGGGGAGCGCAGGGCGGGCAGGAAGACGAAAATCCGGTGGGAGAAATGCGTGTGACAGCCACCGCATACAGAGAGCATTCCAAGCTTCCGCTGTTTTTAACGCTTCTTCTCGGAATTGCGGCAGGCGCGGCGGCACTCTGGCTTCTGGCAGTCCCGGCGATCCGACAGAGCATTTACAGGGAGGCGAACAATCAGATCATCCGCTACAGTGAATCTCTGGCAAGCCAGGGGGCAGAACTCACCAAAGCGCAGGGCGCTGTGCAGCAGAGCGATGCCATGGCAGAGACCCAGGCGCAGCAGCTGGAAGACGAGCAGAAGAAAACAGCGAGCTATGAGGCGTTGATGGAGGCTTATGCATTTCTGCAGCAGGGAGAATATGACAGTGCGGCGTTGTCTGTCCAGAATGTGCATGCCGATGTTCTGCCGGACAGCATGAAAGGCATTTATGACACTGTGTGCAGCGAGACCGGAGTCACCGGAATTGAGGGACAAAGCGTAGAAGGAGAGAATGACGCCAGTACAGAAGCGCCTGACACAGAAGCGGGCGGCACGGGCGAGGCCGGCTATGAAGAAAACGGCGGCACAGATGACGGAAGCTACGACGATGGAAGCGGCTACACAGACGACGGAAGCTACGACGATGGAAGCGGCGGCACAGATGACGGCTATTACGAATAGAGCGGAAAGAGACAAAATTACATGAGAGAAACCTCAGAGAAGGGGATGTGCGTAAGCACATCTTCTTTTTTGCGTTTTTTGAGAGGATTTGAAAAATTTTGTATAAAATCAGGAAATAAGGGGGATTACTAAACATGAAGGAATCTGATTTCAGGACAGACGGAAGTTGTCTTTATGTGCTGCTTCCGGGGGAACTGGACCATCCGGCTTCCGACTGTATCCGCAGAGAGACGGAGCGGATCATGAACCGCCGGTATATCCGAAGCATTGTCTTTGATTTTGCAGATACGACTTTTATGGACAGCTCCGGGATCGGACTGATCATGGGGCGATATCGGGCGCTTGGGATGCGGAAGGACTGTGTGCGCGCTGTCCATGTAAGCAGCTATATGGAAAAGTTGCTGCGTTTGTCCGGCGTTCATAAATATATCGGCATCTGTGAGGAAACAGAAAAAATTGGGGAGGGGGAAGGAGAACATCATGGAAAACACCAATGAAATGACGCTTGTATTTGACAGCAGGCCGGTGAACGAGGGGCTTGCAAGAGTCGCGGTGGCCGCTTTCTGCACGCAGCTGAATCCGACGCTGGAGGAGGTTGCGGATCTGAAAACTGCAGTTTCTGAGGCAGTGACAAACTGTATTATCCACGGATACGAAGGAAAGGTACATAAGATACAGGTAGACTGCCGCCTGAACGGGCAGGAGCTTTTTGTGGACGTGATCGACCAGGGTGTGGGGATTGCGGATGTGGAGAAAGCCATGGAGCCTCTGTATACCACGAAACCGGAACGAGAACGTTCCGGCATGGGCTTTACCTTTATGGAAGCCTTCATGGATGAGGTTTCGGTGGAATCAGAGCCTGGCAAGGGAACCACCGTGCATATGAAAAAGATTATCAGACGGTAAGGGGAAAAAGAATGGAGCATACTCTTGCCCTCATCGGGCGTGCGCACCAGGGAGATAAGGCGGCAAGAGATACGTTGTTTGAGGAAAATGTAGGACTGATTTACTGTGTGGCAAAACGTTTTCTGGGCCGGGGCGTGGATATGGAGGATCTGTTCCAGATTGGGAGCATCGGACTTTTGAAGGCAGTGGACAAATTCGATACATCCTTTGACGTGAAATTCTCCACCTATGCAGTGCCCATGATCGCGGGAGAGATCAAGCGATTCCTGAGAGATGACGGAATCCTGAAGGTGAGCCGTTCCTTGAGGGAAAATCATTATAAGGTCTACCAGGCAAGGGAAAAGATGGAGCGGAACCTGGGAAGAGAGCCGACTATGGGCGAGCTCTCTGAAGAGCTGGGGATTCCCATGGAGGAGCTTGTGATGACTCTGGAATCCGCGGCAGAGGTGGAATCCCTGCAAAAACCAATTTTTCAGGGGGAGGGGACGGAGGTCTGCCTTCAGGATAAGCTGCAGGAAAAAGCGGATTATCAGGAAGCAGCATTGAACCGTCTGCTTCTGAAAGAAATCCTGGAGGGGATTGGAAGCAAAGAACGGCAGCTCATATATATGCGGTATTTTCAGGATATGACGCAGACGGAAATTGCGGGACGGCTGGGCGTGTCCCAGGTACAGGTGTCCCGCATGGAAAAAAAGATACTGGGAAAGCTGCGGGAGAAAATGTAGGGGCAGCAAATAATGCTTGAAATTTTTGAAATATCCATATATTAACTGAAATTAATTTCGATTTTGATTATATTGACAAACGATTATCGATATGTATAATAGGTGCATAAACAACGTTGCGTTATATGAAATTAATTTCAAAGAGGTATCCGGATGAGTACACTTAGAAACAAAAGATTAATGCTGAAGGTTTGTGAACTATATTATATTCAAGGGAAAAGTCAGAAAGAAATTTCTGTTCTTCTGGGAATATCAAGACCACAGGTATGTAGATTGATCACTGCTGCGAAGGAGTCAGGTGCAGTAACAATTACTATTGCAAATCCTTATATCAGGGAGACAGAACTGGAAAAAAGAATTATTGAAAAATATTCTATTTCTGATGTTTGGGTTATAGATAGCCTGCATGACGGAAAAGACGGAGAGCTCTATGAATTTGCAAAAGAAGCAGGCAGATTAATTGAAGACTACATTCCTCAGGATTCCAGAGTCGGTGTAATGAGTGGAAGAACAGGAAAAGCAGTGATTGACGCAATGACACCGTCTAACAAAAAACTGAAGTTAGTAGTTCCGCTTATTGGAGGCATTTCTACAACAAATATGAGTATTCATGCAGATACATTGGCACAAAAGCTGGCATCTCTGCATAGTTCCAGTGCACGGAACTTAAATGCACCGGCAGTCGTTTCCACACAGAGTCTTGCACAATCTTTGAAGGAGGAAGAGTCCATTGCAAGAGTATTGAAAGAAGGAAGCAAAGTAGACATTGCTCTAGTGGGGATTGGGACAATTGACTTTTCTGCCACAAATATCCGTTTGGGGTGCTTTAATGAAAAAGACATGGAGGAGCTTGAAATGGCAGGTGCAGTGGCATCTATCTGTACTTCATATCTGGACAGAGAAGGAAAAGAAGTAGGTAATTCTCTTTCTCGAAGATTTATCGGAGTTTCGTTGGAAGAATTAAAGCGAAGCCGGGTAATTGCAGTTGCAATTGGAGAAAAAAAGGTAGAAGCCATTACTGCAGTTTTGAAAAGTGGAAAAGTAGATGTCTTGATTACAGACTTTTCAACAGCAAAAAAAGTATTGGAGGGATAAGTATGAAGTATACAAAGAGAATAGTAGCTATATTGACAGTGGGAATACTCACAGGAATGACCATGGGAATAGCTGTGGCGGCAGAAGAAAGCAGTCTGGAAGGAAAAAATATTTCTATTATGACGCCCTATCTTGGAAGCGTAACGACAAACCAGATGGTAGAGTATATTGAAGCGAAGCTTTCTGACGCTGGTGCAAAGGTTTCTGTAATTAACACAGACAATGATTTTGCGGAATTGGCCAGCCGTGTAGAGGATACGGTTTCCTCCGGAACGGATGGTATTGTTCTTGTCAGTGCTGACCCGAATCAGATTGCAAATCAGCTGCAGGATGCTTTTGACTATGATGTGCCGGTATTTGGATGCGACAGCGGTTTTATCGAAGGAATGCAGATTAATGCTACCAGTGATAATTATCAGATGGGAGAGTTGATTGTAAAATACCTGTTTGACGATTTGATGGGAGGGAAAGGAACAGTTGTTGCTTTGACACACAGACCGCATCCCGGTGTGGTAAAACGGTGTGAAGCATTTGATGATTTGATTAAAGAGTATCCGGATATTGAGTTGATTACAGAACAGCATGTACCGGCAGAGCAGCCGATTAATGATGCGCAGGACATCGTGGAAAACCTTCTCCTGGCAAATTCGGAAGAGGATTCCATTACAGCAATCTGGGCTGCATGGGATGAACCGGCTATTGGAGCAACACAGGCGCTGCAGGAAGCAGGGCGGGACAACGTACTGGTAACAGGTGTGGACGGAAATGAACAGGCAATTGAGTTGATTAAAGAAGGAACAAACTTAAAAGCTACTGTAGCGCAGAACTTTGAGGGAATGGCGCAGATTGTTTATGAGCAGATGGAAAAATATTATAGTGGAGAAGAATTGGAAAAAGGCGAACTATATGCACCTGCAACATTGATTACTTCGGAGGATGCAGAAGAGTAGTAAGAGCGGAGGTGTAAGTGTGCTTTTACAAACAAAAAACATATCAAAGCAGTTTAACGGTATTTATGCTTTGAAAGATATCTGCCTGGAAGTGGAAGCGGGAGAAGTGCATGGTTTGGTAGGCGAAAATGGAGCTGGAAAATCCACTTTGATCAAAATCCTGACAGGAGTGTATTCCTTGGAAGAGGGGGAAATCTACTGGAACGGTCAGCCCGTGAGCATTACGAATCCTGTGGAAAGCAGGAATATCGGAATTAATGTGATCCATCAGGAGCATGTGCTGATTCCCTCATTTCGTGCAGTAGAAAATATTTATCTTGGAACAAAATATCCGCAAAAAAATGGGCGCGTGAACTGGGAAGAGATGAAGCGCAATGTGTGTCGGAAAGCAGAGAAGCTGGGGATTGAACTGGATTTGAAAAAAACGGCGGCAGAAATGTCGCCGCCCCAGAAAACATGTCTGGAGATTGTGCGTGCAATGATGTCAGACTGTCGGCTTTTAATTCTGGATGAGCCAACGGCATCTCTTACAGATAAGGAATCAGAAATTCTTTTCGGAATCATAGAGAAACTGAAGAAAAAAGGTACTGCTATTTTGTATGTAACACATCGCATGGATGAAATATTTCGTTTAACAGATCGTATTACAGTGTTAAAAAACGGTACCAAAGCTGGCGTTGTTAAAACTTCGGAAACTACCAAAAACGGATTAATTGGCATGATGACCGAACAATGGCAGGCAGAAGCGGCAATCCGAAGAGATAAATACGGAAAGACGATGCTAAAAGTAGAAAATTTGGTTTCCAAGGACGGTAGCGTAAAATCTGCTGGCTTTGAGGCTCACAGTGGGGAAATTCTGGGGATTTTTGGACTGGGAGGAAGCGGCAGGACAGAATTGATGGAATGTATTTATGGCTATAGAACGGTAAAATCTGGGACAGTGGAATTGGATGGCGAAGTTATGAAAAAAAGAATGCCAGGATATTCTATTCGTTCAGGTATGGTACTTATCAGTGAAGACAGAAGAGGAAAAGCTATGATTGGAAATCTGAGTATCCGGGAAAATATTACGTTGTCCTGTATTGATGATTTTTCTAAAGCTGGAATTATGGATCAAAAAAGCGAGAAAGAGAAAGTGTCAGAACAGATAAAAGCGCTGCGGATTAAGATTGCAGGAATAGAGCAGCGTGCAAAAGAGTTGTCGGGAGGAAATCAGCAAAAGGTAGTATTTGCCAAGGCCCTGATGACAAATCCGAAAGTTTTTCTTTGTGATGAACCGACGCAGGCAGTAGATGTAAAAACGAGGAGTGAAATTCATAAGCTTTTAAGAGAACGCGCAGATTCTGGCAGTGCGGTTGTCTATGTATCTTCCGATTTGAAAGAGATACTGGAGGTGGCGGATAATATCCTGATCATGTCCAGAGGATGTACTGGGAAGATTCTCAAAAATGAAGGGCTTACATCGCAGGAGGTTCTTTCCTGCTGTTATGATGAGTAAAAGAGGTAGGAAGATGAAAAACATCAATTTTAAGAAAATGGTGCAGTCTTATGGAACGATACTGGCATTATTTGTTATCATTCTTATATTTGGTATTTTGCGGCCAACGTCATTTTTGACATTGAAGAATTTTATTAATATCAGTCGCCAGATGTCTGCACTGACAATTGTTTCTATCGGAGCAACTATGGTGATGGTAGTCAACGAGTTTGATCTGTCAGTGGGAAGTATGGCAAGTCTTGGTGGGGTAATGGCTGCGCTTATGGCAGTTGCCGGAATTCCGGTAGGAGCCTGTTTTTTAGCAACCGTAGTAATCTGTATGATTATCGGGTGGCTGAATGGTTACATAATTGCAAAATTTAAAGTGCTTTCTTTTATTACAACACTTGGAGTGAGTACGATCCTGGATGGTTTGATTTACAGGTTGACAGGAGGAGCAACGGTTTTTGAAAATATACCAAAATCGTTTTCATGGTTGGGGACAGAAAAAATAGGAATGATTCCGCTTCTTTCGCTGATTATGATTTTGTTTGTGCTGGTGTTTTCATTTTTTATGAAACATACAGCAGCAGGAAGAAAAATGTATGCTATTGGAGGTGGCGAAGAAGCAGCACAGGTTGCGGGTATTAATGTAAAGAAATATAAAATATTGGCATTTGTGCTTTGTGCGGCCATGGCTAGCGGAACGGGTATCGTGGTTGCATCCAGAGTAGGATCTGCAAATACTTCGGCCGGCGCAGGATATTTCCTGCAGTCGTATGCTGCTGCGTATATTGGATGTACGGTTTCAAAAGAAGGTACGCCGAATGTGTTGGGTACATTTGTTGGGGCTGCAGTTCTCTCTATTCTGGCAAACGGACTGACTATCTTGCAGATGCCGTCATATATGCAGAATATTATTACAGGTATCATCATTGTGGTTGCAGTAATTGCTCAAAAATTAGGCAGGGGTGATGCAAAATAATGGAAAAAAAGAAAATATACAGTGCCCGAATGCAAAAATATACAGAAAAACATTCCCATTTGTTTGCAGGATATCTGACAGCAGGATATCCGGATGTGGAAAACTTTAATTCTGTTGTCAAGAGATGCAGTGAAGAAGGAATGCAGATTTTGGAAGTTGGATTTCCTTCCCGTAATCCATATGATGACGGAGAGGTGATTCAGGAGGCTCACAGCAAGGTGGATATAGATTTATGTACAAAAATCGCCTTTTGGAAAAGACTGCGAAGAGAAATAGATATTCCCATATGGATCATGGGATATAGAGAAGATTTGATTGAAACTGGATTTTACAGAGAATTGGCCAGAAATAGGCTGGTGGATGTTTTGGTGATTCCGAGAATGGATTTTCAGGAACGTCTAAAGCTGAGGGATGAACTGAAACTTATGAACGTTGATGTCATGGGATTTGTGGATACAGCCAGCAGTTTTGGCGAAATTACCCGCACACTGCAGGAATTTAGCTTGATCTACCAAAAACTATACAGTGGACCGACGGGCGTAAAAAACGAGTCGGATGACTATAAAGATCTTCTTAGTTACGAAAAGGTTCTTCATAATAATATTGTGTTTGCTGGCTTTGGAATCAGTACCCCTGAGAGAGTTGAAGAATTGTTGAAAAAGGGATTTGACGGTGCAATTATAGGAACGGAGCTTTTGAAGAAGTTAAATCAGTCCCCGGAGGATATGTATGCATTTATCCGAACGGTTTCTGAGGTGGTAGAGGAGGCTGAGCCGTATGTACATTGCAACTTATGATATCGGTACGACTGCGGTAAAAGGAGTTGTGCTTGAGAAAGACGGACATATGGTGGCGGCTGCAGATAAAAATCTGACTACATATATGAAGGGAGAGCAAAAAGAACAGGATCCTGAGGAATGGTATCAGGCATTTTGTGCAGTGACAAAAGAAATGATTGCACAGATTCCATGTGCAGAGATTTCCGGAGTTATCATGAGCGGTCAGATGCAGGATTTAATCCTTATAGATGAAAGTGGAAAAAATATTGGAAATGCAGTCTTGTATTCTGATGGAAGGGCTGCAGAGGAAGCAGAAGCTCTCCGGAAATCTATGCAGGAAGGAGAATTGGAAAGGAGGACAGGGAATCACTATGATGGTTCCCTTTCGCTTCCGAAACTTCTGTGGATACAAAAACATGATCCGGAACGTTTTCGAAAAACAAAAAAGATTCTTATCAGTGCAAAGGATTACATCATTTATCGTCTTTCCAAAAAAGCGGTAGGAGATGTGACGGCATGTTCTACAGCAGGCGCAATGAATTTGAAAGATACCTCGTGGGATGTCGCGATCCTCAATGCAGCTGGAATTTCAATAGAATTGTTTCCGAAGCTTTATTATCCAGAGCAGGTGGTAGGATATGTGACGCCCGAGGCAGCTGCTTGTACAGGACTTTCGACAGGGACAAAAGTGTATGCAGGGATTGGAGATGCAGGGGCGACGACGCTTGCGAGTGGGATTTCTGATGTAGGAGAATACAATATTAACCTGGGGACTTCCGGCTGGGTGGCCGCCATTTCCAAACAGGTAGGAGAAGTGGATAACGGTGTGTTTAATTTGGCTGCATTCCAAAAAAACTGTTACATTAATGTGGTTCCGTTTTTAAATGGAGCTAATATTCATCGTTGGGTGAGTAGCATATTTTCTGAGGAAGGTGATAATAAAATCGACTATGCGAAGGCAGAGGATCTGGCCGCACATTCCGTTCCGGGAAGCAATGGTGTTGTCTGCCTGCCTTATCTGAACGGAGAACGTTTTCCGGTAATGGACGCACAGATTAAAGGCAGCTTTTTGGGAATTACTCCGAAGACAACAAAAGGCGATATGATTCGAAGCTGTCTGGAGGGTGTGGCATTTTCCATTCGTCAGGGAATAGCACGTATTGGTTATGAGCCAAAGAAAATTTCGGTTATCGGAGGTGGCGGGCGTGTAAAGCTTTGGAATCAGATTTTGGCAGATGTATTGGGTCAAAAAGTATATGCATATAAAAATGCAGAGTATCTTCCGGCATTTGCATTGGCATCATCTGTATTAATGGAACAAGGAAAAATTAGTGGATATAAGGAATTTACGGATCTGCTGCAAGGAAAAGAGTACAGTGTTTGTTATACACCAGATAAAAAAAGAACGATTGTTTACGATGAATTGTACAAATCATATTTGAGACTTTATCCAATTGTAAGGATGTATTATCATGGAGAATAAAAGGCATCCCGGACAAAACAGTCCGGGATGCCTTTTATGGGGTTCGCAATGGATATGAAGGTTAAAATTTGTTGACGTTCTTATAACAAAATTGATATGATTGTTTTTAAAGAAGGTTGAAATACTTGACCTTTTCTTTGAAATATCAGTATGGGAAGAAAGCATAGTACAATAGAATACAAAATGCGCGAAAAAGGAGGAAAACCAATGGACTTTTTTGATTATGGAATGGTAAAAGATCCCCAGTATTTTTGTGATAAAAGATTGGAAGCCCATTCCGATCACATCTGCTACAGTACGGCAGAAGAAATAGAATGGGGTGAGAATACGCTCCGAAAAAATCTGAACGGATTATGGAAATTCCATTATGCCAGGAATTATGAAAGCACAGTAACCGGATTTGAAAAAGAGGAATACTCCTGTAAAGACTGGGAGGATATCCGTGTTCCTGCGCACATCCAAATGGAAGGGTATGATGTTCCCCAGTATGCAAATGTGCAGTATCCATGGGAAGGGCATGAGGATATTGTTCCGGGGGAGATTCCGCAGCATTTTAACCCGGTTGCCAGTTATGTGAAGTATTTTTCTGTTTCGGAAGCTATGAAAGGAAAGAGGATATTTATTTCTTTTCAAGGTGTTGAGAGCGGTCTGGCATTATGGCTGAACGGACATTTTGCCGGGTATAGTGAAGATTCTTTTACACCAGCGGAGTTTGAACTTACAGAATATATCAGGGATGGAGAAAATAAACTGGCTGTACAGGTGTTTAAGTGGACTTCCAGCAGCTGGTGCGAGGATCAGGATTTTTATCGCTTTTCCGGCATCTTTCGGGATGTTTATCTCTATGCGGCACCCAAGGTTCATGTGCAGGACATCAAGATCCAGAGTGTTCTTGCCGAAAATCTGAAGAACGCGGACGTTGAGATCCAGATGAAGGTGTGGGGCAAAGGGACGATCCGCGCAGTTCTATCCGGGTTTGGAGAAGTGCAAAAAGAGGCCGAATGTCAGGCAGAGCAAGGCGGAACAATCCGGATGAGCGCAGAGAATCCGCGTCTGTGGAGCGCGGAAGCACCGTGGCTTTATGATCTTGTTCTTGAAGTCTATGATGAGGCAGGAGAGCTCCAGGAAGTGATTCCGCAAAGGATCGGCTTTCGAAGATTTGAGCTGAAAAACGGAATTATGACCTTAAATGGAAAGCGGATTGTATTCAAAGGCGTAAACCGGCATGAATTCAGCTCGGTTACAGGACGCGTGATTTCGGAAGAAGAGACGCGCCGGGATTTAAAGACCATGAAGCAGAACAACATAAACGCCGTGCGTACCTGCCATTATCCCAACAATTCTTTCCTGTATCAGCTCTGTGATGAATATGGACTTTATGTGATAGATGAGGTGAATCTGGAATCTCATGGCTCCTGGGATCTGGCAGCCGGGACAAAGGATTATACGCACGTGGTGCCCCATGATAAGCCGCAGTGGAGGGAGATGATGCTTGACCGCACAAACTCCATGTACCAGAGGGATAAGAACCATCCGTGCATACTGCTGTGGTCCTGCGGAAACGAATCCTTTGGGGGAAGAAATATCTATGAAATGTCCAGACTTCTGAAGCGCTTGGACAGCTCCCGGCTGGTCCATTATGAGGGTGTGTTTCACGACAGAACATACAATGCAACAAGTGATATAGAAAGCCAGATGTATACGCCGGTGGAAAAGATAAAAGAGTTCCTGAAAAAGGATGACAGCAAGCCGTTTATCTGCTGTGAATATGCACACGCCATGGGAAATTCCTGCGGAGCTATGCACAAATATACAGATCTTACCGACGCGGAGCCGAAATATCAGGGAGGATTTATCTGGGATTATATTGACCAGACGCTTACGAAAAAAGATCGTTACGGAAAGGAATTTCAGGCTTACGGCGGCGATTTCGGAGAGCGTCCTACAGACTATAATTTCAGTGCCAACGGTATTGTATACGGCGGCGACAGAACAGCTTCTCCCAAAATGCAGGAGGTAAAATACAATTATCAGAATATCACAGCGCAGATTGACGGGACTTCAGTGCAGATAAAGAACAAAAATCTGTTTACCAATACGGAGGAATTTCTCTGCGAGGCAGCTGTTGCGCGGGATGGTCATGTGATTCGGAAGCGTACGCTGAAAACTGCGGTTGCACCTCTTCAGGAGAAGACCTATCCGCTTCCCTTTGCCAAAGAAACTTTGCCCGGAGAATATACGGTAACCGTTTCGTTTCATTTGAGAGAGAATACTCTGTGGGCGAACGCAGGACATGAAGTTGCTTTCGGACAGTATGTGTATACGGTGGAAAAAGAAGATGCAGAAGAGGCTTCCACGGGGATAACTGTAATACGCAGCGGTCACAATATCGGAGTTTCGGGGGAAGGGTTTGAGGCGATATTTTCCTGTCTCAACGGTGGGCTGGTATCCTACAAATATGGAGGAAGGGAGCTGCTGGAAGCAATTCCAAAACCGAATTTTTGGAGAGCCCCGACGGACAATGACAATGGAAATCTGATGCCTATGCGGTACAGCCAGTGGAAAATAGCCAGCATGTACCTGAGCCATAAGGATTTCCGAAAAGATCCTTATGATGCGGCAATGCTTCCGGAGGTGGAGGAAAAAGAGAACTCTGTAAAAGTCACATATACCTATGTGATGCCCACGCAGCCTGTATCCGCCTGCTGTTTATCTTACCAAGTGGCGGGAGATGGAAAAATAAGAGTGGAGCTGTCCTATGACCCGGTAAAAGAGCTGGGAGACATGCCGGAATTTGGAGTAATGTTCAAGCTGAAGGCCGACTATGACCGGATAAAATGGTATGGACTGGGGCCGGAGGAGAGCTATGCGGACAGAAAAGAGGGAGCAAAACTTGGAATTTTTTCGAGTACGGCAAAGGACAGCCTGGCGCGATATGCGGTGCCCCAGGAGTGCGGAGCGAGAGAAGGGGTCCGCTGGGCAGAGGTAACAGATCAAAAAGGCAGAGGAATGGTTTTTGAGATGGAAAAGAGCGATGGCCCAATGCTGTTTTCTGCGCTTCCCTACACACCTCACGAGCTGGAAAATGCCATGCATCCCTATGAACTTCCTCAGGTGCATTATACGGTAGTGCGGGCGGCAAAAGGCCAGATGGGAATCGGAGGAGACGACAGCTGGGGAGCCTGTACGCATCCGGAGTACCTGCTGAAGGTTGATAATAAGATGAAATTCAGTTTTTCTTTTCGGGGGCTGTAAAACAAAACAAGGAGCGAAATCCAGAGGGGAAATCGCTCCTTTTTGTGATGCGCAAAGTGGCGCATACTTTCACTTGTTTTGTTATCTCGCAGTCTGTCTGCCGAAAATCATGTTTCCATATTTGGAAAGCGCGGTAAGAAGGATCATTCCAAGCACTGCGCAGGAAACGACCTCTCCGACACCCACGGTCAGCATCATAAAGGGAATGGGAAGATTGATCCCGTATCCGTAATGCAGCACAAAGGGGACGATGAGGGTGTTTGCAACGATCGGTGGAACCGGTGCCAGAAAGCGGTTGCTGCGGAGCTTGTAGGTGAAGATCGCGCCCAGCAGTGTGGCAATGCTTCCGAACAAAATGTCAATGGGGATCGCACCGCCCAGGAAGTTGGCGATGATACAGCCCACAAATAGCCCGGGAATTGCCGCCGGTGTAAAGTAGGGAAGGATCGTCAGAGCCTCTGCAAAACGGATCTGCACTTCCCCGAAGCTTAACGGGGCAAACAGCAGGGTGACAACGACGTAGACTGCGCCAATGGCAGCAGCCTGCACCAGAAACAAGGTACTTTTGTTTTTCATATTCAGTTCTCTCCTTTAGTTTTGTTTTACGAGTGGAAGGTCTCGAACACTCGGCACATTTATAGGCGGTGACCGCCTGAAAAGCCCTGTAGACCTTATTTTTATGGGCTTTTCAACGTGAGTCAGTATAGCACAGAAAAAAGGGAAAATCAAGGTTTGTCCAAGATTTGTCCAAGATTGAAAAAAAGGAGCTTTTTTGATTGATTCCGAAACGGTGATTTGATATAACAATAGGTAGCATATTAGCTGAAACAGTCAAAAAACATCTGCACAGAGATTGCGGAAAAAATCAGGGAGGGTACCGGACATATGGCTACACAGGTATTATTTGAGGAGACGAATCAAGAGCTGTTTGCTTTTTTGGATAAAAGTCCGACGGCATTTCATGCGGCGGCAAATATTGCGGAAATGCTGGAAGAACAGGGATATTCGCAGCTTTTGGAAGGTGAGAAGTGGGCGGTTGAACCGGGGAAGGGCTATTATGTGATGCGAAACGGTTCTTCTTTGATTGCCTTTTATGTGCCGGAAAAAGCGTTCAGAGGTTTTCGGATTATGGCGAGCCACAGCGATTCTCCTGCGTTTAAGATCAAAGCAAATGCGGAAATACAGGTGGAAAATACGTATTTGAAATTGAATGTGGAAAAATACGGCGGGATGCTGATGGCATCGTGGATGGATCGCCCGCTGTCTGTGGCAGGCCGGATCGTGGTGCGTACGGAGCGCGGAATGGAAACGAAGCTCGTTAATATTGAACGGGATTTGGTGGTGATCCCGAGTCTGGCAATCCACATGAACCGGGCTGTAAACGAAGGGAATGAGCTTAATGCGCAGCGTGACCTTTTGCCGTTGTTCGCGCAGTGTGGATGGGAAGAGACAGAAGCAGGAGAGCGGGCTTTTCTGCAGTTGATTGCAGACGAGTCCGGAGTACCGGCGTCGGATATTCTGGATGCGGATCTGTTTTTGTATCCGCGGATGAAAGCGACGTATCTGGGGCTTCACAACGAATTTATTGCTGCGCCGCATCTGGACGATCTGCAGTGCGTATTCGCATCGGTGAAGGGGTTTTTGGCTGCGCCTCCGAAATCGTATACCGCAGTTCTTTGTGTGCTGGATAATGAGGAAGTGGGCAGCAGTACAAAACAGGGCGCGGCATCTACGTTTTTGAAGGATGTGCTCAGACGTGTCAACAGCAGCCTGGGGCGCACGGAGGAGGAATATTTAACTGCGCTCGCAGATAGTTTTCTGGTATCAGCGGACAATGCGCACGGTGTGCATCCCAACTATGCGGATAAGGCGGACCCCAGCAATCGCCCCTATATGAACAAGGGCATTGTCATCAAATACAGCGCAAATCAGCGATACACGACAGACGCGGTTTCCGGCGCGATGTTTAAATTAATCTGTGAAAAAGCGGGCGTGCCCTGGCAGACCTTCCACAATCGTTCCGATATTGCAGGCGGCTCTACGCTGGGGAATATTTCCGGCAATCAGGTGGCGGTCAATTCCGTCGATGTGGGATTGGCGCAGCTGGCCATGCATTCCTGCTGCGAAACGGCGGGAAGCAGAGATACGGCGTATCTGGCGGAAGCGGCGAGAGTATTGTTTGAGGGATGAAGGAGCTTTCAGAGCTTATTTAATATGATAACAGAATAGGTATGCTCCAGTCCGACGTGTTTCCCAAACAGCATATTGACACTAGGGATCACCTTTGGTAATCTGAGAAAAACAACATATGGATCAGGAGGTTTTTACTATGAGAACCATTCAGGCAAAGCCGATCACAGTGGAAGGATTTCAGGCATACGGAGTGTTTACGGATCTTATGAATCCCACAGGATACAGCCTTGGAGACTTTTATCAGGACAGACTGCGCATGAGCGTGTCCGGGAACATGCAGATGGCATTTTCACCGCTTCTTGTCCGCAAACCGGACAGGATGATCGTGGACAGCGCGGAGTTTCATAATACAACCCAGGAGGGGATCCTCTGCCTGGATGATGATGTGGTGCTCCATGTGGCGCCGGCGGGGAAAGAACCGGTGCCGGAGCTGACAGAGGCGTTTTTGGTGCCAAAGGGTACCATGGTCTGCCTGAACACAGGCGTATGGCATCTGAGCGCGATCCCCGTAAACAAAGAGACTGCCCATGTGCTGATCGTACTTCCGGAGCGGATTTACAATAATGACTGCGTGGTAGTGCAGTATCCGAAAGAACAGCAGATGGAAATTGTTTTGTAAGATGCAGACGGTATAAGAGACAGAGAGGAGTATACAATGGGAAAAATATACACATCCATAGAACAGCTGATCGGCCGCACACCCCTCTTGGAGCTTACCCACCTGGAACAGGAGCTGGGACTGGGGGCTCGGGTGCTGGCAAAGCTTGAATATTTTAATCCGGCGGGTTCTGTGAAGGACCGGGCGGCAAAAGCAATGCTTGACGAGGCAGAACGGGAAGGCAGGTTAAAACCGGATTCGGTGATCATCGAGCCTACTTCCGGCAATACCGGCATCGGCCTTGCCGCAGTGGCAGTGGCGAGAGGATACCGGATCATCATTGTCATGCCGGAGACGATGTCAGTTGAGCGACGGAAGCTTATGAAAGCCTATGGAGCAGAGCTGGTGCTGACAGAGGGGAGCCTTGGAATGAAGGGCGCCATTGCAAAAGCGCAGGAGCTGGCCAAAGAAATTCCGGGAAGCTTTATTCCCGGACAGTTTGTCAATCCGGCCAATGCAAAAGCGCATCGGGAAACGACAGGACCTGAGATTTATGAAGATACAGACGGAGCAGTGGATATTTTTGTGGCCGGTGTTGGAACCGGAGGTACGATCACCGGTGTAGGAGAATATCTGAAATCCAAAAAGGCATCTGTGCAGATCGTAGCGGTTGAGCCGGCAGCTTCCCCCGTACTTTCCGAAGGAAGAGGAGGCGCGCATAAGATCCAGGGCATTGGCGCCGGTTTTGTGCCGGAGGTGCTGAACACAGAGGTTTACGATGAAGTGGTGGCAGTGACCAATGAGAACGCGTTTGAGGCTGCGCGGCTTTTGGGCAGGAAGGAGGGGATCCTTGTGGGAATTTCCTCCGGGGCAGCTCTGTGGGCTGCCGCAGAGCTTGCAAAACGGCCGGAGAATGCGGGAAAAACGATTGTAGCGTTGCTTCCTGACACAGGAGCCCGCTATCTTTCCACAGAACTGTTTGAGGAATAAAAGAGGTTACTCCTGGTGTGCCTGGAGCCGGTCGGCCTCTTCAATGAGCGTATTGTTGACATCGTCTTCATAAAGCCGCATTTTTACCTGCATGGGCGTGGGGTCATCGGTGAGCTTCAGACGGCCAAAATGGTTGAAAAACAGAAGAACACCAAGTCCTACGCCTATGGAATAGGAAATCTCCAGCACGGTAAAGCCGTTTGAGACCTGCCCGGTAACCTGGGTATACAGCTGGCTGAACAGTTTTGGAAGATCCACATCATTGTTAAAAGTCATAATAGAAAAAGCGGCGCCGAAAAAGGTGCCCGCACAGACCAGAGCCGCCTTGGCAAACCGCCAGAGGCGGCTCTGCGTGCTTTCTGCCTGATAGGTGATGATGAAATCCGGTTCTCCAATGGGCGTGATGGTAAGATTCGGCTCTTTTTCCTGGATTTTCCTCACCAGATCCACAACCGACATTACATAACGGCCGGGACGCTGCCCTTTCAGGTGAAGTACGGGCAGAACCCGCAGACGGTTGAGGAGCTTGGCGCTTGAGCAGGAGAGGCTGGCGATGTCCTGGAGGCATACATGGGGGTTCGTTACGATAACATTTTGATCCAGCTGCAGATACAGCGTCTCATTCAAAAAAACACATCCTTTCCAGAGAAGCTCAGGATTTCATTCCGGGCTTGAATACCCAGCTTGCGAGATACGAAAAAATAAGGGAGGCAGACACACCGGCGGCGCAGGAGGTGAAGCCTCCCATGAAAAGCCCCAGGAGCCCTTCCTTGTCAATGGCTTCCTTCATACCTTCCCAGAGGGTGTGTCCGAAGCCCAGAAGGGGGACGGAAGCTCCGGCTCCCGCAAAATCCGCAAAGGGCCGGTACAGCCCGATGGCGCTCAGAACAGCTCCGCTGCATACCAGAAGAACCATGACGCGGCCGGGCATCAGCTTGGTTTTGTCCAGAAGGATCTGAACCAGGGCACAGATGAGGCCGCCTACCCAGAATGCGTGAAAATAGTCCATAGTTACACCTCCTTGTGTTCGATGACAACTGCGTGGGCAATGCCGGGAACGCTGTCGCCTTCGTTAAAGCTGACCTTGGAGATCAGAGCGCCGGTTGGCACAAACAGAATCCGTTTCCATTTGCCGGAAGCTACCTTGGGGAGAATGTGGGCGGCGAGAACCGCGGCAGAGCAGCCGCAGCCGCTTCCCCCTGCGTGGGTATCCTGTGTTTCGGCATCATAGATCAGGATGCCGCAGTCCTGGTGCTGTTTTTCCATATGAATACCCTGTTCGGAAAGCAGATCCAGGAGAATATGCTGACCTATGGTTCCCAGGTCTCCGGTAAAAATCACATCGTAATCAGAAGGTTTCCGGCAAAAATCTTTCAGATGCTGCGCGATGGTATCTGCCGCCGCAGGAGCCATGCAGCCGCCCATATTCATGGAATCCTTGAGGCCGAAATCCACAAGCTTTCCGGCGGTGATGCCGGTGATGACAGCGCAGCCTTTTCCCACGCGCAGGGGTGAGGCACAGCCATCCGGCTGTTTTGGGGGCTGGGCGCCAAGGACGCAGGCGCCGCTTCCGGTGACGGTCCAGGTGGCAGAATAAGGACGCTGGTTTCCGTAGCCCAGAGGGAAACGGAACTCCTTTTCCGCGCTGGCAAAATGGCTTGAGGTGGCGCAGAGGAGGTGCTCACCATATCCGGCGGCAAGGGCAACGGCGCCGAGAGACAGAGATTCGCCCATGGTGGAGCAGGCGCCGTACAGTCCGTAGAAGGGAATGCCCATTCCGGCAATCCCGAAAGAGGAGGCGGCAGTCTGCGCCAGAAGGTCGCCTGCAAAGACGAGGCGGATGTCCCTGGGAGTCAGCCCGGCCTTTCCCACAGCGATACCGGCAGTTTCTTTCTGCATGGTGCTTTCCGCGGCTTCCCAGGTGTCTGCGCCGAACATGGGATCCTCGCAGATCATATCAAAGGAAGGACCAAGAGGACCGTCTCCTTCCTTTTTGCTGACAATGGAAGCGCAGCTTTCGATGTAGATCGTTTCTGTGAAGGAAAGGCTTGCGGCGCCTTTCGTTTCTGTTTTTTTCATGAGAATACCCCCAAAAGCTTTAAGATATAGTAGATGACGCCAAGTGCCCAGGAACTCATGATCCCGTAAAGGATCACCGGTCCGGCGATGGTGAAGATTTTGCAGCCGATGCCGAAAACCTGCCCTTCTGCCTTGTACTCAATGGCCGATGCCGCCACAGAGTTGGCAAAGCCGGTGATGGGGACCAGAGAACCGGCGCCTCCGAATTTGCCGATTTTGGGATAAATGCGAAAGCCTGTGAGCAGAACGCTGGCAAGAATGAGGAGCACGGAACACCAGGTGCCGGCTGTTTTTTTGTCAAGCCCCTGTGCCAGAGCGAAATTTATGATCGCCTGTCCGAGGAGACAGATGGTTCCTCCGGTGAGAAAGGCCTTTGCCATATTCAGGGGAAGACTGTGGGTGGGAGTGACCTGCTTTACATAGTCCTCGTATTGCTTTTGCTTTTTTTGCTGCTGTGAGGTAGCCATAAAGAATCCGTCCTTTCTGTGTTTTGACTTTTTTGACGATTGTGTATATAATCGAAACGTATGCGGTTCAGAAAAGACCGCGCCAGTAGTACAACAGAGAACCGGCAATTTTTCCCATACCCACGCTGAGGATCACGAAGGGAAGTCCCTGGGTGAATTTGATGCGCCGGGCAAAAATGGGAAAGATATCGGCCATTTCCGCCAGAGCCATGACCCAAAACCCAAGGTAGATGCCGGAGGCAGCGCCAAAAACAAGCAGAAAGGGAAGTCCCAGGGGAAGCTTCCATTGGCCGAGAAAAAAGAGATTTCCCAAGACGGCGCCGAGAAGCGTGGCGTCCTCGTAAAGCATAACATGCTGGGCGGTGCGGGTGATTCCGGCAAAGCGGGGGACAATGGAAAGTCCGATGAGAAGGCCGATGAGACCGCCGGCGATCACAAGTCCGCTGGCCAGTCCGACAAAGCCAAGAAAAATTTGCTGCCACATGACAAAACCTCCTTGCAGATGCATGGAATATGGGGTGTACGAACATAGTATGGGAGAATTGTAAAAAAATATGCGTAATTATAAAGAAAGCATGAAAAACTGTACATTTTCCTTTGGGATATAGTATAATGACTGTATATGATGCAATAACAAACGTTTTTTAGGAGGTAGGGGTATGCAGGACGCATTTTCCCGTATGGAAATACTGCTGGGGGACGAGGGGAGCAGGAGACTGGCAAAAGCAAATTTCTCATATTTGGCCTTGGCGGCGTTGGCTCTTACGTCGCGGAAGCGC
>QFCE01000557.1_pt1 | contig 19848 bp, 15 predicted proteins | sample 5346091 | NCBI WGS metagenome assembly QFCE01 (sample SAMN09062252, study PRJNA434731) | Human gut metagenome, whole genome shotgun sequencing project. | isolation source: stool timepoint A chromium assembly | host: Homo sapiens | collected 2015 | reverse complement strand
CGGGGGCAGGGGTGGAAACGGGGAAGATTTCCGGCGCCGTCGGTACGTTTGCCAACACCCCGCCGTTTGTTCAGGATTATGTCTGTGAAAAGCTGGGGATTCATTCGGCGAAAATTTCGACACAGGTGCTGCAGCGCGATCGGCATGCGCAGTATTTTGCGACGCTGGCTCTGATCGCAACCTCGATCGAGAAAATGGCGACGGAGATCCGGCATTTGCAGCGCACGGAAGTCCGTGAAGTGGAGGAATACTTCAACAAGGGACAGAAGGGCTCCAGTGCGATGCCGCATAAGCACAATCCGATCGGTTCGGAAAACATGTGCGGCTGTGCCCGGATTTTACGCGGTTACATGATCAGCAGCTACGAGGATGTCGCATTGTGGCATGAGCGGGATATCTCGCATTCCAGCGCCGAGCGGATCATCGCGCCGGATGCAACGGAACTGCTCGACTACATGCTCAACCGGTTTACGCGGATCATTGACACGCTGACGGTGTTTGAAGACAACATGCGCGAGAACATTTATAAGACCTACGGCGTGATCTTCTCACAGCGGTTTATGCTGACGTTGATTGAAAAGGGAATGTCGCGGGAGGAGGCTTATGACCTGGTCCAGCCGAACGCGAATAAATCCTGGAATGAGAAAATTGATTTTCGTTCGTTAATGGAAGCGGAACCGCGGGTAACGGCGTTGTTAAGCAAGGCTGAAATTGACGACTGCTTCAATCCGGCCTATCATCTGAAACATGTCGATGATATTTTCAAACGTGTCGGTCTGCTTTAAGCTTGTAGTGAAAATGAATTGAATTTGAAACCTGGATCTTGAAAACAGAGAATCCAGGTTTTTTTATACTCTGTCCCCTGCGCGCAGCTGCAGAGTTTAAAGTGTTGGTAAATCCTCTCCAATATAGAAAGGAGGCCCGACAGCCAGCGGCAATATAGAGAAAAAATTGTCAGATCAATGACGGAAGCCGTTTATTGTAGACAACATGGAAAAAGTAAATTCCATCCTTATCGTTTTAAAATATCAAGCAGATTTACCCGCAACAAACTGAAGGTGGATGCAGGAAAGCTTATAAGCATGTGGTTATGTCTGCGAAATAAACTGAATATTTTTCATAGGGAATGAACCTGCGTTTTTAGCCTAAATCGGCACACTGTTAGAAAAAAGATATCGAATTTCCAGCTTCGGCTGGGCCGGCGTCAAAGGAACGGGAAAGAATTGCCATAGTATGGGTTGAATGAGAACTCTCATTCTGAAAGCAGGTGAAGATGATGAACGATGATCGAAGACATTATGCCTCAAGCCCAATCGACTGGCAGGAGGAAGAAGATGCTCGTTCCTGCCGTCCGCCGCGTCCGGGGTGCTGCTGCACCGGCCCAACCGGTCCGCAAGGTCCGCGAGGCTGTCGTGGCGAACAGGGCCCGATGGGTCCGCGGGGCTGTCCGGGTCCCCAGGGTCCGCAGGGCCCTCGTGGCTGCCGGGGACCAGAAGGTCCGCAAGGTGAACCTGGGCCAATCGGTCCTCAAGGGGTAACCGGAGCCCGAGGTCCGATCGGTCCGCGGGGATATCCGGGTCCTCAGGGTCCGCAGGGAGAGCCGGGACCGATGGGACGCCCTGGCAATACAGGAGCAACCGGTCCTCAGGGTCCACGGGGATTCCAGGGAATTCCAGGCCCGACAGGATCGCGGGGATCGACAGGAGCTCAGGGCCCGATCGGCGCCCAAGGTCCGCAGGGAATTCCTGGGGATACGGGGGCAACTGGCCCCATGGGTCCTCAGGGTCCGCGAGGATTTACCGGGGCAACCGGTCCGACAGGGCCGCAAGGTCCAATGGGAAATCCGGGAATTCAGGGGCCTGTGGGTCCAACCGGTCCAACCGGAGCCGCCGGAGCCACGGGTCCGCAAGGCCCGCAGGGAATTCAAGGCCCGATGGGAAATACCGGAGCACAAGGCCCGCAACGACCACAAGGTCCCCAGGGAATCGCAGGCGTTACCGGTGCCACGGGTCCGCAAGGCGTCGCAGGTCCTGTTGGCGCCACCGGTCCGCAGGGACCACAAGGATTTATTGGCGTCACCGGTCCGATCGGTCCAATCGGCCCAACGGGTCCGACTGGCGCTACGGGAGCTACTGGCGTGACAGGTCCTTCTGGTATTCAAGGTATTACAGGGCCGACGGGACCAACCGGTCCAATCGGCCCAACGGGTCCGACCGGTGCTACGGGAGCCACAGGTGCTACGGGTCCTTCAGGTATTCAAGGCATCACCGGTCCGACGGGCCCAATCGGTCCAACTGGGGCCACTGGCAATATCGGAGCCGGCGGTGCGACAGGCGCTACGGGTCCAATCGGCCCTACAGGTCCAACCGGTGCGACGGGTCCAACGGGTCCGACTGGCGCTACGGGAGCTACAGGCGCAACTGGAGCTACCGGTGCAACTGGCGCTGATGGTGCTCAGGGATTAGCAGGAGAACCTGGTCCAATCGGTCCAACGGGCGCAGATGGGGCGATGGGTCCAACCGGTCCAACTGGGGCCGATGGGGAAATGGGTCCAACCGGTCCAACGGGTGCCACCGGTGCAGGCGGGGGCGGCGGTCTGCTTTATTATGGCGGACGCTATAACAAGACGGAACAGACATTATTCTTAAATCCGAATGTGCCTGAAAGAATTCCGCTCCCTCTGCTGATGCCGATCAATGGTGTGGGAACCGGAATGGCGGATAGCTTAACAATCGAACATTCAGGTATTTATGAGATCAACTATATGTTCAATGGCTCTTCTTCTTTAGGTACTGAAGTTTCGCTTGAAGTAAGACGAAATGGAGCTCCGATTGACAGTACGGAGGTAACGCATTTATTGGCTGTTGGGGTAGAATCCATTTATTCTGGCAGCGTCATTGAGCAACTGTTTGCCGGGGATGTCCTGGAACTGATCGTTTATGCGCCTTATGCTTTAAATTTGACGCTGGGCGTTGGCGTAGCGGCGACGTTAACCGTAAAGAAACTGGATTTGGACTTTGTAGAAGAAGAATAAATAATAAGTTTTGAGTATCGTTAAGCTTTTGCTTGAAGAATAAAACGGGAAGATAAATTTGATTTCAGGTGCTTTATAAACAACCGGTCTGTCAGCCTTCACTGACAGCCGGCTGTTTTTTTGAAAAAACAGATTTGTGTTAGGCTGACACAAAGCCGGTTCCGCATTAAAAACATAGAATGACGGTGATCGAAAGAAGGTGACGCAAATGAAAAACAGAGATTATGCTTCATCTCTGGATTGGGATAATCAGAATCATTCTTGCGAATGTTCCGGCTGCTGCCCGGGGCCTCGAGGACCTAGGGGGCCGCGGGGATGTCCGGGTCCCGTCGGTCCGCGCGGTGAACGTGGACCGCAGGGATATCCGGGAATGCCGGGACCGGAAGGAGAAAGAGGTCCAGCCGGTCCGCAGGGAGAACAAGGTATTCCGGGAAGACCGGGACCTGCAGGTCCTCAAGGCCCTCTTGGCCCACAGGGTATTCCCGGCCCGACAGGCCCTCAGGGGATACAAGGGCTTATCGGGGCAACAGGACCGACTGGCAATCCCGGACCGCAGGGAATTCCTGGCCCGACAGGCCCTCAAGGGATACAAGGACTTACCGGGGCAACAGGACCAACAGGGAATCCCGGACCGCAGGGAATTCCTGGCCAAGCCGGTGCAATGGGAAATACAGGCCCGACGGGTCCTCAAGGCAATCCAGGGCCTGTCGGTCTACCCGGCCCAACGGGTCCTGCCGGTCCTCAGGGTATTCAGGGACCGATGGGCAATCCTGGAATAACGGGTCCTCAAGGTCTCTCCGGAGTAACGGGAGCGACGGGGCCGACAGGTCCTCAGGGAATACCAGGTCCCACAGGACCAACAGGGGCTCCCGGCGAAACTGGCGCAACCGGAAATCCTGGCCCTACTGGTCCGGCAGGGCCTATTCCCGATGATATTTTTGCTTCGTTTGTAAACTTCGGTGCGCAGTTTGCTAACGGTGCGCTGATTCCAATGAGTCAGTCGATCGCGGATCCGACCGGCAATATTACGTTGAGCGAACCGACACGGGTGACGCTGGCCGCCGGTTTTTATAAAATTGATTATCAAGTTTCAGCGTTGACGATGGCGCCGACTTTTATCCAGGTAACTCCGTTTTATAACAATGCGGCACACATTGAATTCGGTATTTATTTTATGACGGCCCTCGAACGATCCAGTGCCTTCGGCGCGGTATCCATGATCATCGACGTCCCGGCCTCAACTTCATTTACGCTGACGTTCAACGCTGCCCAAACCGTCACGGAATGCACGCTGACAATGACCATTGTAAAATTACGCAGAACTCAAAGCTGACGCACAAAGGCCGACACCCCTTGTCCGTTGCGTTCATGTTGAACCACAACGCGCTGCGAATGACATGGGGTAGGAGAGTGAGAATGGAAAAGGAGATCAGGTATGATTACAATCAGTTTGTGTATGATCGTTAAAAATGAAGAAGACGTTTTGGATCGCTGTTTAAGCAGCGTTGCAAAAGCCGTGGATGAAATGATTATTGTGGATACAGGCTCGACCGATCAAACCCGTGCGATTGCCGCTCGTCATCAGGCTGAAATTTATGATTTTCCCTGGATAGATGATTTTGCGGCAGCCCGGAATTATTCCTTTGATCAGGCCAGTCAGGATTTTATTCTCTGGCTGGATGCGGATGACATCGTGCCTGCGGATCAGCTTGAAAAACTGCTTGCGCTGAAACAAACGCTGGACGAGCGCTGCGATATGGTCGTCATGCAGTATCGGACAGCCTTTGACAGTGAAGGCCGGCCCACGTTCAGCTTTCCTCGGGAACGCCTGATCCGGCGCGGCGCACATCTGCGTTGGCAAGGCGCGGTGCATGAAACAATCCCCTTTGTTCCTCGTCGTTATGTCAGTGATATCGCCATCGAACATCATAAGGTGCATTGTGCAGATCCGCAGCGTAATCTGCGGATTTTGGAAAAATTAAAACAGGCGGGCACGTTGGATATCCGCCAGCGGTACTATTACGCGCGGGAACTGGCTGATCATCAGCGCTATGAAGAAGCTTTGGCAGAATACGAAATGTTCCTGAACGATCCTGCCGGCTGGTCAGAAAATAAGATTGACGCCTGTTTGAGCATGGCCCGCTGCTGGCACGCCTTAAAGCAAAGGCAAAAAGAATTTTCAAGTCTGATCCAGGCCCTGCGTTATGCACCTCCGCGCGGAGAAATCTGCTGCGGACTGGGACGTTATTTCTATCTGGAAAAAAATTGGGAATGTGCTGTTTTCTGGTACAAGCTGGCAACAACACTACCTTTGCCCTTGGATCGGGGTGGTTTTGTGAATCTCGACTGCTATGGCTATATTCCCTGGATCTGGCTGTGCTGCTGCTATGATCAGATGCAGAAATGGGATGAAGCCTGGCAGGCTAACGAGAAGGCGGGCGCCCTGAAGCCAGCCGACGCTTCTTATCTGCATAATCGCGCCTACCTGAATCATAAGCGGGGAATGGGCCAATCCTGAAAGTCAGCGGGAAATCAATTTTAGATCAACCTCGGTTCTTTTGTGAACGGAGGTTTTTCTTGCGAAACACAAAAAATCTCTTCGGTGCAGTCGTTTTATTATTCCACAGCTTTCAACTTGTGAAAGTCTGCGCTATATCTGCGCAAGGTAAGTAAAAGTTACCGAAATTGTTCGGAAGATTAAGAAAAGAGAGTAGAAATTGAACGCGTAAATGACTATAATAAACCTTGGCTGTTTTAAATATAAGGATGACAGGAGGGGCGAATCAATGGCAGAAGTTATCCGGCAGGAGAAAAAATATCTGATCACGCAGAGTCAGCGGATCCAACTGCAGCATCAGTTCAGCGCGATGATCAAACCCGATCCGCATAACGGGACAGAAGGCTACCGGGTGCGTTCGCTGTATTTTGACACGCTTAACGACCGTGATTTTCAGGAAAAAGAGGATGGCGTGGAACGGCGGCGGAAGCTGCGCTTACGTGTTTACGATCCTCAAGGAGATTTTGCATTGCTGGAAATCAAGCAGAAGGAAGGCGCTTACCAACGCAAACGCTCGATGAAGCTGACGCGAAGCCAGGCCGAAGCTTTGATCCAGGGGTATCCGGAAGCGTTGTTGGCATGTTCCGATCCTTTTGCCGCGGAGTGCTATGGAATGATCCGGGTTCAGCTTTATCGGCCGAAGACGATCGTTGAATATCAGCGGCTGGCGTTGATTGGTTCGGAGAACAATATCCGGATTACTTTTGACCATCAGATTCGGGCAACGGAAGGATGTTTCCATCTGTTTGATCCAAAGCTGAGCCTGGTTCCGGTTTTTCCGATGGCGCAGGCGGTGCTGGAGGTGAAATTTAATCACTTTCTTCCCTCCTATATTCAACGGGTGATCCAGGTCTGCGATCGCAGCGAACTGGCCGTCAGCAAGTATGCGCTGGCCCGGCGAATCAGCCATTCCGTCGTTTTTTAGTCAACAAAAGAAAAGGGGAGAGTTTATGAATCAGTTTTTGTACGACCTGATTTCACAGGTGGATCAGATCAGTCTGTTTGCGTTGTTTCTACATATTGCGATGAGCGCGCTGATCGGCCTGGTGATCTATCTGTCCTACTGGCTGTCGCACACAGGAACGATTTACAGTAAAAAATTCAACGTTTCGTTAGTAACGCTGACAATCCTGACGGCGACCGTCATGGCGATCATCGGCAACAACATCGCGTTGTCGTTAGGGATGGTCGGTGCATTGTCAATCGTGCGCTTCAGAACTGCGATCAAGGACAGCCGCGATACGGTCTACATTTTCTGGACGATTGTCGCAGGATTGGGCTGCGGCGTGGGCGATTATGTAACCAGTGCGATCGGCAGCGCGATTGTTTTCATCGTGCTTTTAGCGCTGGGCCGGATTAAAAATGACAACCGGATGCTTTTGATCATCCGCGGTGCGCGTTCAACAGAACGGCAGATCGAAGGCGTGGTTTTTAACTACTTTAATCAGAAAGCAATTCTGCGGGTTAAAAACACAACACCGGATACGCTGGAATTGATCTATGAACTGCCGCGCAGCAGTTACCGGCAATCGTTGAAAAAAGAGATCAGTGTGACTGACGCTCTGTATCAGGTTGAACACATTGAATATGTGAATGTCGTCGCTCAGGATGACGATATCAGCAGTTAGCCGAGGCCTCAGCGATGAAGCGGAAATTATTCCTGCTGGGATTGTGTTTTCTGATCGTCGCGGTTGCCTTAACGGTGCAGACGCTGACGCCGGAAAATAAGGTCCGAATTATACAGCACCGCCAGTCTGCGGCTTCCTCCCAGGTGTGCGAAGGAACCGCATCCACGGAGTTTTGTACGCATTTGCCAATACTGAAGTTAAGCACGCGGGCGCAGGCGGTTCCAGGGGAAGATCACAGTCATGAACGGAATCTGGCGGAACTGACAGTCTGGGATGGAAGCGACGGTAACCGGCTGAGCGACGAGCCGACGTTGTCAACCCTGGCAGCGATTCGTTACCGCGGCAATTCCAGTTTGCATTTTGATAAAAAGTCTTATTCCATCGTCACCATGAACGACGATAGCAAAAAGAAGAAACGTTCGCTCTTAGGCATGGCGGCGGACCAGGAATGGGTGCTGAACGGTCCGTTTCTGGACAAGACGCTGATGCGCAATTATATTGCGATGAACATTGCCGGACAGATTATGGACTATGCGCCTAACGTCCGTTATTGCGAGTTGTTCGTTGACGATGAGTATCAGGGCGTCTATCTCTTGATGGAACAAATCAGCCGCTCGAAAGATCGGATTAATGTGACAGAAATCAATGAAAAATTGCAGAAAACCGGGTATATCGTGCGGCTGGACCGTGAAAATGCGGATCCGAAGCAGCTTGACGTGTTTACTGATTATACCTATATTCTGGACATCAGCCAGGCGATGGACGTGAAATATCCCGGTATCGGAAAACTGACAGAACCGTTGAGAGCTTATATTGAGCGGGATCTCGGGGAAGTCGAAAAAGCGTTGTATTCGTTTGATTACGATTCCCGGGAATTTGGCTATCGGCAATTATTGGACGTAGATTCATTTGTCGATTATTTCATCATCAACGAATTTTTCCGCAATATCGACGCCGGCAGTTATTCGACGTATTTGTATCGCAGTCTGGGCGGCAAGGTAGGAATCTGCGTCTGGGATTTCAACAACATGCTGGATAATTATCAGGATATCGAATTGCCTGTCGACGGTTTTTCCATGCCGGATAAGACCTGGTTTTTTATGCTGTGCAAGGATGAGGATTTTATTGAGCGTGTGATTCAGCGGTATAAACTGCTGCGGCAGTCGGTGTTAAGTGAAGAATCGTTATTGACGTTCATCGACGAAACGCAGCAATATCTGGGCCCGGCGATTGATCGAAATTTTGAAGTCTGGGGTTATACGTTTGACCGTCCGCATCAGTTGGAAGCGGATCAAAATTGGCAGACCGGCGATCAGGCAGGCGCGATTCTGAATGAGATCGACCGCAATTATCTGCGTCCGTTGTCACGGAATCCACATAACTATGAAGAAGCTGTCGCGCATATGAAAGCTTATTTAATCGCAAGAGGAACATGGCTGGACGAACATATCGACAGTCTGCGTCATTATGCGCATGAATCCGTCAATAAAAAATACAACCATTAAAAAGGAGGCTGTCCGATGAAAAAGTTTATTATTACCGTCAGCGTCCTGCTTTGTCTGTTTCTGGCTTTCCAATGGTTCGATTACCGTTACGGGTTGAACTGGCAAACCTCAGAGCGGCCGGCTGAGATTATAGCGAAGACGGCGGGGCGGCAGATTTTAATCCGGGAATCGGAAGGATATGAGCCATTTGAGATTCGCGGCGTTGACCTGGGTGCGGGAATTCCCGGTTATTTTGCAACGGATTACAAGGTGGATAAGGAAACCTATCTGCGCTGGTTTGATTTAATTCAGCAGATGGGCGCCAATACGATCCGGGTTTATACAATCCTGAATTCCGATTTCTACAACGCGTTCTATGAATACAATCAGGGGCGGGAAGAACCGTTATATCTGATTCACGGACTGTGGGTCAATGATTATGTGCAATTTTCTCACCGGGATGCTTATGATCAGGCTTTTTTAGGAACCTTTTTAGAAGATGCCCGAACTTTGATCAATATCCTGCATGGCAGGCAGATGTTCTCTCTGGGATATGGCACGGGTTCCGGTTCTTATCATCATGATGTTTCGCCCTGGGTGATCGGCTATATCCTCGGGGTGGAATGGGAGCCTACAACCGTGGCGTTTACAAACCAGCGGTATCCGGATATGGCTTATCATGGAGAATATTTCAGCACAACGCCTGAAGCAAACGCGTTTGAAGCAATGCTGGCGCAAGTCGGCGATACGCTGGCCCGCTATGAGGATCAGCGCTTCCATTGTCAGAAGATGATCGCGTTTTCCAACTGGCCGACGACCGATCCCTTTGACTATCCGGATCTGATGAAGAAAATGTTTGAGAAATTTGCTTCGGTCAACGTCGAACACATTGCGGTCCAGCCTGCCTTTCAGGCCGGACAATTCGCTTCCTATCATGTCTATCCCTACTTTCCGGATTACCTGGGCGTGATGAACCGCTATGAAATCGGCGACGCCATGGATATCACGGACCAAAGGGGTGAACAAAATTCTTATTATGCTTATTTAAAACAGCTGGCGGACTTATCATACGATGCCGGTGGTCATTGCCGAGTTCGGCGTTCCCAGCTCGCGGGGGCAGGCAAAAAAAGAAAGCCGGGGCCGCAGTCAGGGCGGACTGAATGAAACAGAACAGGCGGAAGCTCTGGTTTCATGCTATGAAGATATCATGGCTTCCGGCTGTGCCGGCTCGATTGTATTCAGCTGGCAGGATGAATGGTTCAAGCGGACCTGGAACACCATGGCGCATGTCGATCTGACAAAAACGCCATTCTGGAGCGATGTTCAGACGAACGAACAGTTTTTCGGCCTGTTGGCGTTTGATCCGGGGAAGGAGCGCAGCGTCAGTTATCCGGATGGCGATCTGGAAGAATGGCAGGACATGGAGCCTGTTTTGGAAGCAGATGCGCTGCGGCTGTACGCGCAATATGATGAAAAGTATTTGTATCTGATGATCGAAGGTGAAAATTATAACCCCGTCGCAGACCGGTTATCGCTGGGATTGGATATTACGCCGAAATCCGGCAGTTCCACTGTGCTTGGCACAGCGCTGAACTTTGATCAGCCGGTTGATTTTTATCTGATGATCCGGGGAGATCAGGCCGAGATTCAGGTTCAGGAACGCTATGAAGTCCTCAACGCTGTTTCTGGATCCCTGGTTTATGGGGAAGATCCGTTTCTGGACCCGCCGGCTAAGGACAGTCCGGTTTTTAAGCCGATCCAACTTATTCTGCAGGATGTATCCCGCTATCAACTTGGCTTAAGCAAGGTCCGGGAAATGCCGGCAACCGATCCAACGGGAATTTTGAAGCGCGGCAACGGCAATCCGGAAGCTGCGGATTTTAATTCCCTGACAGATTATTGCTTTGCGGAACACGCGGTGGAACTGCGGCTTCCGTGGGAGCTGTTGAATTTTTCCAATCCGAGCGAAATGCAGATTCACGATGATTACTACGAAAAATACGGCGTCGAAAATCTGACGATTTCCTCAATCCAGATCGGTGCGACGACAAAATATCAGGGAGAAGTTGCAATGGGCAGAATCCCGTTAAAAGGATGGGGCCGCAAGGTGACCTGTCACGAACGATTAAAAGAAGCATACTGGCGGATGCAGCAGGTCTGGGCGCCGAAGTAAGGAGCGGATACCATGAGAATTCATATTCGGGCAGAAGCGCTGGTCTTTGTTTATATGGTCATCTGCTTCAGCATATTGCTCTTCAATTTATTCGCGATCGGCAAGAATCATGTGCGGGAGCGATTCATTGAAAAGCGCCGCCGGCAATGGCTGACACGCATTGAACAACAGCTGGCCTGTCAGGATTGTTCCCGGGACAAAAAGGAACAGCATCGCCGGCTGTTGAACCGGAAGCTGCGTTATCTGGTCGAGCTGATCGCCTATCAACAAGCAGCCGCCGAGCTGCAAGTCCATCAGCCGGAGGCACTTTACGCGTATTTAAAACAATATCGCGATTGTTTTGTCCAAGTCGCGTTTCAGTTAACCCGCAAAGACCTGGTAACGCAAGCTTATGTGGTATATGTGATCGGACAGTTTCGTTTGCTTAACGCCGGCTTTGAAGACGAGCTGACGCGGCTGGTTTTACAAATTCTGCTGCACAATTCAGTGTATTGCCGGGAGAATGCCTTTCAGGCATTGGTGGCTTCGGGCAATCCGCAATCGGTAACGCAGGCTGTACTTTTGCTTTCGCGCAATGAAATCCAGCACAGCCAGAAGTTGATCAGCGATGATCTGCTGCGGTTTCCAGGCGACCAGAACGCGCTTGCTCAGCAGCTTTGGCAGCGCATGGATGAGCTGACGCCGGTCTATCAATGCGCGCTGATCAATTATTTTCGAATGGTCGGTCCGCAATTTGCCGAGCTCTTGTTCGCCCGGCTGAACGATCCGCGTCAGGATCCGGAAATTCATTTCGCCGTGCTGCGTTATCTGCGCCGCTGGCCGGATCCCCAGGCGTATCCGCTGCTCCTGGAATTGCTGCAGGATGAAAGCCGGAGTTGGGAATACGCAGCTCTGGCCGCCTCGGCGCTGGACAGCTATCCCGGCTCACAGACGATCGAATGTTTAAAGCAGGGGCTGCATTCACGTTTCTGGCATGTCCGGTATAACAGCGCTCAGGCCCTGCTGAATCTGCATGTGCCGTTAGCGCAGATGCAGGATATCCTGACGGGCCCGGATCGGTATGCGCGTGAGATTCTCGAATACAAGCTGAAAGAAAATGAAGGAAGGGAGGGCACTGCCGGATGATGGATCTGATTAAAGATTTTCTTGCGAACGTCGAATTCTTCTTCGTGTTCTATCTGATCGGCTACAGCACCTTCCTGTTTATCTCCGTAGTCGTTGGCGCCAGCGTGCTTTACCGCAACCGCTATCTAGAAAAAATGAAAAACGAGCTGAAGCACGATTACTATGTGCCGGTATCCGTAATCGTTCCGGCGCACAACGAGGAAGTCACAGTCGTCGATACGGTGTGTTCCCTGCTGCAGCTGGATTATAAGTTATATGAAGTTTTAGTCGTTGACGACGGGTCGACCGACCAGACAAGCCAGCGGCTGATTGAAGCCTTTAATTTAATCGAAACCCAACGCCCAATCCGTCGTCAGGTGCCTTGCAAGAAACAGAAAGCAATCTACGAACGGGAAATCCACGGCATTCGCGTGACTCTGATCGTCAAGGAAAACGGCGGCAAGGCTGATGCGCTGAACATGGGCATCAACGCCTCCCGTTTCCCGTATTTTGTCTGTATGGACGCCGATTCGATGCTTCAGCGAGATTCCCTGGAATATGCGGTGCGGCCGTTGCTGGAAAGCGACGAGGCGATCGCCGTCGGCGGACTGGTGCGTATTTCCAACGGCGTAACGCTGGAAAATGGCAAGGTAAAACATTATCACCTGCCGTCCAATCCGCTGATATGCATGCAAATTCTGGAGTATGACCGGTCATTTCTGGCTTCCCGGATCCTGATGGATCAATACAACGGAAATTTGATCATCTCCGGTGCGTTTGGTTTATTTAAGAAAGATCTGGTCATCACGGTCGGCGGCTATGACCGGAATACGATGGGGGAGGATATGGAATTGGTGACCAAGCTGCATGTGTTCTGCCGGGCACATGATATTCCCTACGCAATTCGCTATGCGCCGGATGCGATCTGCTGGAGCCAGGCGCCTTCGACCCTGCTCGATCTGACGAAGCAGCGCCGCCGCTGGCATATTGGTTTGTTCCAGAGCCTGACAAAATATCGCCGGCTGTTCCTGAATGTCAAATATGGTTTTGTCAGCTTGATTTCCTATTTCTACTATCTGCTTTACGAATTGTTTTCACCTTATATCGAGCTGTTCGGTTTGTTGACGATCGCTTTGGCATGGGTCACCAATCTGATCAATTATCCCTTTGTCGTTTATTTTTATCTCGTCTACGCCTGCTTCAGCGGCGTCTTGACGCTGGTGGCATTTTTCAGTCGGATTCATACGCAAAATTTAACAATTTCGCTTTTGGACGTGATCAAAGCGATCGGCTTATGCTTGTTTGAAATCATTTTCTTACGCCTGTATTTGTCAACTGTGCGGATGCTGGCCTTATTCAGCTACCGCAAGCGAAAGAATCATTGGGAAGCAATTACCCGGACTGCGAATAATCCGGCCGTCACCGTCAAGGAAGGCAGCGAAAAATAATGAAACGGAAAACAGGAATATTGTTAGTTGCAGGACTGGCGCTTACTCTGGCGGCCTTGGGACTGCAATCATCGCATACTCGCCCCAAGGCCGGCAGCTTATTCTCCTGGAACCGCACGGCTGTGAGTGCAGAAGGAATCGAGGCGGTGCTGACGGTTAACGAGCAGCTTCCGCTGACTCAGCTGTTTCAGGAATTTCCGTTGGAAATGCTGCGTGAGAAAACCGAAGTCCAGCGCTTTGTCAGCCAGCTGCACACCCAGGGGATCGACTGTTACGCATTGATGGGGGATGCCACATGGGCACTGCACGAACAGGCAGAGGAGGTGTTGTCACGGCTTACCTTAGTCGCTGATTACAATGAAACAAGTTCCGCATCTCAGCGGCTGCGCGGCGTGGTGCTGGATATTGAGCCCTATCTTCTGCCGCAATGGGACACGGAAGACCGGCTGACTTTATTGCAGGACTATGCCGATCAGATGGTGATTTATTACAAGCAGGCGAAGGCGCTGAATCTGGAGGTTGTGATCTGCCTGCCATACTGGTATGATCAAGACTATGCCGAACCGCTTGAACAGTTGATCAGCGAGGCCTGCGACCAGGCGGCAATCATGAATTACAACCGCCATGACGAAGCCGGCCAGCTGGTCAGGGAAGTGGAATATGCCCAACACAGCCACAAAACGTTGATTGCCATTTATGAATTTATCGCTCCGGGTAAGCATGGTCTGGAATCCAACAACACCTATCACGATGCGTCGCTGGATGAGCTTCGTCAAGCCTGGGCCGGACTGCAGGAACAATTTCCTCAGGGAAAGATTTATCCAGGCTATCATTACCTTGAAGAAGTTCAGGCTTTTTTACAACGTCAGTAATTCAATCACAATGCCCAGACGGCATTGTTTTTCTGTTTGCGCGCAAGTCTGGTTCTGTTATAATCAGAACAGAGACTTCAGATTTGCAGGAAAGCGAGGATTCGATAATGCAGATGAACCGATGCTTTGAAATTGTTTACCTGCTTTTAGAACGCAGGAAAATCACGGCTCAGGAACTGGCGGACCGTTTCGAGGTGTCCGTACGGACGATCTATCGGGATCTTGATTTTCTCTCCCGTGCGGGAATTCCGATTTATGCCCGCAGGGGAAAGGACGGCGGGATCGAACTGTGGGATACGTTTGTCTTGAATAAGACCGTTTTCTCAGAAGCGGAAAAGCAGGAGCTGACGGCGTTGCTGGAAGGTTTGCGTTCCACTGGCGTACAGGAAGAAACACAGGTCTTGCAAAAGGTATCTGCCTTGCTGGGACAACCGCGGCAGGCCTGGATCGAAGCGGATTTTTCACTGTGGTCCAAGACGGCTGAGCAGCCGGATTTATTCAGTCTTCTGCGCCATGCGATTTTAAACCGCAAACGTATCCAATTTGATTATTACGGACTGAACCGGGAGGCGACGCATCGTATCGTTGAACCGCTGCGGCTGGTGTTTAAAGCGCAGGCGTGGTATTGTTATGGCTGGTGCGCGCTGCGGGAAGAAGAACGCTTTTTTAAAATCGTGCGGATGCGCGAAGTGACGGAACTGGACGAGAGCTTTGAGCCGCGCCCGCTGCCGGAAAAGATCCTGATGCCGCTGCCGGTCAGCGAGAGATGCGTGACGATTACGATGAAGGTCCAGCCGCAGGGGATCGCACGGCTGATGGATGATTTTCAGCAGATAGAATTGAAGCAGACGCCGGAAATGACGACGGTCCAGTTTACCTGCCCCGATGGTGAATGGCTGCTGAGTTATCTGTTGTCGATGGCCGATTGCACTGAGGTGCTGGCGCCTGCCGACCTGCGGGAGAAAATGCGGCAGCGGATCAATGTTTTGGCTGAGCTATACAATAACAAAGAAACAAATACGCAGAACCTGACATCCTGTTGTCAGGTAATCCCTGGTAAAATAACAGCGGATCAATAAAAAATCCAAACCCGTCATTGTGGTAATTTGATGGATAAAGGATGGAGGCAAAAGGGTGGAAAAGCAAGATAAACAAGCAGAAAGCAGGGAGCAGTCGATGAGCATTGTACCTGAAATCAGCGCCAGGACGCTGTTAACCCCGATGAAAAACGCCCAATGGTGGTTTGGCGGAGATTACAATATGAATTTATATCGTGGCTGTTGCCATGGCTGCATTTACTGTGATTCGCGCAGCGAATGCTATGGCAATGACCAGTTTGACACGGTGATGGTGAAAAAAGACGTGCTGACGCTGCTGGAAAAAGAATTAAAAAGCAAACGGCGCACCGGCGTCGTCATGAACGGCGCGATGACCGATCCGTACAATCCTTTTGAAAAACAGCTGGAAGTGACGCGTGGATCGTTAGCCTTACTGGATCGGTATGGCTTCGGCGTCGGGTTTGCGACCAAGGGAATTCTGGCGGTAAGAGATATCGACCTGTTATGCCGGATTCATCAGCATTCGCCAGTGTTGTGCAAGTTTACGATCACGGCGGCGGACGATGCGCTGGCAAGAAAAATTGAACCTTATGCTCCGTCGAGTACCCGGCGATTTGAAGCGATGGCAAAGCTGTCGAAGGCGGGGTTGTTTACCGGTGTTCTGTTAATGCCGGTTTTGCCGGGAATCACGGACGATCGGGAAAACATCCGTCAGATTTTGATCCGCGCGAAGGAAGCTGGGGCACAGTTTGTTTACTGCAGCTATGGCATGACGATGCGGGACCGCCAGCGGGAGTATTACTATCAATGCCTGGACGAACAGTTTCCGGGATTAAAAGAAAAGTATATTCGCCGTTACGGCAACCGGTACAGCTGTGCCTGCCGCAAACCGGTTGAGCTGAAGGCGATGATCGAAACGGAATGCCGGCAGCTGGGACTTTTAACCCAGATGAAAGCGATCATTGAGGCTTATCGCTTCAGCCGTGGGCCGCAGCAGATTTCATTATTCTGACAATCCTCATCTCTTACAAATTCATGACATTCTTGACGCGGTGTTGGTTTTTCAACCCCGCTTCTTTTATAATAGAAATAAGCATAGCGCTGGGGCTTTTCTGGCAGCACAGGGGAAATAATTAAAAAAGGGGATGAAACGATGAAACGCAGATTTGCAGCACTGATCATTCTGGGCGTGCTGCTGACATGCAGCGTCAGTCAAAGCTGTACAAAAGAAGAAACAGTTTCAGTTAATCCGATGAATTTGACGGAAGAACAAAATCAGTATGTTAAAGAACATCAGCTCCACTATCTGACCAGCGGTTCAGATCGCACAAAAGATCATTTCGCGATTGCCCGGCTGTTTAAAAATCCGCAGGGGAAACTGACGCTTTTCGTTAACTATGTTCAGCAGGACGCGGTAGCTGCTGTCAGCCGGAGGTTGTATCTGTTTGATGAGGACAGCGCAAAAAAGAAGCCTTCTCCAACTTACGCGATGCAGCTGGTGGAACAGAAGCATTTTTATCAGACTAAAAACGCTGCAGCCTATTCGCTGGATCCTCTGAATACCACTTATCCAGGCAATTCTCAGCTGGATACGACGAGTATGTGGAGCAACTGCCAGCGCGTGCAGCTGCCTTTGGCGCAATATTGGAGCCGGAAGACCCTATTTGGTTATTACATTGTGGAAATGGAGGCTCCGGCGGATGATGCGTATCATTTCCTGATCCGGATGATTCTGGAAAAACCTGCGGTCCAGCTGAAGCTGGGGTTTGCAGAGCTGACGCCGCGGTCATTTGAAAATTATGCTTATCTGCTGCGGCTGGATTTGTGGGATGAATAAAGGAGGAAATCAAGGATGCAAAACGCAACAATTTGGTTTCGGGCTGGTTTGGGAATGCAGGTTTTATTGGCAGGCCTGGTGATTGTGCTGGCTGTGATTTATTATCGTAAAGATAGCCGCGGACGAATGCTGCTCTTAGCGCGGTTATTGAGCTGGGGAATGGCTGCGGTGATCGCCGTTAACGTCGTTATGATCGCCGGCCTGTTGTTTACGATGCAGCAGTTTGGGTTAAGCCATTCCCGGCTGTTCGTTGTAAATTTGGTTGTGATCGGCCTAATGAGCGTCTTGGAAATGGCTTTGTTATTGGGTTTCGGTTTTTGTTACCGACAACTGCTGGGGTTGGCAGTCCGCGGAGATCGATCGCTGATCCTCGTTAAACAATGCTGTCGGGGGAATCGGATGTTGGCCGGTTTCTGCGCTGTGCGGCTGATCGAACCGTTGATTCAGGCGGCGGCGATCCAGTTCTTTCCGATCACGGAAATTGACGCGCTGGCCTTCTCGTCAATCAATCTGAAGTTTGAATTTCCTTCGCTGCCGCTGCTCGACTGGGGTCTGCTGCTGATCGTGGCGCTGATTCTGGAGGCTTTCCTCAAGCGTTATATTCCGATGTCTTCCGAACGCTTAAACCGTGAAGAGGAGGGAGAAGAAAGCCAGGGGGATAAAGTACAGAGCTTCGAGGTGGATTCAGGAAAATCGTGACAATTTCCCAATGCCGCAAGAATGGTGATAAAACTGAAATCAGATTCGGGTATGCTTGAACCAGGAGGCGAAAGCATGAATGACAATCGAGAACAAATTAGCCGGGCTGTTGATTACATTGAGGAGCATCTGCAGGATGAAACCCTGGATCTCAATGCGGTGACCGCTGCCGTCGGCTATTCCAAGTATCACTGGCACCGGCTGTTTACCGCATTGACCGGCGTGCCGGTGCATCGTTATATCCAGCGCCGGCGAATGAGTGAAGCGGCGCGGCGGCTTGTGTTTACTGCCGATCCGATCCTGAGGATTGCTTTGGATTCGGGTTATCAGACGCAGCGTTCATTTTCCCGCCAATTTCAGGCGGTTTATCACTGCAGTCCAAAAACGTATCGGCGCAAAAAGCTGTTTCTGCCGCTGCAGCCCCGATTGGAATTGCAGAATAGTCAACCGGATGCGCTGCGCAATTTCAAAATTCAAATTCGGGATGAAGGCGCGATAGCGCTTGTCGGTTACTGTACCGAACTCCGGCATGGATTTGGGGTGATCGGACGGTCCTGGCAGAAACTGCATCAAAATAAATCTTCAATCCCCGGACGCTGTGATTCGAATTTCCTGATCGGCGTTCATGATTATACGGAGTTCTCAAATTCCCAAAAGGGGCCGATGTTTACCTATTGGGCTGGGGCTCAGGTGGAACTTCTTTCTGATCAAGCTCAGTCTGTCCCCAAGGGCATGCGCCGGCTAACGCTGCCGGCCAGCCGCTACGTGGTATTTGAATATCAAGGCCGATGCCAGGATTCTCTGGAGCCGGTAATCGAGTTGATCTATAATCAATGGTTTCCCTCAGCTTCGTGTCAGCTGAATGAAAATGCGCGGTATGATCTTATCCGATATGGCGAATCTACCAACGATCAAGGACTAAGCGATATCCAGATAGAAATTCCAATTCTTTAACCGCCAATAGTTTCTCAACAGGAGTAAGGAAAGGGCGGTCAACAAAAACAAACGGCATCGGGAATAAGCGAAGGTCGGAAACAGAATAAAAAAGGCTCAGCCTGCTTGATGCGGACTGAGCTTATTTGTATCGAATTTTGTTATTTTGTCAGATCGTGGATAATGATGTTATTTTCACGATCCGGCCCGACGGAAACCAGCGAGATCCGGGTACCGGTGATTTCTTCGATCAGGGCGAGATACTTGCGGCAGTTCTCCGGCAGTTCTTCAAACTGACGGATGCCGGTGATATCTTCTTCCCAGCCTTCCATCATGCGGTAGACCGGTTTGGCTTTTGCGTATTCTTCCAGCGATGCCGGAATGGAAGTGGTAACCTTGCCATCCAGCTCATAGCCGACACAGACTGGCAGCGTTTTAAATTGGGACAGCACGTCAATTTTTGTAACGACGAGATCGGTTAATCCATTGATCCGGGCCGCCTGTTTGACGACGCACAGATCGAGCCAGCCGCAGCGGCGCGGACGCCCCGTTGTTGCGCCGTATTCATTGCCGGCCTGACGCAGCTCTTCGCCGACTTCATCGAGCAGCTCGGTGACAAACGGGCCTTCGCCGACGCGGGTCGAGTAGGCTTTGACAACACCGATGACATGATCCAGCTTGAACGGGCTGACACCGGCGCCTTCACAAACACCCGCGGCTGTCGGGCTGGAGGAGGTGACGTACGGGTAGGTACCGTAGTTGATATCGAGCATGTTCGCCTGAGCGCCTTCAAACAGAACATTCTGGTTCTGATCCAAAGCGTCGTTGACCGTGGTGACCGCGTCGATGATCCGCGGAAGCAGGCGTTCCCGAACTTCCTGGAACTGTTCAACCAGCGCGTTGTAATCAAACGGTTCTTCCTCGTACAGCTTGACGATCTGTTCGTTTTTGATCGAAAGGGTCGTAGCCAGCTTGGATTTGAAGTTATCGAAATCAACGAGATCGCAGGCGCGTAAACCGA
>QFCE01000372.1_pt1 | contig 19989 bp, 20 predicted proteins | sample 5346091 | NCBI WGS metagenome assembly QFCE01 (sample SAMN09062252, study PRJNA434731) | Human gut metagenome, whole genome shotgun sequencing project. | isolation source: stool timepoint A chromium assembly | host: Homo sapiens | collected 2015 | reverse complement strand
GGCGTTCGGGCTGGAGAACCTCGGCGTGGAGCAGGACGAGATGCGCCGCCGCGTGGCCGAGGTCGCTCACTTCTTCGGCATCGAGCCGTGGTTCCGCCGCTCCGTCGCCGAGCTGTCGGGCGGCCAGAAGCAGATGACCACGTTGGCCGGCACGCTGGCGATGCAGCCGCGCCTGCTGCTGCTTGACGAGCCCACCGCCCAGCTCGATCCCGTGGCCGAGAAGAACTTCCTGCACGCTCTGTTTCGCGTGAACCGCGAGCTGGGCATCACCGTCGTCGTGGCCACCCACGCCCCCGAGGCGATGGCCGAGTACGCGACGGACATGGTGGAGCTGCGAGAGGGCACGCTGATCCGCTGCTTCGAACCGCGCGCCGGGGTGTCGGCCTTCCGTCGTTCCGAATCCGTCCCGGTGGCACCCGCCTCCGCTCAGGATGATGAAGCCGCATACGCCGTCTCGTTGCGCGACATCCATCTGCGCTACGCGCGCGATGCCGACTGGGTTCTGCGCGGCTGCGACCTGCGCGTCGCTGCCGGCAGCATCCACGCCGTCGTAGGCGGCAACGGTTGCGGCAAGTCCACTCTGCTGCGCGCCATCGCCGGGGTCGTCAAGCCGGAGCGCGGCCGCGTTGAGAACCGCCTGGCCGCGCGCCAGGCGCTGCTCCCGCAGGATCCGAAGGCCCTCTTCGTATGCGATACGGTGGCCGACGAGCTGCGCGAGTGGCAGGCGAACTGCGGCTACGACGACGCCGCGATCGATGGCGCTCTTGCGCGTTTCGGCCTGGACGCGCGCGCCTCCAACCATCCTTATGATCTGTCGGGCGGCCAGCAGCAGTTGCTCGCGTTCGCGAAGCTGCTGCTGACCGATCCCGACCTGCTGCTGCTCGACGAGCCGACGAAGGGGCTCGACGCGCCGTCGAAGCTGCTGGTCGCCCGCACCCTGCGCGATCTCGCGCAGGCCGGGGCGACCGTCGTCCTCGCCACGCACGACCTGACGTTCGCCGCGCTCGTCGCCGATGCCGCCACCATGCTGTTCGACGGGGAGGCCGTGTGCACCGAGCCGGCCGCCGCGTTCTTCGCGGGCAACCTGTTCTACCGCCCGACCGAGGATGCGTTCTCCCGGCTGTGGCGCGAGGAACGCTCGTGACGCGCCCGCCTTCCCGCGCGGCGGCGCGCCTCCTCGCGCTGCTCGAGGTGCCGGCGCTCGCCGCCGTGCCTCTCGTGCTGGGCGTGTGCGCGTACTTCCAGGTGGAGCAGGGCGCGCTGCTCACCGTGGTCGTGGCCTTCGCGGCGGTGGGCGTGTTCTTCGCCAGCTTCGAGGCCTCGCGCCCGGCGTTGCGCCAGATCATGCCGACCGTGGTGTTGGCGGCTCTTGCGGCGGCGGGTCGCATGCTGTTCGCTCCCGTTCCCGACTTCAAGCCGGTGTCGGCCATCTGCATCCTCGCGGGAGCCGTGTTCGGCCGCCGCAGCGGCTTTCTGGTGGGCGCGCTCGCGGCGCTCGTGTCCAACTTCTTCTTCGGCCAAGGGCCGTGGACGCCGTGGCAGATGTACGCTTGGGGCCTCGTAGGCTACCTGGCCGGCGTCCTGGCCGACCGTGGCTGGCTCGACCGGCTGCCCGTGCTGTACGCTTACGGGTTCCTGTCGGCCCTGCTGTACGGCCTGCTGCTGAACGGGTGGTACGTCATCGGCTTCGTGCAGCCGTTCTCCTGGCCGGCCGCGCTCGTCGCGTTCGGCGCCGCGCTGCCGTTCGACGCGACGCATGGCGTAGCCACCGTCGTGTTCCTCGCGGCGCTCTACGTTCCCTGGCGGAAAAAGCTCGAGCGCATCAAGAGGAAGTACGCGCTGATCTGACGGATGCCGCCGATTGCGGCGAGGCGGCCGGGCGCGTGCTACAATGCCTCCCGATCATCGAAGAAGGGAGCTCCCATGCCGCCACTGTCCAGCTCGAAGCTCGAAGCCGTCGCCGCCCTCAAGCGCGGCGAGGCGGTCATCTTTCCCACCGAGACGGTGTACGGCCTGGGCGTTTCCGTCGAGGCGGCGGCGAGCCCCGAGGCGCTCTACGATCTGAAGGAGCGCGACCGCGGCAAGCCCGTCTCCTGGCTCGTGGGCGGCGCCGACGACCTCGACCGCTACGGAGCGCATGTGCCCGACCTGGCCCGACGTCTGGCACGAGCGTACTGGCCGGGACCTCTTACGCTCATCGTGGAAGCGAGCGACGCCGTGCCCGCCGCTTTCCGCTCGGCGGCGGGCTCCATCGGCCTGCGCATGCCCGACAACGATACGGCCCTTGAGCTCATCGAGGCGGTCGGCTGCCCGCTGGCCACCACGTCCGCGAACATCTCGGGTCTGCAAGCGCCCGGCTCCTTCGACGCCCTCGACCCCCGCCTCGCCGCTCGCGTCGGCGTGGTCATGGCTGATGACCGCGACGGCGACAAAAGCGGCATCGCCTCCACGGTCGTCGACTGCACCGTCGACCCTCCGCGCATCGTGCGCGCGGGCGCCGTCACCGAAGCGCATATCCGGGCGCTGGCCTAACGCGCGGATCGATCGTTCGGCGGTTGCGCGCGCCCTTGTTTTTCGGAAGGGCTCTTCGCGAGCTTGCCGCATTTCGGATGACGTCTGAATCGAGGTCTTCCGGCGAAAACGCGGCGGTTTGGTAATCATATACAAATAGTGGGATAGCTGACTTCATTCTCTCACCTGGGAAGATGCCGAGTCGTCCGAACTCATGCTCGCGAATCGGTGGCGCAGGGCGCATTGGAGATTACCAAACCGCCCCGTTTTTACCGACACGGAGCGTTTTCGGCATCACGAGCCCCTGCAAGGAGTCCTCTCGGCGCGGCCCGCGCTTTCCGCTCAGGACGTCTCCTTTTGCCACGGCCGCCATGACGTGCTGAGCGGTCCCGTCCGTGCGTCCGAGTGCGCGCATCGTCATTCGCGTAACGCTTCCGCGCTTGCGGTTCGCGTGCGGGTATAATAGGGCAAAACTCCTGGGGAGGGGATCAATATGGATACAACGGTCGCAGTCGCGCCGATCGGCTTTTTGTCTCATGACGGAACGTCCACCATCAAAGGCCTCGTGTGGGAGCCCGAGCGCACGAGGGGCAGCCGTCGTGTCGCGCCGCGCGGCGTCATTCAGATCGTCCACGGCATGGTGGAGCATGTGGGCCGCTACGACGAGTTCGCGCGCTTCCTCGTGGAACAGGGCTTCGTGGTGTGCGCCGCCGATCACATCGGCCACGGCAAGAGCGTGGCCAGCGCAGACGAGCTTGGCTGCCTGCCCGTTGACGGCAAGGAGACGCTCATCGAGGACGTCCACGAACTGCGCAAGACCGTCACCGCCCGCTACTCCCGCCAAACCCCTTACATCATGTTCGGCCATTCCATGGGAAGCTTCGTCACGCGCGCCTACCTGGCGCGCCACGGCGAGGACGTGGCGGCGGCCGTCATCTGCGGCACGGGCCAACAGCCCCTCGTCCTGTCGAAGGCGGGCAACGCGCTGGCGCGCTTCCTCGCGAAGACGAAGGGCGCCGACTACCGCAGCAAGCTTCTGGACGGCATGGGCGTGGGCGCGTTCGCCAAGCAGATCGAGAACCCGCGCACGCCGCACGACTGGGTCTGCACCGATCCGGCCGTCGTGGACGCCTACATCGCCGACGAGCTGTGCGGCGCCATGTTCTCCGTCGGCGGCTACGCCACGCTCACCGACCTCACGGGCGAGGTGGTGTCGCCGTCGTGCGCGGCGAAGGTGCCGAAGGGATTGCCCGTGCTGTTCGTCGCCGGCGCCGAGGACCCGGTGGGCGCGTGCGGCAAGGGCGTGCGTGCGGCGGCCGACCTGTTGCGCCGCGCCGGTGTGCGGGATGTGGAGGTGAAGCTGTACGAGGGCATGCGCCACGAAATCCTCAACGAACCGGGGCGGGCTCAGGTTTATACTGAGGTGGTCGGTTGGATTGAGGAGCATGCATGCCAAAGTACGTCGTAGCGCTCGACCAGGGTACCACCTCGTCGCGCGCCATGCTCGTCGACGCGAACGGATGCGTCGTCGATGCGGTGCAGAACCCGTTCCCGCAAGTCTACCCCCAGCCCGGCTGGGTGGAGCACGACCCGCGCGACATCCTGTCGTCGCAGCTGGGCGCGCTCACCGAGCTTCTGGTGGCGCACAACCTGGGCGCAAAGGACATCGACAGCATCGGCATCACGAACCAGCGCGAGACCACCGTGGTGTGGAACCGCGAAACGGGGGAGCCCGTGATGAACGCCATCGTGTGGCAGTGCCGCCGCACGGCCCCCATCATCGACGAGCTGACGGCCGACCCGCAGACGGCGCGCATCATCGCCGACAAGACGGGCCTCGTGCCCGACGCCTACTTCTCCGCCAGCAAGATCAAGTGGATCCTCGACCACGTGGAAGGCGCGCGCGAAGACGCCGAAGCCGGCAAGCTGGCCTTCGGCACCGTCGACACGTGGCTCATCTGGACGCTCACCCAGGGCAAGGTGCACGCCACCGACGTGACGAACGCCAGCCGCACCATGCTGTACAACATCCACGAGCTGCGCTGGGATCCGTGGCTGCTCGACCTGTTCGGCATCCCGGAGTCCCTGCTTCCCGAGGTGCTCCCTTCGTCGGGGGAGTTCGGCCGCACGGCTTCCGCGGGCATCGTGCCGAACGTGCCCATCTGCGGCGTGGCGGGCGACCAGCAGGCGGCCCTGTTCGGACAGTGCTGCTTCCAGCCGGGCCAGGCGAAGAACACGTACGGCACCGGCTGCTTCCTGCTCATGCACACCGGCGGCGAAGCGTGCCGCTCCACGAACAACCTCATCACCACCATCGCCGCCTCGGGTCCGGGTGCCGGCCCCGAGTACGCGCTCGAGGGCAGCGTGTTCATGGCCGGCGCGCTCATGCAGTGGCTGCGCGACGACATGGGCGTCATCGACGACGTGGCCGAGACCTCGGCCATCGCCCGTAGCGTGAGCAGCACCGACGGCGTGTACGTGGTGCCCGCGTTCACCGGCTTGGGCGCACCCTATTGGGACGCCGATGCGCGCGGCGCCATCTACGGGCTCACGCGCGGAACCGGCCGGGCGCACATCGTGCGCGCCGCGCTGGAGTCGCTGGCCTACCAAGTGCACGACCTCGCGGTGGCTATGGAGGCCGACGCGGGGGTGCGCTTGAGCGTGCTCAACGTGGACGGCGGCGCGTCCGCGAACGATTTTCTCATGCAGTTCCAAAGCGATATCTTGCGCACGCCGCTGCGCCGCCCGCAGAATGCCGAGACGACCGCGCTCGGCGCCGCGTTCCTCGCAGGGCTCGCCACCGGGTTCTGGAAGGACGCGGAAGCCCTGTGCGCCCTGCGCTCTTCGGACGACGTGTACGAGCCGGGCATGGAGGACGAGCGCCACGCGAAGCTGCTGGAAGGCTGGGCTCGCGCCGTGAAGCGCACGATGTTGGACGCCCTGTCATCCTGAGCGGAGCGCCGAAGGAGCGAAGTTCCGACGCAAAGCCAGTCCTTTAGGGAAGGATCCCGTGCGGCGCCAGCCGTTACGTGACGAAAGAGAAGAGGAAGGGAACCTCACATGAAGATCAGCATTGCAAGCGACCATGCGGGCTTCGAGCAGAAGCAGGCGCTGGTCGGCTACCTGGCCTCCAAGGGCCACGACGTGATCGACCGCGGCCCCGACTGCGACGACCGCGTCGACTATCCCGACTATGCGGCGCGCGTGGCGCACGATGTGGTCGACGGCATGGCCGAGCGCGGCGTGCTCGTGTGCGGCACGGGCATCGGCATGGCCGTGGCCGCCAACAAGATCGACGGGATCCGCGCCGCCAACGTCACCAGCCCGCTGTTCGCCGCCCTCGCGCGCGAGCACAACGACGCGAACGTCGTAGCCGTCTCGGGTCGCTTCGTCGACGAGTCCGTGAACCGCGAGATCCTCGACGCTTTCGTCTCCACCTCCTTCGGCGGCGGTCGTCATGCAGGTCGCGTCGAGAAGATCGCCGCTCTCGAAAACGAATAGCCCGCACGCGCGCAGCGCGGATCGCGCTGTGCTAGCATGATCGCTTCGCCTCGCCCTCATCGAAAGGAACACCATGGCCCTCCAGTACGTATCCCAGACCGATCCCGCCGTCGCCGATGCCATGCGCCAGGAGCTTGCGCGCGAGCGCGACTCCGTCGAGCTCATCGCTTCGGAGAACTTCACGTCGTCCGCCGTCATGGAAGCCGTGGGCAGCGTGCTCACGAACAAGTACGCCGAGGGCTATCCCCGCAAGCGCTACTACGGCGGCTGCGAGAAGGTCGACCTCGTGGAGGACCTCGCGCGCGAGCGCGCCTGCCAGCTGTTCGGCTCGAACTTCGCCAACGTGCAGCCCCATTGCGGCGCGAACGCGAACCTGGGCGCGTACGAGGCGCTCATCGAGCTGGGCGACACGGTGCTGGGCATGAGCCTGGCCGAGGGCGGCCATCTCACGCACGGCTCGCCGGTGAACTTCAGCGGCCGCCACTACGACTTCGCCAGCTACGGCGTGGACGCCCAGACCGAGACCATCGACTACGACGAGGTGGAGCGTATCGCCAAGGAAGTGCGCCCCAAGCTCATCGTGGGCGGCGCGAGCGCGTATCCGCGCGTCATCGACTTCGAGCGCATGGCCGCCATCGCGCGCGAGGTGGATGCGTACTTCATGGTGGACATGGCCCACATCGCCGGCCTCGTGGCCGCAGGCGCGCATCCCAGCCCCGTTCCGCATGCCGACGTGGTGACGTCCACCAGCCACAAGACCCTGCGCGGCCCGCGCGGCGGCTTCATCCTGTCCAATGACGAGGATATCGCCAAGCGCATCGACAAGGCCGTGTTCCCCGGCTCGCAGGGCGGCCCGCTCATGCACGTCATCGCCGGCAAGGCCGTGGCGTTCGGAGAGGCCATGCAGCCCGCCTACAAGGAGTACATCGACCACGTGGTGGAGAACGCGCGCACGCTGGGGCAGGGCATGATGGACGGCGGTTTGCGCCTCGTGTCCGGCGGCACCGACAACCACCTGTGCCTCGTGGACCTCACGCCGGCCGACGTCACCGGCAAGGATGCCGAAAAGCTGTTGGAGAGCGTGGGCCTCACGGTGAACAAGAACTCCATCCCCAACGAGCCGCGCAGCCCGTTCGTCACGAGCGGCATCCGCGTGGGCAGCGCTGCGGCCACCACGCGCGGCTTCACGGCCGACGACTTCTACGAGGTGGGCCAGCTCATCGCCGCCACGGTGTTCAACGCCGAGAGCGAGGCGAAGCTCGCCGATGTGCGTGCGAAGGTGGACGCCCTCCTTGCCGCGCACCCTTTGTATCCCGAGCTCGATTACTAGTTCCCGAACCGGATCGCAAGAAAGAAGGCTTATCCCATGCACTACGACCGCGTCACCGTCGTCGACCACCCGATGGTCCAGCACAAGCTGTCCAAGCTGCGCAACAAGAACACGTCGTCGAAGGACTTCCGCGCCCTCGTGCGCGAGCTTGCCATGTTCGAGGGCTACGAGGCCACGCGCGATCTGGCGCTTGAGGACGTCGAGGTTGAAACGCCCATCTGCAAGGCTGCGTGCAAGCAGGTGGCCGGCAAGAAGATGGTCATCGTCCCCATCCTGCGCGCGGGCCTCGGCATGGTGGAGGGGCTGCAGGAGCTCATGCCCTCCACGTTCGTCGGGCACCTCGGCATGTACCGCGACCCCGAAACCCATGAGCCGCACGAGTACTACGCGAAGCTCCCCGACAGCATCTCCCAGCGCGACGTGCTGGTGGTGGACCCGATGCTGGCCACGGGCGGCTCGGCCACGGCGGCCATCCACTATCTGCGAAAGCAGGGTGTGGAGAACATCAAGCTCGTGGTGCTGGTGGCGGCGCCGGCGGGCATCGAGGCCGTGTTGGCTTCCGACCCGGACGTGCAGATCTACACCTGCGCCATCGACGAATGCCTGAACGAACATGCCTACATAGTCCCCGGCCTCGGCGACGCCGGCGACAGGATTTTCGGCACCAAGTAACAGAAAAGCCGCAGGTAGGATCTCCCTTTCTGAAGATCGCCCGCAGAATGGCTGTTGGCTTGGGAGCGGGGCCGATGTTTTCGGCTTGGCGGTTTCGATAACCTTGAAGGGTGGGCGGCGGCGCGGCGCCCACCAAGCGAGTTTCCCCTTCGGGGACTTGCTGCGCGGCGCCGCAGCGAAGCGAGGACTGTCCGAGCGACTGGGCGTTGCGCCGCCGCCCACCCGGTCGCGCAGGTTGAAAGAGGTAAGCAATGGAACCACTCGACCATCGCCCCAGCTGGGACGAGTACTTCATGACGCTGGCGAACGAAGTCGCCACGCGCACCACGTGCATGCGTCGCGCCGTAGGGGCCGTCATCGTGAAGGACCGCCGCATACTGGCCACCGGCTACAACGGCGTGCCCACCGGCATGCGCCATTGCGCCGAGACCGGCTGCCTGCGTCAGCAGCTCGGCGTGCCCAGCGGCCAGCGCCACGAGATCTGCCGCGGCCTGCATGCCGAGCAGAACGCCATCATCCAGGCGGCGCGCTACGGCATCAACATCACGGGGGCGTCCATCTACGTCAACACGCAGCCGTGCATCGTCTGCGCCAAGATGCTCATCAACGCCGGCATCGACGAGATCGTCTACCAGAACCCGTACCCGGACGAGCTGGCCATGTCCATGCTCGAGGAAGCCGGCATGAAGCTGCGCGTGTTCGACCTGTAAACGAGATAGGGGGATGGGATAGGGGACGGGTGTGTCAGGGGGACGGGTGATTTGACACGCCCTCCTCGTATATTGTTTTCGCCACTTCTCGCGCAGTGGCCGCGCTCTTTACCTTCCTTTTCAAATATGGGATAAAGGGCGAGTAGAGGGCGGAGGGCGCAGAACGACCTCCTGGGATTTGGCCTTGGACGACAGGATTGCGCCTCCGACCCGCAGCGTGACGTGGATAAGGCAGGATGGCCGTTCGGGGCTGGATATCTGACGAGGTTGCGTGCTGCGGGAACCGAAGGAAGACTTCCGCTCTCGCAGAAGGTTTCGGACCTCAATAATAGGAGGCACGCATGCGCTACGTCGGAATAGACATAGCAAAAAAGGATCATCAGATAGCCGCCGTCGATGAGTTTGGCAACGTCATCCTCAAGTCGTTCAGCGCCGGCAACAACGAATCTGGCTTTGCCAAGATCGCCGAAAAACTCGAGGCTGCCCGCATCGAGTCGGATGAGTGTCTCGTCGGAATGGAGGCGACCGGCCACTACTGGATCTCGCTCTGGGAGTTCCTCGACGCCAACGGCTACGAGGTCGTGGTCATCAACCCTATCCAGACCGACGCATTCCGCAAAGTCGACTCGCTCCGCAAAACGAAAACCGACGCCATCGACAGCGTGCTCATCGCCGAGTACCTGCGCTTTGCGAACCCCGAGTCGTCCAAGATGGCCAATCCGGACGTCGAGCAACTCCGCGAACTGGCACGCTTCAGGAGCTTTCTCGTAGAGCAGGCGACCCAGCTTAAGAACAAGGCGATCCGCGTACTCGACCAAGCATTCCCGGAGTACGGAAAGTTGTTCTCCAACACGTTCGGCGAGGCATCGAAAGCCCTGCTCAAGCAGTGCCCGACACCCGAAGAGGTCCTCGCAACTGACATCCGCACGCTCACGCGCATCCTCAAGGAAAACAGTGGGGGCAATTGCGGTCGGGCCAAAGCCGAGGCAGTCAAGGACGCCGCCAGGAGCTCGATCGGCGCCAAGTTCGGCGCCCGTGCCCTGTCCTTCGAGATCAAGTTGCTGGTGAAGCGGCTATCGTTCACCCAGGTCCAAATCGAAGAATTAGAGGACGAGATATCAGAGCTGCTGCACCGTTCGGATGGTCACTGGCTCACGACCATCCCCGGCATCGGAGACTCGCTCGCGGCCTCCATCGCCGGGGAAATCGGCGATCCTGACCGTTTCGAGACCCCCAAGAAGCTCATCGCCTACGCGGGCATGGATGCCTCGAAGTACCAATCTGGCGCGAATCAGGACACAAACGGGCACATGTCTAAGCGCGGCTCCTCCGAGCTTCGGCGAGCACTCATGCTGGCAGCCGACAAGGTGCGCATCTACGATCCCTACTTCGGCGAGTACTACGACTCAATGAAAGCCCGCGGTAAACATCACTACGTCGCCCTGTCGGGAGTCGCCAGGAAACTTGCCGGCGTCTGCCTGTCGCTCATGCGCGAGCAGCGGCCCTACGAGTCCGAACCTCCCGAGCATCACCTGCCAGGTCATCTTCAGCGCCAAGCCTAAATTTGGGTAAAAATCGCGGAACTTATAAACCGCCTTCTCCAGGGCGGTTTATATCCTGATGCCTCGAAGCAGCAAATCCACGTGCCTTTCTATTCCATATTCTATTATCAACATCCTATCTAAAAGCTTTGGTTTAGTTCTTGACTTCAAATAGCAGGTCTGACGTAAAATGAGCCACTAGCCCCGTCCCCCTATCTCATTCCTGTCCTTTTCCGCTTGGAGAATATACGGTTTCGCTTACCGTTCCCCCGCGCTTTATGCAGTTTTTTGGCCGGTTTATTCTTCCACTCACCCAAATTTTGTAAGTTTTTGTAACCCTGCCGTCAGCCGAACGTGAAGTTCCGTTATCATACGAGTCGGCTTGGTAGGATGCGTACTTGTGCGCTCGACGGTCAAGAAGAAAGTGGGACATGGCAGTAGCAATCGTTCTGGGGGCGCTCGCGGGCGCTGCGGGGTTCGCTCCGCTGTTCGCCGGCTTGCGTATGACGAGACGAGTGACCGACACCAGCAACCTGGGGCACGCAGGTGCCCTTCTTCTAGGTGTGCTGCTCTCGGTCGCTGTGCTCTTCGTAACCGCCATCGCCTGCGCGCTCCTCGCGCGCGAGTTCGTCCTGCCCTTCGTTCTTGCCGAGGTCGTGGCTCTTTCCGTCGCGGCTATCGGGTTCGGCGTCAGCAATCTAGTGCGGAAGTAAGATGGAAAGGTAAAGACACGTGAATCCTCTTGAATCCCTAGCGGAACAGGTACCTCACCTGCAGCATTCTTTCGATTCCGCCTTCGTGTTCGGGTCGGGATCGTTCGGCATGACGCAGTACGTGCTGTGGATGCTCATCTGCTTCCTCATCACGCTCGTCGTCGTGCTTGCGGCCAGCAAGCGCCTCACGATCATCCCCACGAACAAGTTCACCAACATGGTGGAGTACGGCTACGAGTTCGTGAAGAAGGACATGGGCGAAAGCGCCATCGGCCACGGCTACAAGAAGCACCTGCCGTTCTTGGCCACGCTGTTCTTCTTCATCCTGATCAGCAACTTCGTGGGCCTCATCCCCGGCTGCAAGACCCCCACGGGGTCCATCAGCATCACCTGGGCGCTCGCGGCCATCTCGTTCATCTACTTCATCTTCTGGGGCATCAAGGCCAAGGGCCTCGGCGGCTACCTCAAGTCGTTCGCGCCGTCGGGCCTGCCGCTGGTCATGGTTCCCATCGTGTGGTTCCTCGAGCTGTTCTCCACCGTGCTGCGCGTGCTCACGCTGGCCGTTCGACTCTACGGAAACATGTTCGCCGGCCATATGGTTCTCGGCATTTTCGCGCTGCTCACCAGCGTGTTCATTGGCTCTGCCATCCAGGGCGCGGGCGTCGGCGTGGGAAGCATCTCCATCGCGTGGATGCTGTTCCTGTTCGCCATGTACGCTCTCGAGGTGCTGGTTGCGTTCTTGCAGGCCTACGTGTTCACCATCCTCAGCGCGGTGTACATCGGCCTGGCCACGTCCGACCACTAGGTCGACCCCGCGTCCTTTCCGAAAGGGGAGGGCGCACGCGCCTGCGCGCGACAACGTTTGGTGTTTGACCGGCTATTCCACGGCTGGTTGACATAGAAGGTGTCCATGGTTCTCGGGAGAAGCCCGAGAACGGTAAAAGGAGGAAACTGTGGAAATTACACTCGCTCTTGCGGCTCTGAAGCTCGTGGGCTACGGCCTGTCGACCATCGGCCCCGGCCTGGGCATCGGCATCGCCTGCTACGGCTGCTGCGTCGCCACCGCTCGCCAGCCCGAACTGCAGGGTCGTCTGTTCACGAACTTCATCATCGGTGCTGCTCTCGCCGAGGCTCTGGGCCTCATCGGCTTCGTGCTTACCTTCATCGTGTAACTAAGCCTCATTCGGATACCGTGCCGTATAAGGCTTACATAGGAGGTAACGTACGTGAAAGCTAAAGCGAAAGAAACATCGGCCCGCATCGGGCTTGCCGCGCTTGCCGGCGCCGGCATGACGTTTGCTTTCCCTGCGCTCGCGTTCGCGGCTGAAGAAGAGTCATCGGGCGGCCTGAGCGCCATCTTGCCCGACATGGCGGAGTTCATCCCCATGCTCGTGATCTTCATCCTGCTCTGGATCGTTCTGGCCAAGTTCGGTTGGCCGAAGTTCGAGGCCATGCTGGAGAAGCGCGAGATGACCATCAAGGATTCCCTTGAGAAGTCCGAGCAGGCTCGCGTCGAAAGCGAGCGCGTGCTTGAGGAATACAAACGCCAGCTGGAGGATGCCAAAGCCCAGGCCGCCCAGATCGTCGCAGACGCGAAGAAGACGGGCGAGGCCGTGAAGGCCGACATCACCGATAAGGCGCAGTCCGAGGCCACCGCGATGATCGAGAAGGCGCACAACGCCATCGAAGCGGAGAAGAAGGCCGCCATCTCCGAGCTGCAGGGCTCGGTTGCCGACCTGTCCGTCTCCGTTGCGTCTCGCCTGATCGGCGAGGATCTCAACGATGCCGAGCACCGCAAGATCATCGAGCGCTACGTGAACGAGGCGGGCAGTTTCAATGCCAACTAACCGCCAAATTCTCAAAGAGAAGGTCGCGACGTATGCGTCCGTGCTTCTGGACGGCGCATACGAAGCAGGCGGTCAAGACGCCGTGCTCGAGGTCCGCGACCAGGCCGAGCGCATCCTGCGCATCGCACGTTCGAACATGGATCTCTCCGACGCCTTGGAGGACAGCTCCTATACGCCCGAGCAGAGGGGTCAGCTGGTGCGCAACCTGTTCGCATCCAGCAATCCCGTCCTCGTCGACGTTCTGGCCGTCATGGCCGAGCGCGAGGACTTCGCGTTGCTGTCGCGCGTATGGGCCAGCTATGGAGAACAGCTCGAACGCAAGCTGAACGTCACTGTCGTCGACGTCACGACCGTCGTCGAACTGGACGATCATCTGCGCGAGGTCATTACGAAGAAAGCTGAGGCCGACCTGGGAACGAACGTCGTGTTGCGCGAGCATATCGACAAGTCCCTGCTCGGCGGCATATTGATGAGTGCCAACGGCAAGCGAATCGACGCCAGCGTCCTGTCGCAGTTGGAAAGCGCTCGCAACGTGCTCAAACTATCAACAGATGGAGGTGAATGCTAGTGACTGAAATCACCGCACAGTCTATTGACGAGGCACTGCGCAAGCAGCTCGATGCGCTCAATACGAGCGTCGAATCTCGCGAAGTCGGAACCGTCATCCAGATCGGCGACGGTATCGCGCGCGTCGACGGCCTCAAGGACGCCATGGCGGGCGAGCTCCTCGAGTTCGTGGGTTCCAACGGCCAGACCGTCTACGGTATGGCCCAGAACCTCGAAGAGGACGAAGTCGGCGCCGTGCTGCTTGGTGACGTCACCGCAATCAAGGAAAACGACCAGGTGAAGACCACCGGTCGTATCGTGGAGATCCCCTCGGGCAAAGAGATGCTCGGCCGCGTGGTGAACCCGCTCGGCATGCCGATCGACGGCAAGGGCCCCATCAAGGCCGAAGGCATGCGCCCGGTGGAGTTCAAGGCTCCCGGCGTCATCCAGCGCCAGCCCGTCGAGGAGCCGATGCAGACCGGCATCCTGGCCATCGACTCGATGATCCCCATCGGCCGCGGCCAGCGCGAGCTGATCATCGGCGACCGCCAGACCGGCAAGACGTCCATTGCGGTTGATGCCATCATCAACCAAAAGGGCAAGGACATGATCTGCATCTACGTCGCCATCGGCCAGAAGGCGTCCACGGTCGCCGGCCTGGTGGAGACGCTGGAGAAGCACGGCGCGATGGAGTACACGATCATCGTGAACGCCTCCGCGTCCGACTCCGCTCCGCTGCAGTACATCGCCCCCATGGCGGGCGCCGCCATCGGCGAGTACTTCATGTACAACGGCGAGAACGGCCAGCCGGCCACGGCCGACAACCCGGGCCGCCACGTGCTGTGCATCTACGACGACCTGTCCAAGCAGGCCGTGGCGTACCGCCAGATGTCGCTGACGCTGCGTCGCCCGCCGGGACGCGAAGCGTACCCGGGCGACATCTTCTACCTGCACTCCCGCTTGCTGGAGCGCGCGGTCAAGATGTCCGACGAGTACGGCGCGGGCTCGCTCACGGCGCTGCCCATGATCGAGACGCAGGCCGGCGACGTGTCCGCCTACATCCCGACCAACGTCATCTCCATCACGGACGGCCAGATCTTCCTGTCCACCGACCTGTTCTTCCAGGGCCAGCGCCCTGCGGTCAACGTCGGCATCTCGGTGTCGCGCGTCGGCGGCTCCGCGCAGGTCAAGGCCATGAAGCAGGTTGCCGGCACGCTGCGCCTCGATCTCGCGTCCTATCGCGAGCTGCAGGCGTTCACGCAGTTCGGCAGCGACTTGGACAAGTCGACCCAGGATCAGCTGAACCGCGGCGCCCACATGACCGAGCTGCTGAAGCAGGGTCGTTACGTGCCGATGCCCGTCATGGATCAGGCTATGTCCATCTACGCAGGTGCTCATGGCTACCTCGACGACATCCCGGTGTCCGACGTCGTCCGCTTCCGCGGCGAGTTCCTCGACTTCATCCACGCTTCCAAGCCGGAGATCGTCGAGGCCCTCGAGAAGGCGCAGAAGTTTACCGATGAAATCGAAACCGACCTGAACGCCGCTATTGAAGCTTTCAAGCTGCAGTTCTCGCCCTCGGCTTCCTAAGGCAGGTAGACTATGCCCAACCTTCACGACATAGAAAGGCGTATCGGCTCCGTCTCTTCGACGAAGCAGATCACGCGCACCATGGAGATGGTGGCGGCCGCGAAGATCCGTCGCGCTGGAGAGCGCGTGGCGGCTGCGACGCCGTACTCCGAATCCATGGTCGAAATGTTGGCCAACGTTGCCAAGCGTGTAGGTGGCTCCGATAACGCGCTGTTGCGCAAGCACGACGAAGTGAAGAACGTGCTGTTCGTCGTGGTTGTGTCGGACCGCGGCCTTGCCGGCGGTTTCAACAGCAACGTGCTGCGGCACGTCGAGCGTCTCATGAAGGAAAAGCAGGCCGCAGGCGCGTCCGTCCAGGTCGTCGCCTGCGGTAAGAAGGCCGTCGGGTACTTCACCTACCGCAAGGTGGAGCCGGTGCTCGGGTTCACGGACCTTTCTGCCGATCCGACGGTGGAGGAGGCCGCGTCCGTCGCGGCGTACGCCATCGACGGATACGAGAACGGCACGATCGACGAGGTGTTTGTCGTGTACAACCACTCGAAGAACGCTGCCGAGCAGGTGCTGCGCACGGAGCTCGTGCTGCCCGTGGACACGGCTGCGCTCGATGCCGAGCTAGCCGCCGAAGGCGTGCAGCAGGAAGCGGGCGAGGCGAAGCTCGAGGGCGATGTGATCTTCGAGCCCAGCGCCGAGGCCGTCCTCGACCGCTTGCTGCCGGCGTATGTGCGCACGACGCTGTACCATGCGCTCATCGACTCGGCCGCTGCCGAGCAGGGCGCGCGCCGCAACGCCATGATGTCGGCTACGGACAACGCTACCGAAGTGCTCGAAACGTTGACTAGATTGTATAACCGCGTACGCCAGGGCGCTATCACGACGGAGATTTCCGAGATCGTCGGTGGCGCAGCGGCTTTGGAGGATTAAATGGCTGAACAAATGCTTACGAAGGAGGAGCTCGAGGCCAGCAAGGGCGCTACCGGTCGCATCGTGCGTATCGTCGGCCCTGTCGTTGACGTCGAATTTCCCCCTGATCAGCTGCCGGCGATTTACAACGCGCTGACGGTTGATGCCAAGACCCTGGCGGGCGACTTGCACCTCGTGCTCGAGGTCGAGACGCACCTGCCGGGCAACCTTGTCCGCTCGGTGGCCATGAGCTCGACGGACGGTCTCGTCCGCGGCCTCGAGGTCGTCGACACGGGCAACCCGATCATGATGCCCGTGGGTCCCGAGACCCTGGGCCGCATCTGGAACGTCATGGGCGAGCCCGTCGACGAGAAGCCGATGCCCGAGGTGAAGGGCTACATGCCCATCCACCGTCCGGCTCCGGACTACGACGAGCTGTCCACCACCACCGAGATCTTCGAGACCGGCATCAAGGCCATCGACCTTGTCGAGCCCTTCGTCAAGGGCGGCAAGACGGGTCTGTTCGGCGGCGCCGGCGTGGGCAAGACGGTTATCATCCAGGAGCTCATCAACAACCTGGCCCAGGAGCACGGCGGCACGTCGGTGTTCACGGGCGTGGGCGAGCGTACCCGCGAGGGTACCGACCTCTACCTGGAGATGAGCGACTCGGGCGTCATCAACAAGACCTGCCTCGTGTACGGTCAGATGAACGAGCCTCCGGGAGCGCGTCTGCGCGTGGGTCTCGCGGGCCTCACCGAGGCGGAGTACTTCCGCGATCAGGGCCAGGACGTGCTTCTGTTCGTGGACAACATCTTCCGCTTCACGCAGGCCGGCTCCGAGGTGTCCGCTCTGCTGGGCCGCATGCCCTCTGCCGTGGGTTACCAGCCGACGCTGGCAACCGAGATGGGCGACCTGCAGGAGCGCATCACGTCGACGTCCACCGGCTCCATCACGTCCGTGCAGGCCGTGTACGTGCCCGCCGACGACCTGACCGACCCTGCGCCGGCCACGACGTTCACGCACCTCGACGCGAAGACGGTTCTGTCCCGTTCGATCTCCGAGCTGGGCATCTACCCGGCCGTCGACCCGCTGGAGTCCACCTCCCGCGCGCTCGACCCGCAGATCGTCGGCGAGGAGCACTATCGCGTGGCCGTGGGCATCCAGGAGCTTCTGCAGAACTACAAGGACCTGCAGGACATCATCGCCATCCTCGGCATGGACGAGCTGTCCGAGGATCAGAAGAAGATCGTGAACCGTGCCCGCAAGGCGCAGCAGTTCTTCGGCCAGTGCTTCCACGTGGCCGAGCAGTTCACGGGCTTGCCGGGCAAGTACGTGAAGCTTGAGGACACCATCCGTTCCTTCGCCGCCATCCTCGACGGCGAGTGCGACGAGATCCCCGAGCAGTGCTTCCGCATGAAGGGCTCCATCGAAGACGTGTACGCTGCGTACGAAGAGATGAAGAAGGCCTCGTAATGGCTGGGTTCATGTGCGACATCGTGACGCCGGTGGCGAAGCTGGTCTCTGATGAGGTCGAGCTCGTCGTCGTGCCCGGCGTCGAAGGCGAGATGGGCTTTCTGAAAGGCCATGCTCCGCTCGTGTCGGTGCTTGCCGACGGCGAGGCGCGCGTGAAGGCGGTCGGCGCCTCCGAGACCGTGCATTACGCTTTGCAGGGCGGTTACGTCGAGGTGACGGACGACAAGGTCATCATCTTGGCCGATCGTGCGCTGCCTGCGGCCGACATCGATGTCGAGCAGGTGCGCGAGCAGCTGGCCGGCATCGAGGAGCAGCTGTCCGGACTCTCCGAAGAGGAGGCTCGCAAGACGACGCTCGCAGCCGACAAGGCGTGGTGCGACGTTCAGCTGAGGGTCGCCAAAGCGGCTTAAGGCGGACGCGTTCGAAGACGCGCGGCTTCGGTCGCTTGGCAACGCAACGGCCGATGCGCTGCGGTTGACGAGCAAGATGAGGAAGAGCCCCCGCACGGGGCTCTTCCTTTTTTCCGGCTATGTTTTCGAGGCGTTGGCGTCCCGAAGAGGGATGGTCTCGGACAATGCGAGAGGTTCGGATTCGAGAGTGGTATGATAAGGGGGAAATCGTTGTGCGCCGACGGGCTGCGGCGCAAAGATGAAGGAGAGCGCTCGTGAGTCGTCGGAAGTCCTTTGAATCCTCCGGATGCGTGCAGATCGAGGGCGAGGAAGACGGCTATGACGCGCTGACGGGGCTGCCGGATCGTACGACCTTGGAGCGACGCATCGAGCGGTGCCTTGCCCAGAAGGGTCGTCCGTTCAGCCTCATCGTCATCGATATCGACAATTTCAGGTCGTTCAACGACGCGTACGGCTATGCGGTGGGCGACGCGATCATAGCCCGGTTCGGACGCTATCTGCAGACGAGCCTCTCGACCGGCGTCGAGATGGTGGGACGCGTGGGCAGCGAGGAGTACCTCGCCATCGTCGACGGCGCCGACCGGGACGTCCTGGACGGCCTCACGAGCGATCTGCTCTCCGTGCGCCTGACCATCGACGGGGAAGGGCCTTCCGGGGAATCCACGTCCGTCAGCCTGACCGCCGGCGCGGGCGTCGTGTCGTGGGACGGGGAAGCTGCCTTGACGCCGGCGGCCCTCATCCATCAAGCCGAGGTGGCGCTGCGCAAGGCGAAGCAGGGCCGCGTCCCGAATCGTGGTGTATCAGGGCCATCGCCGGAGAATCGCCGGCACCCTTGCGAGGTGAATCTTAGCCTTCGTCCTCCTTCGGGTCAATGGCGCTCCCTATGATCTTGCGCGCCGCCTCGCGGGCGGCGAGCACCTCGGCCTCGCCGGGGGCCTCGCGCTCCTGGGCCTTCCAGGCGTGCGCGAGCGAGGGCCTGGAGATGACGCAGCGCGCCGACCACTCCTCGTCGGCCTCGATGAGCGCCGCTCCCACCAGGCGGATGAGCGACTCGCGCGAGGGGAACCCCTGCACGACGCGCGTCCTGCGCTTGATCTCGCGGTTGGCCCTCTCCTGGACGTTGTTGGTGCGGATCTTGGTGCGGTGCGTGGCCGGGAACGCCAGGTAGGCGAGCGCCGCCTCCTCGGCCTCCAAGAGCACGTTTCCGGCCGCCCTCGAGATCTTCAGCACCTCCTCGGTCGCCTCTTGGTAGCACGCCCGCACGAGGACGGGGCTCTTCTGCGCGAAGACGGCCTTCATGGCCTCGCGCGCCTTTCTCTGGTCGTCCTTCCTGTGGATGCGGCCCGCCACGTTGCGCATGAGGTGCGTGACGCAGCGCTGCCAGGCCGCTCCTTGGAACGTCTCGGCTATCGCCTTCGCGAGCCCTTCGTGGGCGTCCGAGACGACGAGGCGCACGCCGTCGACGCCGCGCGCCCTCAGGCCGGAGAGGAACGCCTTCCACCCGGCGTGGCTCTCCGTGTCCACGCAGTCCACGCCGACGAAGCGCTTGTGGCCCGTGTCGTCGAGCCCGATCGCGGTCACGACGGCCTGGGACGCCGAGCGCCCCTCCACGCGGCACTTCACGTAGGTGGCGTCGAGCCACAGGTAGGCGAAGCGCACCCCGTCGAAGCGCTGCCTCCTGAACGCGTCCACCTCGGCGTCCAGGCACTCGCACAGGCGCGACACCTGCGACTTCGACATCGACCTCACGCCGAGCTCGCCCGCGACGGCCTCCACCTTGCGCGTCGATATCCCCATGACGTACATCTCGGCCACCGCCGCGACGAGCGCCCGGTCCACCCTGCAGTAGCGCTCGATCAGGTCCTCGGGGAAGAACGAGCCTCGGCGCAGCTTCGGAATCTTGAGGGTGACGTCGCCCGCGGCGGTCGAGAGCCCCCGCTCCCGGTAGCCGTTGCGCGAGTTGACGCGCCCCTCGTCGCGCTCCCCGTAGGGGGCGTTGCACGCCTCGTCGGCCTTCGCCGACATCGCGGCGTTCGCCAGGAGCTCGAGCATCCTGCGCCCGAAGGCCTGCAGGTCGGTGCATTCCTCGAGGATCGCGAACGCGAGCCCCTTCACTTCGGGGTCGTTGAATAGTAGAGTGTCCATAGCGGGCATCGCCTTCCTTCGAATCTGTCTTTTGTGGTGATTGACGATTCTAGACGATGTCCGTTTTTCTCGGGCAGGCTTCGCCCGCCCTCCAGAAACG
>QFCE01000399.1_pt1 | contig 20069 bp, 17 predicted proteins | sample 5346091 | NCBI WGS metagenome assembly QFCE01 (sample SAMN09062252, study PRJNA434731) | Human gut metagenome, whole genome shotgun sequencing project. | isolation source: stool timepoint A chromium assembly | host: Homo sapiens | collected 2015 | reverse complement strand
ATGAAAGACGGGAAAGCGACGCGGGGAAAGCATGGCCGGGCTTTAAGCAAGGAAGCGGTGATTGCCAATACGCAGGGCAGTCTCGCCCTGATCCAACAATCATCGCCGGATTTTATATTCCTGCAGGAAGTCGATGTGAAGTCGTCGCGGAGTTATGGCGTCGATCAGGCAGCAATCCTTCGCTCTGCATTTTCGGGGTATGGCAGCGTCTTTGCCTTGAACTTCCATAGTCCGTATTTGATCGTCCCGCCGCAGGAACCGCATGGTTCGGTGCAGTCCGGATTGTTGACGCTGTCGAATTGGCATGTGGATGAAAATGTGCGGCGGCAGTTTCCTGTCGACGGCTCTTTTATTACAAAGTTTACCGACTTGGACCGATGTTTTCTGATCAGTCGGTTAGGATTAGACAACGGAAAAGAGCTGGTGCTGATTAATGTTCATCTTTCAGCCTACGATCAGGGAGGAACGATCCGCGCGCAGCAGCTGGCCTTGCTCAACCAAGTGCTGATTCAGGAGCGCGAACAGGGAAATTATGTGATCGCGGGCGGTGATTTCAATCACGATATCGCCGGCACGATGGATTTCTTTCCTTCTCAGCAGCAGGTTCCGGATTGGATTTTTGCGATGAACACTGCGGATCTGGCAGAAGGGTATCACTTTGTTCGGGCAGATAACGCCGATGAAACTGCGACCTGCCGCGGTGCGGATATTCCGTTTGAAGCGGGGGTCACGTACCAGGCGATCGTCGACGGATTCTTGGTTTCGGATAATCTTGCGGCGACAGCGGAGAATATCCAGAATGACTATCGGTATTCCGATCATAATCCGGTCGTATTGAAATTCAGAATGAATTAGTTGAAGGTTAGGGTGTGATAGAGAGGGCTTCGGCATAATGGCCGGGGTCTTTTTTTTTATGAATTTGTTAGGGATCGCTTCGTTATAATTGCGTGGCTGAATAACCATACAGGACATGAATTTGGTTGTTGATTACATTTAAGCCCCTTTTTATGGCAAAAAAATCACACATTTTTTGACAAACAAAATTCAATGCCAAAAACTGGTAAAATCGTTTATTTTTAATACATGTCCCATTATAAATGGCTTATTTCTTTGTGTCAATAATAGTGTACATTATCTGACGGTTAGCGACTGTTAGAGATTTCGCAGGGGGCGAAGGAAGCAGTTCTTTTTTTATGAACTGATTCCCATCGAGAGAGGGGGAGCAGCATGACCAAAGGTGAAAGCATCGAGCTTAGAACGAGGATATCGGTATCATTATCGATTAAAAAATGGATCGGCAAAGGGATTAAGCGTCTCATCGATATTCTGGCGGGGATTGTCGGATGTCTGCTTCTGATTCCGCTTTACTTCTATGTCCGCCATAAAAATCATCAGGAAGGCGATTATGATCCAGTGTTCTTTAAACAGATACGGATTGGCAAGGATGGCAAACTGTTTGATATGATCAAATTCCGTTCGATGATTCCGAATGCGGAAGCTGTTCTTGAACAACTGATGAAGACGGATCCCAAGATCCGGGAAGAATATACAATACATAAAAAATTAAGACAGGATCCGCGCATTACCGCTGCGGGAGAATTTTTAAGAAAGACGTCGCTCGATGAATTCCCGCAGTTAATCAACGTTCTGAAGGGCGAAATGACGCTGATCGGTCCGCGTCCTTATCTGCCGCGGGAGAAAGAAGATATGGGCGAATATTATAATCAGATTATTCAGGCCAAACCCGGCTTAGGTGGGTTGTGGCAAGTCCGGGGACGAAGTGATCTCAGCTTCCACGACCGCTGCGAACTGGATAAAGAATATGTCGAAAACTGGTACCTGTTGTGGGATTTCAAGATTCTGTTGAAAACGTTGCAGATTGTCCTTTTAAGAAAGGGGGCAATGTGATGCGCTGGTATTTTGTTGAAGTTGAAAAGCATCATGAAGAAGATGTCCTGGAATTGATGAAAAGCTCACCTTTCGAAGCTTTTCTGCCCAAGAAACAACGTTATTTTAAAAAGCAGGAATTGGTGGCCTGGGTAGAGCGTCTGTTATTTCCAGGAACGATCATGATTGTCAGTAATTTCCCTCAAGCCGAATTTACAAAACAGTTCAACGAATGGCTTTCTCAGCATTCCGATTTATCCCAGCTGATTCATTTAGAAGAAAAAGAGTATTTCTCTCTCCAGGAAGATGAACGGCTTTTCCTGAATTCATTAATGAATGAACAGCATGTAATTCCGATCTCAACCGGCTTCTTAAATGAGAAGCAATTAATTGTCGAATCCGGACCTTTGCAAGGGTTGGAATCGCGGATAAAGAAGATTGACCGACATCAGCGAACCGCGCAGGTTCAGTTTCAGATCTGCGGTCAGATGATGTTGCTTTATCTCGGATTGATTGTTAAACAAAGTGATTGAATTTGATTTGGATAGTTGCATGGGCACTTCCAATTCAGCTTCATGGTTATTTTTTACAAACTCATCGGAAGCTTGAGGTGGCGAAGCCTACCTTTTTTTATTAATCGACAAGGATGTGACAAAATTGAAGAAAAAACAGAAAAGAAACAAAACAAAGATTTTGTTGATTGTAGCGGGGACGTTAATAGGTTTAATCGCTGTGATTGGCATCAGCGGAAATTTGTATGTAGATTCTTTGTTAAATAAGACTAACCGTTCAAAGAAACTGACCGATGAACAAGCAATGGTGAATCAGGAAGTTAAAAATCAAGTGCAGGATCATAAAATTGTGAATATCGCTTTATTCGGTTCTGATAATCAGGATTGGAACGAGTGGACTGATACTGAAATGCAACGGTCAGATGCGACAAAGATTGTCTCTTTAGATTTTAACGCGAAGAAAATTAAAATCACTTCATTACAACGAGATACTCTAGTCTATCTTCCTGAACCTTATAATGATTATGATAAGTTGAATCACGCCCATTGGCGTGGAGGTCCAGAATTAGCGATACAGACGATCAATTTGAATTTTGATATGGACATTACGCAATATGTTGGATTCAGCTTTGAAGCGACAGTAAAGCTGGTTGATTTGGTCGGCGGAATTGATCTTTATCTGACAGCCGAAGAAACGCATCAAAAGATTCGTGATTTACAAATTGACGGCGATGACGGGGTTTATCATCTGAATGGTCAACAAGTGAAAGAGTATTGCCGGATCCGGACCATTGATGATGACTTCCATCGCATGAAACGTCAGAACACCGTCATTATGGCCATCCTGACAGAACTCAGAACGAAAAACTTTTGGGAACTGATGGATATCGTCGAAGACATGATGCCTTGGATCGAAACGAATCTGACCAACGATCAAATTAAGAATTATATAATGAATTTATTGACCTTTGATTTAAAGCATATTGATCAATACCAGATTCCTTCTGCAGGGATGGAAGCCATCCACAAAACTGTAGAATACAATGGTTTTAATCCATTGTATATAATGGATAGTTATCAAAAGATGGTGAAGGACATTCATGAGAATATCTATGAAATGGAAAATTATCAGCCAAGTACAAAGGTAATTGAACTTGAGAAGTCAATCTATGAGAAATTTGGAGGACCTGAATAAGGTTCTTTTTTAGTGAGAAGAGAAAAGGGAGAAAAGAAAAATGAACGAGAACGACGAAATTGAAATTGATCTGTCGCAAGTATTTGAAATCATCAAAAAACATTTCAAACCCTTCGCGCTGATTATCGTGGCCGCTTCGATTGTGGCTGCTTTGATCACACTGTTTCTGATACCTAAGAAATACACAGCGGAAGCAAAGCTGATTATTGTCCAGAAATCCAATCCGGACAGTCAACAGATTAGCTATAACGATCTTCAAACATCACAAAAGCTGGTGAATACCTATAGCGAGATTTTGAAGAGCGAAGCGATCAGTGATGAGGTGATTCAGAATCTGAAATTAGAAGATTTAGATACGGAAGGATATCAGAAAATCGTTAAGATCAGCTCTGTGAAAGATACGGAAGTCATTACGATTGCGGTGACCTCAAAAGATCCAAAAGAAGCCGCAGTGATTGCGAATGAGATTGTGGATGTATTTCGAGATAAGATTTATTCCATTATGAACATTGAGAATATCACCGTTTTAAATACCGCAAAGATTCCAGAAAAAAAATCTAGTCCTTCGAATATTAAAAATACTTTGATTGGTTTCTTACTCGGGTGTGTCATCGATGGATGCATCGTAGTTTATCTCTTATTGAATGATCGAAATATCCGGACCGAAGAAGAAATGAAACAGATTTTTGATTATCCGATTATCGGTTTAATTCCCGATATGACGCATGGGACAGGAGGTGCAGAGTAATGTTAAGAGTCGGCGATGAATTGATTACTTTAATTGACCCGGATGCCCCTGCTTCCGAAGCTTATAGGACTTTGAGAACTAATATCCTCATGCGGAACTTCGATCGGGATATGAAGGTTATCAATATTATTTCAACGACAGCCCAGGAAGGGAAGAGTACCTGTGTTCTCAATCTGGCTATGGTGTATGCCCAATTACAAAAGAAAGTCTTAGTCATTGACTTAGACTTACGGATGCCAACGATTCACAAGAAACTGAAGTTGAAGAATAAAAAAGGCATCTCTGATATCATCGGTCATCAAGCTGAATTCGAGGAAGTGGTTTTACAACCTTATGAGAATGTGGATGTGATTACTGCGGGAACGAAGATCCCGTTTGCTTCAGAGTTTATCCAGTCGAATGCGCTAAAAGAATTCATTGAGGAGAGAAAGAAAGAATATGACTTAATCCTTTTGGATTGCCCGCCTGTTGGATTGGTGACGGATGGCATTGTGGCAGCTTCGTATTGCGATGGAACAATTCTAGTTTGTGCCTCGAATCGGAATGATCGGAAAGAATTACTTCGAGTCAAAGATCAGTTAGAACAGACACAAGTGAATGTCATTGGAATTGTCATGACGATGATGCCAATTCAGCGAAAATATTATAACAGCTATGGCTATCGATATAGTGATACTCAAAAAAAGGCAACACAGAAGAAAAAGAAAAATTCAATCCTCTCTTCCATTACGAAAAAGAGTGATAAAAAGAAATGATTGATATTCATAGTCATTTGATTCCAGGAGTGGATGATGGAAGTCAAAGCTTGGAAGAATCGCTCTCTTTATTAAAGCAGGCTGAACAAGATGGTATCACAGAACTGATTACAACTCCGCATTTCATGAAAAATGGAGAGTTCAGAATGAAAGCGCCAGAGCTTGTACAACGATTCAGTGAACTGAAACAAGCTTATAAAGGGCCAATTAAACTTCATTTGGGGAATGAGCTTTATATTCACCCTGACTTGCCAGAACTATTAGAAAAGGGTGAAATCTTAACCTTAGCTGAATCAGATTACATCCTAGTCGAGTTTCCTTTTCAAAATTATAAAGAGGAATATGATGAAATCCTTTATGAATTATCGTTAAAATATCGAATCATTATCGCACATCCAGAACGGTACAGTTATGTTCAGGAAGATCCTAATGTTTGTCTTCGATGGCTGAATGAAGGATATTATTTACAAGTAAACCAAAATAGTTTGTTTAAGAAAGAAACAAAGAAAGTTCTTGTTTCTATGGTCGAACATGGATTTGTTAGCTTTGTAGCTAGTGATGCCCATAATGAACGTCGACCTTGCGTACTCTCAGAGTTAAAAGAATTTCTTGCGGAAGAATTCGGAAATACTATAGCATTCCAATTGATTGAGGAAAATCCAAGAAAGATTTTAAGTAACGAAAAGATTCTTCAATATCATGGAAAAAAAATTCAGAAAAAGAGACGAAAATTAGATTTGAAAATATTTAAGAGAACAGTTTAGACACATATCAGTGTTCTTGAATAATTGATTGAAGATTAATTAAAAGAAGCAGCTTTGGATATAGAGATATTTATTAAATGAATAAAATATCTTTATTAAGTAAAAACAATCCAGTGAATTGTTTTTACTAATGGGTAAATACCCCGCTGCTTGCCACGTAATACCGAGCGGAGTATGATAAATACGAAATGAGGGCGATACAAGTGGAAAAGACCGGCTACTGGGAATTATCCCATAATGGAAGTAACCTTGTTTACCATATTGTATGTCCAGCAAAATACCGTCGGGTGGTATTTGATAAAAATGTGGACGAACATCTTCGACAAATCTTTGTCGAATGCCCAGAAGTTAAGAAAAATTTGTGGGGCGGGCAGTTTTGGAACGACGGATATTTTGTGGAAAGTGTTGAAAAAACCAAAGTGAATCTGTTGTCAAAGAGTATGTGAAGAACCTGGGTGGTAAACAAGATACGGAGTATAGACAGCTATATTTGGTCGTTGACTGCATCGCTGATTAAGATATCGCGGGTCAAGACCCGGGGTAGTTCATTGTTAATGTTTTTTTATTAATTTAATTTCTATCAAAACATTAAGAAATCACCGAGGATTCTAAGTTTTATTGTAGTTTTTCAGAGTTCATAGTGTTTTATGTTTTGGTCTACTAAACTAGGTAGGCCTTTTTATTTAATAGCTTATTCATTATCCGAATCTAATAGATATCTAGTTTCACGGAGTCGTTTTCATATCTGGACGGAAAAGCATGCAATAGAATTTAGCATAACTATTAACGTGACATAATAGGAACAAAGAGGTTGTAGAAAGTGAAAGGTTCATTTCTTAGTTCATATTTTCTTACCCGAAATATAAACGAAAAGTTCGTAAAAATAGGAACTTTTGGCTGATATAAGGAGGGGAGGTATGTCACGGCGGATAGAGAAATTTTACCTGTTTTTTAGCGTGTAGGTAGATAAAGTTTCAAAATTGGTAGTTGAGGATAATTTTGATGAGAATAAGAGTTTCCATCAGGGAGCTATAGAAGGACGCGTATAGTAAATGACAAATGAAAAAGTGAAAAGGAAAAAACTGAAAATAGCAACGTTTGGACATATATGAATTCTATCAAGAGATGATGAAATAGAAATTATTGTAGAAGAATTTGCTACCCGAATGATTGAGCATGGGTATCAGGCGATTTGCTATAACTGAACGCAACATCATGTAAGCGGCAAAGATTCCGATGATAGTGTATCGAGCGAGTACAAAGGTGTTCGTTTTAAATCAGTCTATTTGATTGATAAGAAGTTTTTTTTACAATTTTGAAAGCTACATTCAGAAGATGTGATGTGATTTATTTCACCTCAGAGAAAGTGTGCGCAATGATTTAGTTGTCTAATCAGTTCGGTGAAAGATGTATCGCAATGGTTTATGAATTCTAGATATAATTTTAGCAAGTAAGGAAAAAACGCCTGAAATAGATTTTTTTTACATGCAAGAATTTGTAAAATATTTAGATGCAATTTGAAACATATAGGTAAAAAATCTGTCTTAGTGATGATTTTCAAATTAGCTTTATAATAAGAATGTGGAAGGAGAAATATATGAAAATTGCAGTAGCAGGAACTGGGTATGTAGGATTAAGTATTGCTACATTATTGGCTCAGCATCATGAAGTTGTTGCAGTTGATATTATTCCAGAAAAAGTAGAATTAATTAACAATAAAAAATCACCTATCCAAGATGATTATATTGAAAAATATTTAGCTGAAAAAGAATTAAACTTAACAGCAACATTAGATGCAAATGAAGCATATAAAGATGCTAAGTTAGTTATTATTGCAACACCAACTAACTACGATTCAAAGAAGAATTTCTTTGATACAAGTGCTGTAGAATCAGTAATTAAAATAGTTATGGAAATTAATCCAGAAGCTATTATGGTTATTAAATCGACTATTCCAGTTGGATACACACAAAGTATTAGAGAAAAAACAGGAAGTAAGAATATTATTTTTTCTCCAGAATTCTTAAGAGAATCAAAGGCTTTATATGATAACTTATACCCTTCAAGAATTATTGTTGGAATTGATATAAATGATAAAAGACTTGTTGAAGCAGCTCGTGTATTTGCTGGATTGCTCCAAGAAGGTGCAATTAAAGAAGATATTGAAACATTATTCATGGGATTTACTGAGGCAGAAGCTGTCAAATTGTTTGCAAATACTTATTTAGCTTTACGTGTATCTTATTTTAATGAATTAGATACATATGCTGAAATGAAGGGATTAGACACTGAACAAATTATTAAAGGTGTATGTTTGGATCCTCGTATCGGGACACATTACAATAACCCATCATTCGGATATGGCGGATACTGTTTACCTAAAGACACAAAACAATTATTAGCTAATTATGAAGATGTACCACAAAACATGATGAGTGCAATTGTTGAATCTAATAAAACAAGAAAAGACTTTATTGCTGATAGAGTATTAGAAAAAGCTGGTTATTATACTTATCAAGATAACAATGAATACAATTCACCAAGTGAAAAAGAAATTATTATAGGCGTATATAGGTTAACAATGAAATCTAATAGTGATAACTTTAGACAATCATCTATTCAAGGCGTAATGAAACGCATTAAAGCAAAAGGTGCAAAAGTCATTATTTATGAACCAACTTTAAACAATGGTGAAACATTCTTTGGCAGTGAGATTGTTAATGATTTAGATACGTTTAAGAAACAAAGTGATGCAATAATTGCCAATAGATATGATGGTAACTTAGATGATGTAAAGCAAAAAGTATATAGTAGAGATTTATTTAGAAGGGATTAATAATTATGTGCAAAATCAGTGTAATAACGCCAGTTTATAAAGTGGAAAATTATTTAAGAAAGTGTATTGATAGTATATTAAACCAGTCTTTTGATGATTTTGAATTAATAATTGTTGATGACGGTTCTCCTGATAATTGTGGTGCAATTGCAGATGATTATAAAGATAAAGATTCACGTGTTAAAGTTATTCATAAAGAAAATGGTGGCGCTCCAAGTGCTCGAAATGAGGGAATAAAAATTGCAAAAGGCAAGTACTTATATTTTCCTGATTCAGATGATTGGATTGAAGGAAACTATTTAGAGGAATTGTATAAATTAGCAGTTTCTAATGATGCTAATTTAGTTATATCAGGATATACTATGGAATACTATGAGAATAATAAAAAGTCAAGTTATAAAGTAAGTGTAGAGAATAAAGTATATTTAAGTAGAGAAGATGTAGTAAATAATTTACATTTGTATTTTGATAATATGATGATGGCTGTACCATGGAATAAACTTTACAAAACATCTTATATAAAAAGTAATGAACTATTTTTTCCAAATTTAAAGTGGGATGATTTACATTTTAATATGGAAGCTATAATGAATATAGACAAAGTAGTAATTTCTTCAAATAGTGGATATCATTTTTTTAGATCAAGAGAAGGCTCTGAAACGACTACTGTTTTTGATGGATTATTATATCAAAAAAGAAGAGAACAGTTTGAACATATCTTAAAAGTTTACAGAATTTGGAATGTAGAAAATGACAATATTATGGGAAGCATTTATGGGTATTATGCTTCAAGGTTGGTTCAATGTATACAGGAGATATCTATTAGCAATGTCTCCGATAAAAGAAGTTTAATAAGGAATATAATATATGATCAATTTAATAATTATGCTATAGAAAAAGGGAAAATAAATTCAAAACTATTAAGATTAGCAATGTATCCAATGAAATATAAAAATATAACATTATGTTTACTTGTTGGCAAAATTATTGGATTTATTAAAAATCATATGTCTAATTTTTTTTATAAAATAAAATCAATTACGGTAAACAAAGCAATAGTCGAGAGAAGTTAGTTATGAAAATTTTGTTTTGTCCTTCTGATAATAATTTAGCTGGAGCTTTTCAAAGTATGGCTAAATTATGTAGTATTTTGAAGAAAGAGTATGATTTTGAGATTTTAGTCGTTTTAAGAAAAAAAGGTATTGGTCAACAGTTATTGGATGAAAATGAAATTCCTTACATTTTTATTCCTACAGTTAACTGGATTATTCCGGATCATCCTAAATCTTTTTTTAGAAGATTGGAATATATTGTTAGGGTTATTACAAAGCCAATAGCAATTTTTTGCAACATAATAGCTGAAAAAAAATATCAAAAAATTATAATTAATGAAAAAATAGATATAGTACATTTAAATACAAGTTATATTTATGTTCCTGCACAGGCAGCTATTAAGTGTGATGTGCCAGTGATTTGGCATTTAAGAGAGTTTTTAGAAGAAGATCAATCAAAAAGAATTTGGAATAGAAAAAAAGGTTATCAATTAATTGATAAAGCAAATAAAATTGTTACCATTTCTAATTCATTGCTTGATAAGTATAAAAATATATTTGATGATTCAAAGCTTGTCAAAATTTATAATGGTATAGATGATAAGCAATATGCTGCATTAGATCATGTAATTTTGAATGAAGAAAAAATTAAAATATTAATGGTTGGAACAATAAATAAATCTAAAGGTCAAATCCAAGCTATAAAGGCATGTGAAGTACTTGTAAATAGAGGCTTTAGTAATTTTGAACTTACTATTGTTGGTGGTATGTCAAAGTATGCTAATTGTTTAAAGGAGATTGTAGATAAGAAAAGTTTAAAAAAATATATTAAGTTTGTTGGCTTACAAAAGAATACTAGCAAGTTTTATAAAAGTTCAGACGTAGTGTTAGTCTGCTCTAAGTATGAAGCGTTTGGCAGAGTTACAGTTGAAGCAATGATGGCAGGTTGCCTTGTAATCGGAGCAAATTCCGGAGGAACAATTGAACTGATTGAGGATGGTAGTACCGGGGTATTGTTTGAATCAGGTGACTATGTTGATTTAGTTAACAAAATGATTTATGTTATTGAAAATAAGAATAACGCAAAAAAAATTGCAAAAAACGGAAGAAACGTAGCTTTACAGCGTTTTACAGCTTTAATAAATGCTTCAAATATTAGAAATTTATATCTAGATATTAAAAAATAAAAGGAGAAAGGACATTGACGAAAAAAATATTATTTACTCCGTCTGATAACAATGCCACTTCTGGTGCTTTTTTAAGTATGGTTAGATTATCAAAAATTCTGATTGAAAATTATGGCTATGATGTACTTGTGTTATTACACAATGATGGCACTGGAGAAAAATTATTAAAAGAAAATAAAATAGCATATAAAAAAATTCGTTCGTTTAATTGGTTTGTTCCTTATAAGCCAAAAGAGTTAAAGAGAAAAATAAAAAAATTTTTATGCTATTTTTGGATGCCAATAACATATATCTATAATAAAATAGTTATAAGAAGAATATCGCAACTTCTGAAAAAAGAAAAAATAGATATAGTACATATAAATACATCATGTTGCTATGTAGGTGCAGAAGCGGCGAAGCAATCTAAAATACCATATGTTTGGCATATACGAGAATTTTTAGAAGAAGATCAAGAAAGAACAATTTGGAATAAGAAACTTGCGAAAAGATTAATGAGTAATTCTAACTGTGTTATAACTATATCAAATTCTCTTTATAAAAAGTATATAAATTTTATCCCAACTGCGAATGTTAAAAAAATATATAATGGAATAGATGAAAGTAAGTTTTTACAAGATAGAAGAAAGATAAATATTTCTAATACTAAAAATATTATTATGGTAGGCTCTATTAATAAATCAAAAGGTCAAATTCAAGCCATAAAAGCGTGTCAACTATTGAAAAATAGAAATATTTCTAATTTTTCTCTTAGCATTATTGGAAAAACAAGTGACTATTCAAGAAGTTTAGAAAATTATGTAAAAGAAAATTCTATGGAAGAATTTGTGAGATTTTTAGGCCCGAAAGAAAATATTGAAGAATATTATTTTTCGTCTGATATTGTATTGATGTGCTCCGAAGCTGAAGCGTTTGGTAGGGTTACAGTTGAAGCAATGATGGCAGGATGCCTTGTAATTGGGGCAAATTCAGGATGTACGCCAGAATTGATAGAAGATGATTATTCGGGTATTTTGTACAAAAGTGGTGATTATTTTGATTTGGCTAATAAAATAGAATTTGCACTGAATAACGCTAATTATGTGAGAAAAATTGTTGAAAACGGAAGGAATGTGATGTTAAGAACAATGACAGCAAAAGAAAATGCAGAAAAAATTAATGATATTTATAATCAAATATAGGTAGAGGTGAAAAACATGATGAAAGTTGCAGCTATTGTAGTAACATATAACAGAAAACAATTATTAAAAGAATGTTTGTATGCTATATTGAACCAAACCGTTGAAGTAGAGAGGATAATTGTTATTAATAATGCTAGTACAGATGGCACAGAAGATCTTTTTAAAAAGAATGGTGAATTTGCATCAAATAAAATTAAATGTGTAAATATGGATTGTAATACAGGCGGTTCCGGAGGTTTCTATGAGGGGTTCAAAAGAGCTTCTAAAGTTGATGCAGATTGGTTTTGGATAATGGATGATGATACAATACCAAATTATGATTGTTTAGAAAAATTGTTAGAAGCAAATGATAGTTTAAATAAAAATGAAGATTATAATACAGGAAAACGGAAAATATCTTTTTTTGCAAGTAGTATATTCGGACAAAAAGGAGAATTTATGAATGTCCCAAATGTTGATTTGGCTCAATCAAAAAATGGATATCAATCATATTATGAACACTTAGGGGATAATATGGTTAGAATAAAGGATGCAACTTTCGTTTCATTATTAATAAATTCTAAAGCTGTATATAAATGTGGGTTACCATGTCGAGATTATTTCATTTGGGGCGATGATGGAGAGTATACGTTAAGACTAACTAAATATTATGGTGAGGCCTACTTAGTTGGATGTAGTGTAGCGATACATAAAAGAATAGGTGCTAAGAAATTAGAAATATCAAATTTTGAAGATATTAATAGAATTAAAATGTATCATTATTATATAAGAAATAATATTATAAATACAATTTTTTATAACAAAGATAAAAATTTGGTTATTACATTTAGTAAAAAAATTATTCAGGCAATTTGTTCTATTAAATATATTTTTACGAAACATGGATTATTAAAAATTTTAATCATCTGGAAAGGTACAGTAGAAGGATTTTTGCAGTATAATAAATTTAAAAAATATATTTTAGAACAAATAAAAATTATATAATTGGGTAGATAAACATGGTAGCATATTATTTAGCAATTAGTTTAATAATTATTTTGGTAATTTGTTTCTTTATTACTAAACAAGATATAATTCATCCAACAATTGCGTTTACTGCCCCTTTTACTTTAGCTGCAATTGATTTGTTGTACAACATTAATAAATGGAATGTTGAGCTTAAGATGAATACATACTATGTGATAATCGGAGGAACTTTAGTTTTTGTCTTAGCAACATTTATAATTGATATTGGATATAAACAATTAAGAAAAAAATGTCAAAATATTAAATATAAAAGTGATACAACGTATAAGTACAATATGTCACAAATAAATAAATTGTTATTTTTGATGTTACAAATTTTCACTTTTCTTATTTGTCTTATTGGGGTGATTAAAGTTGCTCGAAGATTTGGTGTTTCTGGCAACATTTCTGAGCTTATAGCAGGTTATAAGAATTTAAAAACATTTACTACAGAGGATGTTGGTTTAGGTAAATTTGTAAATACATTATATGATTTTTGTTATGCATCGGGTTTTGTGTGGTTTTATTTAGTCGCTAAGGAATATATATTTAAGAAAAAATGGGATAAACTTGTTTTAATTAATCTCTGTTTATCTATTGCAATTTCTTTGGAAAAAGGATCAAGAGGAGGGGCAATAGCACTATTGTGTTCTGGAGCAGTTATGATAATTATTTTTTGGGTAATGCACTCAAAAAAGCATAAGATATCATTTAAACAAATATTACTTATAATCTTAGCAGCATCACTTGTTGTGGGTATGTTTCAGACTATAGGAGAATTACTTGGAAGAGTGTCTGCAGCAGATTTTGGCGATTATTTATCAGTATATTTGAGTGCGCCTATTAGAAATTTAGACTATTTTCTAAATAATTCTTTTGCATCGGCTGATTTGTTTGGAAAGATGACATTTTATCATGCTATTAATTACCTAGGTGGCAAATTGGAAATTAGTAGTTGGATTTATGAACTAGTTTTACCACCATTGAGAGCTAATGGTTTTGTAACAGGGAACGTTTATACAACATTTTATGCATATATATATGACTTTGGTTATGTTGGGGTGCCAATTTTAATGTTTTTAATGGGTGTTATTTCGCAGCTATTTTATATTAAAACAAAAAATAATACTAAATATCTTCAAAGAGATAGAATTAATATCTGGATAATAATTTATTCGTATATATTTTATATGTTAGCATTTTCTTTTTTCTCTAATAAATTTTATGAAGGAATATTTAGTATCCAGTTTTTTAAGTATTTAGTCTATTGGTCGTTAATAAAGTTATTCCTAGAAAATGTTAAAATTAAAATTTTTTAAAAGGGGTTGTATAGTATGATAAAATTAAATGGAAGAAAATCAATAAAGTTTAATATAATAATGAACATGATTTTGACGATGTCCTCTTTTTTGTTTCCTTTAATTTCATTTCCGTATATTTCTAGAATATTAACCCCAGAAGGTACTGGTAAAGTCTCGTTTGTCACATCTATTATTTCGTATTTTTCTATGTTTGCTCAGTTAGGTATTCCAACATATGGAATCAGAGCGTGTGCAAAAGTTCGCGATGATAAAATTGCTTTAAGTAGAACAGTCCATGAATTACTCATAATAAATATTATTATGAATGTTATTTCTTATTCAGCTTTCTTTTTATGTTTAATGACTATACCCAAAATGTTAGAAGAAAAAAATTTATACTTTATAATTAGCTTAACCATTATACTTACTTCTATCGGGATTGAGTGGCTGTATAAAGCTCTAGAACAATATACATATATCACTGTTAGATCAATTTTTTTTAAATTTATCGCGCTTATACTGATGTTTTGTTTAATTAAAAGTAAATCTGATTATATCGTTTATGGAGCAATATCTATTTTTGCGTCATCTGCTTCTTTTATTTGTAATTTCTTTAATGCTAAAAAATATGTTAGATTTAAATATATAGGAGATTATAACTTAAAAAAACATTTAAAGCCAATTTTGGTATTCTTTTCTATGTCATGTGCTACTGTTATTTATACAAACTTAGATACGGTAATGCTTGGTTTTATGAAATCAAATGTTGATGTTGGATATTATAATGCAGCTGTGAAAATAAAACATATATTATTAAGTATAGTTACGTCTTTAGGGGCTGTTTTGCTTCCTAGACTTTCATATTATATAAAACAAGGTGTGATTGAAGAATTCATAAAAATAACAAGTAAAGCTTTGCATTTTGTTATGATAATAGCGATTCCTATGACCATATACTTTATTATATATGCAAAAGAAGGAATATACTTTTTATCAGGTAATGAATACACTGGAGCAATTTTACCTATGCAAATTATAATGCCTACTCTTATATTAGTTGGAATATCAAATATAACCGGCATACAAATGTTGGTTCCATTAGGTAAAGAAAAAGTAGTATTATTATCAGAAATATGTGGAGCTGTTGTAGATGTGATTTTAAATTTATTATTAATTCCTAGTTTTTCTGCTTCAGGTGCAGCAATTGCGACCGTTATTGCTGAAATATGCGTATTATTTGTCCAAGTATATGAATTAGATGATTTAATACTGCTAGCAATAAAAAATATTGAATATAAAAAAATAAGTGTTGCAATAGTAATCTCAATTTTATTGGGGTATTTTTGTAAATATATTAGGTTTGGACTATTCCTTAAATTAACAATATCATTGATTATATTTTTTGGTGTGTATTTTATTATTTTATTGGCATTGAAAGATGAATTAGTAGTAGAATTTAAAAATCAAATCTTTAAAATTTTTAGAAAAGGAGAATGAATAAATGTATGATTATTTAATAGTTGGCTCTGGTTTATATGGAGCTGTATTTGCCCAAGAAGCAAAGAAAAAAGGGAAGAAAGTATTGGTGATTGATAAACGTTCCAATATTGCAGGTAATATATATACAGAAAAAGTTGAAGGTATTAACTTTCATAAATATGGCGCGCACATTTTCCATACAAACAATGAGAAAGTATGGAGATATGTAAATCAATTTGCCACATTTAACCGTTTTACAAATTCGCCGGTAGCAAATTATAAAGGAGAATTATATTCACTTCCTTTTAATATGTATACATTTAATAAAATGTGGGGAGTAATTACTCCTGAAGAAGCAATAATTAAGATTGAAGAACAACGTGCAGAAATTAAAGGTGAACCTAGAAACTTAGAAGAACAAGCCATTTCTTTAGTTGGCCGTGATATCTATGAAAAGCTAATTAAGGGATATACTGAAAAACAATGGGGAAGAGATTGTAAAGATTTACCTTCGTTTATTATTAAAAGATTACCAGTTCGATTAACTTTTGATAACAATTACTTTAATGCGTTATACCAAGGCATTCCAGTTGGCGGATATACTAAAATGGTGGAAAATATGTTAGAAGGTATCGAAGTACGCCTTGATACAAATTACTTAAAAAACAAGGAAGAATTAAACAAATTAGCAAATAAAGTAATTTATACAGGTCCTATTGATGCTTACTTTAATTATTCTTTAGGAACATTGGAATATAGATCTGTTCGTTTTGAAAATGAAGTGTTAGATATGCCTAATTATCAAGGAAATGCAGCTATTAACTATACTGACAGGGAAACTCCTTGGACACGTATTATTGAGCATAAATGGTTTGAATTTGGAAAAGATGAAGAAGGAAATGATTTACCAAAAACAATTATTTCTAAAGAATATAGTTCTGAATGGAAACAAGGAGATGAACCTTATTATCCAGTGAACGATGAAAATAATGATTCTTTGTACCAAAAGTATAAAAAATTAGCTTCAAAAGAAGATAAAGTGTTTTTTGGCGGACGTTTAGGTGAATACAAGTATTATGATATGGATGCAGTAATTGATTCAGCTCTAAAATTCATTGAAATCGAATTATAAATTTCATCATAATCGTTTCTAGTATAATAACTTGAATATTAAAACTTATTAAACACGGATTTGTCAAATAAACTGTGTAAGTTTTTTATCGACGGTCATGCAGGCCGCCATTTTATATTGAATTGTAAAGAAGCGAAAAAGGATTACTCGCCGCAAAGTCAATGCGTTGTTATCGCAGTTCTTCTCACTAGCAAGTCAGAACTCCGTTTTTAGTGCAACAGGTCTTTAGTAGTTTTCATACTTCAAAATTTGTGCCTGTATCTTATCATCTATGGACGACTGATTACGCACCATTGCCCAGTTTGACACGAATCGGTTTTTTGTATAGTTCGGTTATTTGCAGATAAAGAGCCGTCATCATCGCTGCCTCATTCGAGAACGAACCCTTCTTTGTCACTTTACGAAAACTGGAATTGACGGATTCAATTGCATTGGCTGTGTACATCACTTTTCATACTGTATTTTCTCAAATGATTCTTCCCGATCTCGTGGAACATCAATCGTAATATCCCCGTAAGTGGATTTGAAAGTTTTATTCGTATAGCCATTTCTGCGATTGGAGGTATTCTTGGCTTCGTGATCATTGTTTTTATAGCCCAGGTGAGAAACTATCTCTCCCTGAAGCATCGCTTCAAACATAGGACCGAAGATATCTTTAAGTGCTGCATATCCTCTACGTTGTTTGGTTGGTATTCGCTGAGGATTGCTTGAGCTATCGCTGCTTCTTTTGTATTACAGTTCTTTTTTGTTGCTATAAATACATTCCCATCCTTTTTTAATGTACCGCACTTATTTATAGAATTAAAGTGCGTAAGTTTTGTTCAATCTTACTCATTTTCCTGAAGTCCTGTAAAATTCTTTTTTCTTAACTTATACAATAAATTTACTACCTCGTGATAATTTTATTGTAATGGTAATTTTTACCTATATCTCTTTTTTTTGTGTTTAAGGAAAAAGTCCCGATTTTCATCAAGACTAAAATTTATAGAACTCAAAAATGAAGGAATTTATCGGTTATTTCGAGAATTTCATTGAACTAAGTTCTCTATATGAGATTTCTGTTTTGTTCTCTGTTTGCCAGCCATTAAGTTGTTTTTAAAGTGCTTCTTTATCACTGTTGATCTACGATTTTCTGTGATTTTTTTATTTTGTGAAATTTACCCGTTTTCTTTTTTACATTCTGTACCAATAATGATAGAATAGGGAAGGCTAAAAGGAGTGAAGGAAATGAATCAAACTGAAATGAAGAAGATTGCTGCCGAAGTGCGTAAAAATATTATCCGCATGACCTGTGCAGCACAGTCAGGCCATCCAGGCGGATCGTTGTCGGCAGTGGAAATTTTAGTTTCCCTGTACTTTAACGAAATGAACATCACAGAAGAAAATGTCGACGACGTCAGCCGTGACAAATTTGTACTGTCCAAAGGACACGCTTCGCCGGTGCTCTATTCCGTATTAAAAGAAAAAGGGTTTATTTCACAGGAAGATTTAATGACGTTCCGGAAAATCAATTCCCACATCCAGGGACATCCGAACATGAGCATCAAAGGTGTCGACATGTCGACCGGTTCGTTAGGCCAGGGCTTATCCTGCGCGGTAGGCATGGCGCTGTCATATAAAATCGATCATCAGGATTTCCGCGTTTATGCGTTAGTCGGGGATGGAGAAAGCGAAGAAGGTCAGATCTGGGAAGCGGCGATGGCGGCCGCCCATTACAAACTGGACAACCTCGTCGCAATTTTGGACTTTAACGGGCTGCAGATTGACGGTAAGATTACCGACGTCATGAATCCAACTCCTTTTGATACAAAATTCAGAGCGTTTGGCTGGAATGTGATCGAGGTTGACGGACACGATTACGATCAGCTTGAAAACGCCTATGCGTCGGCCAGAGAATGCAAGGGAAAACCAACGTTGATTCTGGCACACACGGTGAAGGGCAAGGGCGTTTCCTTCATGGAAAACAAAGCGAACTGGCACGGCGTAGCGCCGAAGCCGGAAGAAGCGGAAGCTGCGATTCAGGAATTGGAGGCACAGATCAATGGCTAAGATTGCAACCCGGGAAGCTTATGGAAAAGCGCTGGCTGAACTGGTCAGTGAAAATGAAAATATTGTCGTGCTGGACGCGGATCTCAGCGGCTCCACAAAATCAGGCATGGCGAAGAAAGTGGCGCCGGATCGCCATTGCAACATGGGCATCGCAGAAGGCAACATGATGGCCGTAGCTGCGGGATTAGCTTCATGTGGCAACACGGTATTTGCCAGCAGCTTTGCAATGTTTGCGGTCGGCCGTGCGTATGAACAGATACGCAACAGCATCGGCTATCCGCAGTTAAACGTGAAGATCTGCGCTTCGCACGCCGGAATTTCAGTCGGCGAAGACGGTGCATCCCATCAGACCTTTGAAGATATCGCACTGATGCGTGGAATTCCAGGCATGAAAGTAATCTGTCCTTGCGATGCGGTGGAAGCGGAAGCCGCGGTGAAAGCCGTTGCGGCAATCAACGGGCCATGCTTTGTCCGGTTAGGCCGCAGCGCTGTAGAAGTTATCCATGACGAGAACTACCACTTCGAAATCGGCAAAGCAGACGTCTTAAAAGAAGGCAAGGACGTCGTCATTCTGGCTACCGGTCTGGAAGTTCAGGAAGCAATGAAAGCCTGCGACAGTCTGAATGAAAAGGGAATTACGCCGACATTGATCAATATCCATACGATCAAGCCGATCGATGCGGAAACGATCGTGAAATTTGCGCAAGATGCCAGACTGATTGTCACCTGCGAGGAACACAGCATCATCGGCGGGTTAGGCAGCGCGGTGGCGGAAGTGCTGAGCGAGCAATGTCCGCGCAAGCTTGTCCGTGTCGGGCAGCGCGACGTGTATGGCGAAAGCGGCAAGCCGGCGGAACTTCTGCACAAATACAAAATGGACAGTGACGCGATTGTGGAAGCAGTCCTCAATAATTTAAAGTAACACACCCATCCTGGTTTGCTTCTTAAGCGAGCCAGGATTTTTTTACGTATTTATCACAATTTTA
>QFCE01002124.1_pt1 | contig 20359 bp, 19 predicted proteins | sample 5346091 | NCBI WGS metagenome assembly QFCE01 (sample SAMN09062252, study PRJNA434731) | Human gut metagenome, whole genome shotgun sequencing project. | isolation source: stool timepoint A chromium assembly | host: Homo sapiens | collected 2015 | reverse complement strand
CTTCCGTTCTGGCTGGTGTCGGCTACTGGCCTCTTACATCATCCCCTGCCTGCTGGCTTTTGTCACGCTATTTGCTCTGGGGCAGAAAATCGACGTTTACAATGCTCTGGTACGCGGCGCGGAAAACGGACTTAATGTCACCTTCCGCATCGTCCCCTCTCTGGTGGCATTGCTGACCGGTGTTTCCATGCTGCGGGCCTCCGGCGCACTGGACTGTCTGACAGCCCTGCTCTCCCCCTTGATGAACGCCGTCGGCATCCCGCCGGAAATCACGCCGCTGATGATCCTCCGCCCCCTAAGCGGCAGCGGCGGGCTGGCGGTAGGCGCAGAACTGATGGCCGAACACGGAGCCGACAGCACCGTCGGCCGTATCGCCTCCGTGATGCTGGGCAGCTCTGAAACTACATTTTACACCGTAGCCGTTTATTACGGCGCCGCTGGTATCCTGAAGACACGCTACACCATTCCCGCCGCACTTATCGCTGACCTAGCGGCTTTCCTGGCCTCCGTTCTGGCAGTCCATCTTTTTTTCGGCCTATAAGCAGATACGCAGCCCTTTTATAAAAAAACCATAGCGCTGTGCGCTATGGTTTCTCCTGCTGCAAAAATGCAGCAATATGGGCATGGACCTGTTCTACTTCCCAGCGCAGCTCCCGCGCCGTCAGACGCTGGGCACCGTGGCCCAGCACCACCAGCTGCTCCAGGCCGTCGCCGGTGGCCACCTTGACGCGGTGTGTCCGCCCCAGTTCATAGGACAAGCGTTCAATATACGCGTCTGCCGTTTCCCCTTCTTTGGTATAAACAATCTCCACCCCAGCTTCCCGTTCCGCCTTTCCGGAGCCCCCTTTGACACGATAGGCGTCAAACACTACGATCACCCGGCAGCAGCGCATCCCCTGATAATTGCACAAAAGATGGATCAGTGCCGCGCGGGCTGCATCCATATTTTCCAGGGCAATTTTTTTGAGATCTTCCCAGGCAAACAGGATGTTGTAGCCGTCCACAATCAGAACATCGTCTTTCTGAACATAGGCCACGTCGTCCAGCACGGGCCGCGCCGTGATGCGCCGGCTTTGCGCCAGAGCATCCATACCCCGGTTTTTCACGGGGCCATAAGTGCGCTCGAAGATCGCACCCAGTTCCTGATCTTCCATGCCGCCAACCGGACTGCGCTCCGGTTTCGTTCCAAGCTCCTGGCGTGCGCGCTGCCCTGCATCCATATGCGCGTGCTCCGCCACTTCCTGCCAGGGCACCGTATACCCGGCACCGTGGGCGCAGAACACCGAGTCAGCAGGATTCTCCGTGTCCCGCTCAGCCTCATACCCCGCTGCAGCGATTACCTCTCCGGCATTATGGCAGGGTTCGTAGCCCCGCAGCGTACAGGACAAATGCCCCAGACCCCGGGTGTACGCAGCTACTTCGGTCCAGTAGCCCTGCACCGACGCCACACTGACCGCACCGGTCAATACCGCCCGGTCGCCGCACAATTCCGGGCCATCAAAGCGCCCGCCCATGCGCTGCAGGTCGCTCATGGCCCGGCCTACAGCTTCCAACGGCACTTCCAAGCGCACATCGTACCATGGTTCCAGCAGGATGCTTTCCGCCTGCATCAGGCCTTGTCGCACTGCACGATAGGTGGCCTGGCGGAAATCGCCCCCCTCAGTATGCTTGAGGTGTGCGCGGCCCAGCAGCAGCGTATAACGTACATCGGTCAGTTCGCTGCCGGTGAGAACGCCTACATGGCGCTTCTCCATCAGATGGGTCAACACCAGGCGCTGCCAGTTCCCATCCAGCACATCCAGAGGGCACTCCGTTGCGCACTGCACGCCGCTGCCCCGGGGCAGCGGCTCAAAGGGCCCAATGCCCAGAACCGGCGCGGCAATCGTCTCTTTGTAAACGATGCTTCCCTGGTCAAAGGACACCCGCACCCCGAACCGTTCCAGGATCCACTCCCGGAGCACTTCCAGCTGCACCTCTCCCATCAGATGCATATGGATCTCACCCAGCGCTTCCTTCCACAGCACGCGCAGCATCGGATCCTCTTCCTCCAGCAGGCGCAGTTTGGGAAGCAGGGCAACGGCGCTGCAGCCATCGGGCAGGCACAGCCGGTAGTGGAGCACCGGCTCCAACACCGGCGCATCAGAGGACAGCTCCGTTCCCAGGCCGTCGCCAGGCCGGGTCTGGCTCAACCCAGTGACAGCGCAGACTGTCCCCGCCTCCGCCTCATCCACTGTCCGGAATTTTGCGCCGGAATAGATGCGGATCTGATTGACCTTTTCCTGCCACGCACCCGTGCGCCCGTGCAGCAGATCCTTGACCCGCAGGCAGCCGCCCGTAACCTTCAGATAAGTCAAACGATTGTTCTGTTTGTCCCGAGCGATTTTAAACACTTTCGCTCCAAACGCCTCGCCCCGTTGGGGCAACGGCGCATACTGCGCAAGCACCTCCAGGAAACGATCCACCCCGTCCAGCAACAGCGCAGCGCCGAAACAGCAGGGCGTTATCGTGCCACGGCCCACAGCAGCCGCAATGTCCAACGGCGTCAGCACTCCCCGCTCCAGATACCGCTCCAGTAAACCTTCCTCCGCCGTGGCTGCGGCTTCCATAAACGCATCGTCCTCGCGCGTAAAATCCACGCAACCTTCACCGAAACGCCGGCGCAGCTGACTGAGCACATTCTCCCGATCCGCTCCAGCCAAGTCCATTTTATTGACAAATACAAATGTCGGAATACGGTGACGGCGCAGCAGATTCCACAGCGTTTGCGCATGCCCCTGCACGCCGTCCGTGCCGCTGATCACCAGAATCGCAGCGTCCAGCACTTGCAGCGTGCGCTCCATTTCCGAAGCAAAATCCACATGTCCCGGCGTATCCAGCAGCGTAATCTCCCGTCCCTGGAGAGGAAATTGTGCCTGCTTGGAAAAAATCGTGATGCCGCGCTGGCGTTCCATGGAAAACGTATCCAAAAACGCATCCTGATGATCCACGCGCCCCAGTGTGCGCACTGCACCAGTCCGATACAACAGCGCCTCACTAAGCGTCGTCTTACCCGCATCCACATGAGCCAGAATACCGACCACCAGCTTATCCAAGGTTTCCACCTCCCCATTTTATCGTTTCTGTTTGATCCGGCTGAATCGCACACCGCCGCCGTTTCAGAACATCCGATGTTATCTTCGATCGTGAAACCACCGCTCCGGCGCCGGTTTCATAGATAATTATTGTACCATACAGCGCAAGAAAATTCCATCCCCGCTGTCTGCTGCCAAAAATGCCGCTTTTACTGAAACAAACGGAAAAAGTGGAAAATTTTAATGCTTATAAGTTCCCCAAAGGATGCACAAGATAGGCTTGCGATACCCAATCAATTCTTTTTGAAATGAGAAGGAGAACAAAGTTATGTCTAAGTCTACCAGTAAAATCAATATCCCCGAAGCACGCGCCGCTATGGACAAGTTCAAGATGGAAGCCGCCAACGAAGTCGGCGTCGACCTGAAGCAGGGCTACAACGGCCACCTGACCAGCCGCGAGGCCGGCTCCGTGGGCGGCCAGATGGTCAAACATATATGTCCAGTACGAACAGTAGTGATAAACAGGGCAAATCGGAATGTAGACAAGCATATAATCCCGATTACATATCAATATAGCTTAGTTTTATAACTTTTCAAAGGGTCAAGGTAATCTCAAATTCCTGTGGGGCTTACCTTGGCCCTTGCTTTCGTCTGGACGAAAGAATACCCCCCGCCAACTGCACGCTAAGTCCATGTCGTAAATACACCGCCCGCCCCCGTAGGGGCGGGCGCTTTTTTATTTTCTAGCTGTTCATTTAGAAAAGCCTCAACCACAATAAAAAGTGAATAAAACGGGGGCTTTTAGCCCCCCTTAACTACCGATAAGCCCCGGCTACGCCCCCCTGTCAATGGCGGCACATGGGCCGTTTATCTTGACCATTGACAGGGGGCGCAGCCGGGGCTATGACCACTTTGGGATAGTTCGATTATTTGCTTTAGACGAAAAGCTATCTTTTCCAAAAAAGAATTGCAATTTCCAATTTATTGTGTTATATTAAATATATAAAAATAGTCATCTTTAAGGAGTCAATTATTATGCATAATTTATTGTCGACGACTAAAGAAAATAGTCTCTACCCGTGGTATCAATATTGGAGGGAGCGGATTCAAATTCTGATTGATGGCGCATGAGCTTTTTCCTATTCTCTAGGTTGCTCATGCGCCATTTTTTAGAAGGACGGGACGAGTTTTGCTGTTAATGGTGCTGAAAGAAAGGAGAGATTTCTAGTGAAGAAAAGAGTAATTGGTCTTACCCTGGTAGTTTGCCTTTTGTTCTCGACTACCGCTTTCGCTTCTTCGACATCCATTTCTCAGATGTCGCCGGACATGAACGCGGCCATAGAGGTTGCCACATCTTATCTGGAAGATGCGGCATACTCTCAGTATTTTTACGATGCTCAAGACTTGGTAGCGCACACTATAGAAGTAATTCCCGAAAATGAAAAGGCAGTCCTTTCCCAGAGTATCGCGGAATATCCTTCGTTTAGATCGGCCCAAGCTGTTGTACCATATGAAGATACCAGCATTAACACCGGGACACTCCAGGCTTTTGAGGAAAACTTGGAGTTGCATCGGGACAGTGTTGCCTACTATGGGCATCTTAACGAGCTAGAGAACACTACATATAAATACTTTACTCCCTCTTATGATGTAGTTGACGGTAATATTGACGGCGACTTCGCCACAGTTAATGTGTATGAAACGATTGATTTCCAGTACAGCGACTGTGACGAGCCTTCTATGATGGTAACCCACTATTATATCTCGTTGGTTAAATATGACGGCGAGTGGTTGGTTATGTCTGTCGAATCTGATGATTTGTTTTATCAGACGTATCGTGACAGCGACTTTAAATTGTCAGAAGCAATCGAGGGGATAGACGCTGCTTTTGAAGAAAATGAGCAGCTTGCACTTTCAGAGCCAGCCACATCTGATGATAACGTTGGACAATTAGTACCTGCTGCAAACTCTAGCACAGACCGGAAATATATTCCAAAAAATGCTGTTAATTATGCGTTGACCTATTCTTCGTCTGGGGATGATGGTAATAAGTCCCCATCCTACAGAAACAAAAATTTCTATTGGTCTTCATCGAGTTGTCAACTTTTTGTGTCACAGTGTATTTGGGCTGGGTTTGGAGGAAGTAACTCGCCAGACGATATTAACGACAGGTTGGTAATGGATACTTCTGGCTCCTATCAGTGGTGGTCTACCGATAGTAAATATAATCATCCAAACTACAACGACCCCGGCAGTCCAAGCGATAAAGGATGGAATAGTTGGATTAAATGCTCTCAATTCAAGGTGTATGTAGATGGTGTAAAAGCTTCTTCTACTGAGTCCGGGATTGTGTGTGATACTCATTCTGTTCCCTACAATTCGGATAATATGGTGGGAAGCTCGGGCCTCACAAAGAATGATTTGATTGGTGCAGCCTTACATGTTAATGGCGCGGATCCCCTGGGCCATGCGGTTATTATAAATAACGCTACTGGAACGACACGTCAGACAGTTTACTATACCTGTTACAATAATTGCGCAAAAAATATCCGGCTGTCTACGAGATTCCCCAGCAGTAAGTCCTCCACGGATAACAAGATTTATGTCATGGTTCCCCGTTATCTAAGAGGGGCGAATGGCGCGACCTCCAATTATTTGTATGCCGACCTTCAGAACGCCTTGGTTAAGGGGACTTCTGGAGTGCGCCAGACCCTTTATGGACGTTCGGTGTCTGCTGTGTCCTCCTTGACAATGAAGGTCTATAAACCTAACACAGCTAACGCTGCGTATACATTTAAGGCATCTAATAAGAATGTAGTCAGTGGAAGTGTTTTGTTTAACGTTGCGGGAGAGTGGAAAGTTGTCGTGAGCGGTACGGGCCTTGACCCATTTACTTATATCATTCGGGTTGTTTGAAAAACAAAGGAAGAATGATATGAGAAAAAAGTTTCCAATCAAGGCCATTATAAGCATATGTTGTGTCGCCCTCATTATTATCGTTGGAGTTGTTTTAATAGTGAACAATTCCTTTCAGCCAGAGGACAGCCAAGAGAGAGATTTATCCGAGCTTGCATTTGATAATCTGGATATGGACGCCCCCGTAGGGGTTGGTTTCAACCTTGCGTTTGAAAATGATGATTTTATCATTTTCTACGGAGACGAGGCTCTATTTGGCTATGATTTATCAGAGGAAAAAATCACGTTCACCGTCGATTTTATTAAAGTATCCGGGACGACTGGAGCAGTTCAAGGAAGTGCTGGGACACGTGTGCGTGTTTCTCAGGATGGTCAAAATATAATTCTCGTATACTTTAATATGGATACACCTGATGCCGTATATGATGCCTATTATATTTCAATTCCGACTATGACGTATCATTGCGGCGAATACCATCCAATGGAGGACGCTTTTAATCCTGAAAATGCAGTCGGATATGTTTTGCCGGGGGCTGTTTATTCGCGTACCCAATACATTCGTGGCGATTCGTCATGGAATGTCTTTGATGGATATGAAGTTGAATAATGTGCCGTATGCCTCGCCCCTCCGCTAATGCGGAGGGGCGATTTTTGTTCTTGACGTATGCAGGGAAAGAAGATATACTAAATATGTTAAAAGTTGCGCAAATGGCCCCCGCACGAGGATTACGGACGGGAACAGCCAGAAGCGGGAACAGCTTTTGATACGTCAGCCCGACCCCCGGCGTTATGGATATGGGCGCATAAGTGCATCCGGGAATTGTGTATGGGCTGTGCGTGAAGTTTGATTTGTCCGCAGTAGCGGGAAACCGCTTTGTTGCGGAAGTGGAGCCAACGGCATGCGGGGATGCCTCCCCTGCCAATGTGCCTGCGGGGTAACTTCACCTGTTTTATAAATATGCCCAAGGGGCCGGTAACGGCATGATTTTTGCCAAATGTAAAACGCTTGTCCTGGTGGACGATGGGCGGCGTTAGCGTTTCCGTATAATCCGCGGAGTGAGGCGAACCAAGTCCCCTATTGCTGGTGCGGGTGATACCTGCGAGGCTGAGGCAATACTGACGGAAAGAATGGGGAAAGGGGAAATTATGCCCTTTTCATGAAAAATTTAAGACAGCAACACTTGTTGCCATAGGTATGAAGGAGTACAGCTTTTTGAGAAAAGCCGTACTCTTTTTATGCTTATTTTTGGTATGGCTTTCCAAGGTGGCACCGCCGGGGGCAGTTCCTACCCACCGATACGCTTTCCGCAAAAGGAGGTGATTTGTATGCCTTGTTTCTACAGCCTGTCTATTTATGGCATACACCTTTTTCCCCAGCGCCACCACCTCCGGCGGCGGCCCCTTCCATTTCTTTCAATACGAGGTAACTGTGGGTATAATCAGTGTGGACGGCTTTGAAAGCCGTTTCGCTCTGGCCTGCCAACCCAAAGGAACTTGTAAAGAAGAAATCCACCGCTTATTTACAGCGAAACATATCAATCCAAGGACATTTTCTGATTGTACTGACCTGGATTCAACGATGTATTATAGGCTCCAAAACGAAGCCGAACAGCCCAAACTTTCAACAATCGTCTCTTTGTGCGTGGGCTTTTCTCTGGACACGCTGACAGGTTATCACCTGATCGCACTAGCCGGATATACTTTGCTCCCCAGAAACACCCTACACCGTATCTATGCGTATTTCATAGAGAACAGCCAAAGCCTGACAATCTCTGAGTGCAATAAGTTTTTGGAGGACATGGGCTTTCACAAGCAAGGTGAGCTACTAGGCTCCCAACAGCGGAAATAAAGCAACGAAAAATTTTCTGACTTACTAAGTCAGAAAATGCCGGGAAAAACGGCTGATTGAAACGTCAGATTTGCGGCAAGCCGTTGAAATCACCAGGAAACACCTCTGACTTAGTAAGTCGTGAAAACATTTCTGTTTCAGATTATGATAGGTACAACACAAGGACTTGTGAACTTATCAGCCAGGGCGGAGGCCGGGCCAGCCGCCGCCCCCCTGAATAGGAAAGGAATGTTTTACCATGAAAATTACCGATTTGACTATCGACCCCCGGAGCCTGGGGAACAAGCTGTGGCTGGTGGAGGTGTCCCCGGCTTACGAGTACCAGAACAACAGGCGGACAGATACCGTCCTCGGCTACCGCTATACGGTGGCCTTGCCGGAAAAGGGCCTGGACAAAATCAATGTGCGCATTGACGGGGATAAGCTCATGGATGCCCCGGACGGCTATGCCGAAGTTCGTTTCGACGGCCTAGAGGTGTTTATCTATTGGAGCCAGGGCCAGCCCCAGGTGGGGGCCAAGGCTACGGGTATCCATTTGGTAAATCCAAAAGCCTGATGTTTGGGCGGCGCTGGTGAGGCCAGCCGGGATTAGGACAGTTCCCTCAAGGAAATGGCCCCCGGCGGCAGCGCCAGCGCCGCCCCTCCCATAAGGGGTTAGTATTACCCCTTATGGGAAACTTGTAGCATGTAGCAAATTAAGGAGGCCATACATGGGCAACAACAGCCAATCCCGCAAGTGGGCGCTGGTAATCAACAATCCATTGGAGGCCGGGTTAGATCATAGCACAATCAAGGAAATCTTACAGCGGTTTTCTCCCGCCTATTACTGCATGGGTGATGAAATAGCGTCAACGGGGACATATCACACGCACTTGTTTTTCTATGCGCCATCGCCTGTGCGCTTCTCCACCGTCAAAAACCGCTTTCCAACGGCCCATATCGAAAAGGCATACGGAACAGTACAGGACAACCGGGCGTACATTCGGAAAGATGGCCAATGGGCGGACACGGACAAGGCGGAAACTTCGGTGCCTGGGACTTTCGAGGAATGGGGCGAGATACCCCCGGAACGGGCGGAGAAACACCCGGAGATGTTCCGTCTCGTCCAGAATATCCGGGACGGCATGACCACCACGGAAATCATAGACGATAACCCGGCTATGGCCTTTCGTGTCCGTGACATTGACCTGCTCCGGCAAACCCTGACGGCGGAAAAGTACGCCGTGGAGAACAGGCCCTTGCAGGTGTCCTATCTCTACGGGGCCAGCGGTGCGGGCAAGACGAGGAGCATTTACGAAACCCACGACCCCCGGAGCATTTACCGGGTGACAAACTATCGGGCCGCAAGAGGCGTTTCCTTTGACGGCTACCACGGGCAGGAAGTGCTTGTTTTCGAGGAGTTCAGCAGTCAGATACCGATTGAAGATATGCTCAACTACCTGGATATTTACCCTTTGGCGCTTCCGGCCCGGTACAACGACAAAACAGCTTGTTATACGATGGTCTATATTACTTCCAATCTTCCCGTGGAGAAGCAATATAGATCGGAACAGTGGGACAGGCCGGAAACCTGGCGGGCGTTCCTCCGCCGTATTCATACCGTGATAGAGTACCTCCCGGACGGCTCCACGGTCATTCACAAGAAAGGGGGATTTCCCTATGACCAGAAATGAAAAAGATACCATCAACAGGCGGACGGAAAACCGCCACTTGTTCCAACGCATGAAAAGAGGGCTGGAATCGGTTAGGGACACTCCCCACAAGCGGGTGCTGCTGGCGGCCTATCTGATCGGCGCTGTGCTGGTCTGGCTGTTCCGGGCGTATCTGTTCGGCCTAGACACCTACGGCATGTTTTCCCCCGTCCTGGAGGCCGTTATCAACCTCCTGCTCCCCCTCTACGCCGTGGGCGGCCTCCTGGCCGTCCTGGTGCTTCTGGGGACACCCTGGGGCGGCAAAGCGGCAAGGGAGGGCTTGCAGAAAGTGGGGCTTGTCAACCATGCGGGGGAGGCCCCTCCCCTCATAGCCAAGCGGCAGGACACGGACAATCCCCGGCTGACGGTCTGGGAGTTCGACCCCTGCGGCATACCCCTGGGAGAATGGGAGGACAAGCGGGCCAGAATTGAAACGGCCCTGAATATCACCATAGCTAAAATGACATGGGCAGAGGGACGGAAAATCATCCGTGTCTATTCCGCCCCCGCTGAAAGCGATTTTCCGGCCCTGCTCCCCTGGAAAGACAAATACCTGTCCCCGGACAACTTTGTGTTAGTCCTGGGGGAAAGCCTCACCGGGCCTGTGACGGTCAACCTTACGAATATCCCCCATATCCTGCTGGGCGGCTCCACAGGGAGCGGCAAGAGCGTCCTGTTAAAGCTCCTGCTTATGCAGGCACTCCGCAAGGGGGCGGAGGTCTACATAGCCGATTTCAAGGGCGGCGTGGACTTCCCCAAAGTCTGGCGGCAGAAATGCCACATGTGTTTCCAAGAAGATACCTTACTCTATGTCCTGGGCCAGCTTGTGGCGGTGCTGGAAGCCCGCAAGAAGTGGTTTGATGATGCCGGGTGTGACAACCTGGACGCATTTAACAAGGCCACTGGGGAGGGGCTTCCCCGGCTGGTATTCGCCTGTGACGAGGTGGCGGAACTGCTGGACAGGACAGGCCGGAGCAAGGAGGACAGAGACAAGCTCAATCAGATCGAAAACAGGCTTGCCACCCTTGCACGCCTGGGGCGGGCCTTTGGTATTCACTTGATACTTGCCACCCAGCGGCCAGACGCTAACATTCTCCCCGGCCAAATCAAGAACAACATGGATTTCCGGGTATGCGGCAGGGCCGAAAGCGTATTGTCCGGTATCATCCTGGACAACACCAGCGCCGCCGAACAGATACCCAAGGACGCAAGAGGCCGCTTCATCACTGGGGACGGGACTGTGTTCCAAGCCTACTATATGGAGGGCCTATAAGCATAAATCTCCATTCTTTGGGAAAAGTAATGACAATCTTTAGGAAGGAGAGGTGCGCACAAATTGGCTCCTACCTCGTTAGAGGGGCGCAGACGTATGGAGCAAGAGGTCATGTTAGCTTACTTGCTTCAGCTCAACCGATATGCGTTAGAAAATGAGCTGATTACAAAAGAGATATATAAAAAAATGGAAATTAGTATGATTCAAAAATACGGAACAAAATTTAGTTAAAAGCATATACGGGTGAGTAAAAACGGGCTGGAAAATTTACTTTTTCCGGCCCGTTGCCCTTTACATTTTCAAGATTTTATATTATAATATAGATATAGAACATGATATAACTTCCAGTAAGGAGGCTGTTAAAATGACAATCTACGAGTTGCGAGATTTACTAGAACATAGCGATATTGCAGACCTTCCCCTCCGTTGCTCCACATACTCCCGTGTTAGTACGGAAAAGGAAACACAAGCCGCATCCCTCCATAATATGACTGACGATTTCCGGGACTATATCGAGAGACACAAAAACTGGACATTTGTAAAAGCGTTTATTGACGATGGTAAGAGCGGGCTGACTACCAAAAAGCGGAAAGACTTTCTAAATCTATTGGCGGCGGGTGCTGCGGGTGAATATGATTTGCTGGTAACGGGTGAAATCTCCCGCTTTGGTCGTAACACAATGGAGGGCTTACAAAATATCCAATACCTAAAGGACAAGGGTATTCCTGTTATTTTCCTTTATGACGATCTGAACACTTATGACACCGATTGCGACATACAGATACAGCAAAAGCTAGTTGACGCTGAGAACGAAAGCCGGAAAATTAGTAAACGTGTCAAGCGCGGACACCAGAAAAGCATCCAAAAGGGCCACGTCCTGGGGTGCCGGATGTGGGGATATAAAAAAGTAAACTGCAAATTAGAAATTGACGAAAAAACCGCCCCAATGGTACGCCGGATTTTTGAGCTTTACGCTACTAATCAGTATTCCATGAAAGAGATTGAAGAAATTATTTTTCAAGAGGGCTATCGAAATAACAACGGCAACCGCCTTTCCCACACCACCATGTCAAATATCATCACCAATCCAAAATATAAAGGGTACTTTGTGGGCGGTAAAGTCAAAGTTATCGACATTTTCAACAAGCGTCAGAAATTTCTCCCAGAGGATGAATGGCTCATGTATAAGGACGAGGACGGCACTACTGTCCCGGCTCTGGTCAGTGAGGAGCTATGGCAAGCGGCCAATGAAGTATTTAAGCGGCGGAGCATTGACGTAAAAGGGCGGCGCAACTGCTCCACACACAAGAACATTTATACCGGAAAACTGTACTGTACTGAGGACGGAGCGCCCTATTACTGTAAGGATGTTCACTACAAGGGTACAAACGTCAGTAAATGGCTATGCAGTCACAAAATCAATCACGGTACGGCCTCTTGTCGCTCCATAGCAATTTATGAAAGTGAGTTAAATCCAATTATCCTAGACGCTTTCCGGGAGTTTTCTAAAGGCGCTGATGAAATCTTAGCCACTTATCTGGAACAGTATCGGCAAGTCATGGATGATACGGCCCATTATAAAACAGAACGGGAGCGGATAGCAAAAGAACTTTCTTCCATTGATGAAAAGCAAGACCAGCTTTTGGATATGAAAGTATCTGGTGATCTGACGCTTGACGAGTTCAAGCGCATGATGGACAAGACCAGGGCACAGAAAGCCGAACTTGAAAAAGCCTTGGACAGCATGGCAAACTGGGAGGAAATTGCGGAACAGATGGAGGCCCAGGTGGAGCGGTTAAAACGTGCCCTGTCCTTCAAGCTGGAAGATTTAGAGGACGGAATGATAAACCGTGACTTTGTGGACAATTTCATTAAACGGATTGATGTTACTCCAAACAGTGACAGGCAAATAAGTTTGAAAATTCACCTCTTAACTGGCGAAATCGTGCAAAAAGAACTTGAAAAAATAAAAGGTCGTACTGGTCAATTAAGTAAGAAGATGATCGAGGATTACGAGAACAAGATCAAGTAAGGTTTCGTTTCTCAATCCCTGGCAACCAGCGAACAAAAAGCAAAGCGGCCCAGAAGGCCGCTTTGCTTTTCTCCGTTCTGCGCCGAAAAATCATACGGGCACACGCCGCACAACCGCTCCGCAGCGCACCGTCTCAGCGCTGGTATTCAAATTCCAGATTGTACATACGAACCAGATCGCCGTCCTGCACACCCATTTCTTCCATGCGCTGAAACAGGCCGGACTCCCGAAGCTGTTTATCAAAGAACATCCGGCTTTCATAATCGCTGAAATTGACATTGGCAATCAGCCGCTCCAGCCACGGGCCTTCCACAATCCACACGCCGTCTTCCACGCGGATGTCCGGCAGGACGGAAGTGTCAATAACCGGCGCGCGTTTTACATATTCGGCTTCATAAGTCTGCACCGGAGGCAGTGTCTGCAGCCGCGCAGCAATGGTCTGCACCAGCTCGCGCGTGCCCTGATGCGCCGCAGCAGAAATGGCAAACAGGGGATATCCCTCTTCTTCCGCCCGTCGGCGCAGCTGCTCCAGCAACTCCTCATCGGCCATAATGTCGCTCTTGTTGGCCACTACGATTTGGGGTCGCTGTGCCAGTGCCGGACTGTACTGCCGAAGTTCTTCGTTGATGGCACCAAAATCCGCTGCGGGGTCACGGCCCTCGCTGCCGGACACATCCACCACATGCACCAGCAGGCGACAGCGATCCACATGGCGCAGAAAATCGTGGCCCAAACCCGCGCCTTCCGAGGCGCCCTCAATGATGCCGGGAATATCCGCCATAACAAAGGACTCGCCGCCCTCCACGAACACTACGCCCAAGTTGGGAAACAGCGTGGTAAAATGATAATTGGCAATTTTGGGATGGGCCTTGCTGACCACGCTCAAAAGGGTAGATTTGCCCACATTGGGAAAGCCCACCAGCCCTACATCGGCCAGGAGCTTCAGCTCCAGCACCACGTCGTGCTCTTCACCAGGCATGCCGGCCTTAGCAAAACGGGGCGCCTGCCGGGTAGGCGTTGCAAAATGACAGTTGCCCCAACCGCCGCGGCCGCCGCGGCACAGCACAAACGGCTCGGCATCGGACATATCATGGATGATTTCATTCGTCTCGGCGTCCCGCAGCAACGTGCCCTTGGGCACCCGGATGACGAGGGACTGGCCGTCTTTCCCGCTGCGGCGGGCGCCCTGCCCGTCTCCGCCGTCACCGGCTACATATTTCCTTTTATAGCGGAAGTCCATCAAAGTGGACATATGTTCGTCCACCTGTACGATCACATCACCGCCGCGGCCGCCGTCGCCGCCGTCCGGGCCGCCGGCGGCGATGTATTTTTCGCGGTGGAACGCCACCGCACCATTCCCCCCTTTGCCGGCCTTCACGGCAATGCGGGCCTTATCTACAAACGCTGCTGCCATAGTCGGGCACCTCCTGTATCGTTTTCTTTTTCTTTTCTTTCTTTTGTTTTGCGCATACACTCCGTACAATATACGCGTGTCTTCCGCCGCAAAGCCGTGGGCCATGCGCTGTCTCGTATACTCCGCTTCTTCGAAAAAGCCCCGAACCAAAGCGGTCCGGGGCTTTTTGAATCCAAAGAATTATTCAGCGGCTTCCGCAGGATAGACAGAAACCTTTTTTCTGTCCTTGCCCAGGCGCTCGAAGCGCACAACGCCGGTAGCGGTAGCAAAGAGGGTATCGTCCTTGCCGATGCCCACGTTGGTACCCGGATGGATCTTGGTGCCGCGCTGGCGGACCAGGATGTTGCCGGCCAAAACGTGCTGCCCGTCGGCGCGTTTAGCGCCCAGACGCTTGGATTCGGAATCACGGCCGTTCTTGGTGGAACCCATACCTTTTTTATGGGCAAAGAACTGAAGACCAATATTTAACATGATACGTTACACCTCCAAAACAGTAATGTTATCAGGGAACTCATCGTGGAGTTCTGTCAGGTAAACCATCAGGCCCGTGAGGACCGTCTGGCAGGTATTGTCCGCGGAAGCGGAAAGTCCGCCCGGCAAATAAAAACCGATTTTCGCATCCTTCTCACTAACGTTGACTGCAGCACCCAAGCCCAGCACATCGTTGAGGGAGCATTCCACCAGACGCACAGCGCTGGTAACAGCGGCACAGACAATATCGCTGCCCGCCTCGGCATAACCGCTGTGCCCTTTGACTTCAAAGGACACGATACGTCCGCCCTCTTCCGTGTGGAACGAAACCGTTGTCATGGGATTTTAGCCCACGGTGATCGTGCCGATCTCAACCTTGGTATAAGGCTGACGATGACCCTGACGCTTGCGATAACCCTTCTTGGGGTTGTACTTGAAGATCCGGATCTTCTTGCCCTTGCCGTTCTTCACGACCTTGGCCTCGACCTTCGCACCCTCCACCACGGGAGCGCCGAAGGTTGCCTTGTCGCCGTCCAGAATCGCCAGCACCTTGTCAAAGGTGACGGTCTCCTCGGCCTCGGCGCCCAGCTTCTCCATGAAGACCACGTCGCCCTCGGCGACCTTGTACTGCTTGCCGCATGCTTCGATAATTGCCTGCATTTAATTTCAACTCCTTCATTACGGACTCGCTGTCGGGGGCGGGGAAATCTCCCTCTTTCTGCCCATTCAAAGCGGCTAATATATTGTAGCAGTGAAAGAAACGTTTGTCAATGGATTTTTGCAGAAAACTCAGCCAGATCCAATTGATGGAAGATGCTGCCGTCCAGTTTTTTCCACAGCACAACCGTTCCATCCAAAAGCAGATAGCTATGAGCACTCCCCTCTTTGGGGAGCGAAACCGAACCGGGATTCAGATATAGGTTGTCCCTCCCAAAGAACTCCCACCCCGGAACATGGGTGTGGCCATGTACCAGGATGTCGCCGCGCTGCAGCGGCGGCAGGTTCCCCCGATGGTACTGGTGGCCGTGGGTAGCATAGACCGTCCGTCCACCCCAGAAGATCACACAGTACTCCGCCATCACCGGGAAATCCAGTACCATCTGATCCACTTCGGCCTCACAGTTTCCACGCACACAGAGCAACTGGTTCTTCACGCCGTTGAGCAGCGCGATCACTTCTTTAGGTGCATAGTCCCTAGGCAGATCATTGCGCGGCCCATGGTACAGCAGATCACCCAGCAACAGGAGCCGTTCACTCCCTTCCCGTTTCAGCGCCTCCAGCATCGCGCGGCAGTAGCCGGCCGAGCCATGCAGATCCGATGCAATCATCAGTTTCATAGCAATTCTCCTTGTTTTGTAATTTCAATACCAAGGCGCTCCTATTATGCTTTTTCCGGCGGCACACGCACCGCCAGGCAAAAAAGCACCGCTCCCACGGCAAACAGCACCGCGATCACTCCCACGCCCAAATGGATGTCGCCCGTGGCCTGGGAAACCACGCCGACCAGAGTCGTGCCCAAAAAGGAGGCTCCCTTGCCGCAAATATCCATCAGGCCGAAGTATTCACCGGACTGTTCAGCAGGAATGATTTTAGTGAAATAAGAACGGGACAGTGCCTGCACGCCGCCCTGAAATATTCCCACCAGCACCGCCAGCACCCAGAACTGCGCCTGCGTAGAAAGGATCATGGCAAACAGCGCGATGCCGAAATAAGCCAAAATGCACACCAAAATAAGCTGCTCCGCCCGATATCTTACCGCCAGACGGCCAAAAAAGATGGAACAGGGAAACGCAACCACCTGCAGCACCAACAGGGCCAGCAACAACCCGGCCGTATCAAAACCCAGCGCGGTGCCGTAAGCTGTAGCCATATCAATAATGGTGTACACGCCGTCGATATAGAAAAAGAATGCCAACAAAAACAAAAAAATATTCTTTTCCCGTTTCACATTCGCCAGGGTGCGCCCCAAGCGGCGGAAACTCTCGGCCACCGCGCGGGGCCGTCGTTCCACAAAATACCTCTGCCGGTACGAGCGCAGCAGGGGCAGCGACAGCAACAGCCACCACAGGGCAATGATCCAGAGCGAAAGCATGATCGCCGCCGTCATCGTTAGTCCGATGCGCTCCGCTCCCAGCACCAACCCCAGACACAGCGCAAAGGGGATGCAGCTGCCGATATAGCCCCATGCGTAACCATGGGAGGACACCTGATCCATGCGCTCCGGCTCCGTCACATCCGAAAGCATTGAGTCGTAAAAAATCAGGCTGGCAGAAAAACCAACCTTGGCAATCACATAAATGGCCAGAAATACCAGCCATTGGCGGGCAAAGCCCAGCGCCGCACAGCCGCAGGCCCCCGCCAGAATCGTCAGGCGGAAAATGGGCTTTTTGTAGCCCTTTGTATCCGCCAGCGCTCCCAGCGCCGGTCCCAGCAGCGCCACCGCCAGAGTGGCCGCCGAGGCGGCGTAACCCCAGAAGGCCAGATACTGCGCATCGTTCAATCCCGCATCCGCGGCGATGCTGTTGAAGTAAATGGGCAGAAGCGTGGCGGAAAGCAACACGAAGACCGAATTGCCCACATCATACAAAATCCAGTTTTTTTCCGCTTTGGTCAATCTCAATTTCATGGGTTCCCTTTCCAGCTTTCAAGGCATCCGGGATTCAAAGTTCCAGCGCAGCATCTCGTCCAAAGGCGCCTTGCCGGCGAGATATGCCTCGTATTCCCCGATCAGACGCAGCGCCAGAGTTTCTCCCTGCTCATACAGCGTCAAAAGCTTTGCCGTGCTGTCGGCGCAGCGCGGGTCTGCGGCCGTGCGCACCACCATGCCGTGAATATCCCGGTAGCATCCTGCTAGGCGCAGCGCCGCAAACAGAGCCTGCCGTTTCAGCGGCGAGGGCACGCGCAGCAATTCGCTGTAAAACACAAACCCGCGCAGGGCCTTCTCCACCTCTGCTGCAGATACGCCGGGATAAAACTTCTCAATGACCGCAGCATTCCGGTGCGTCGGCACAATGTGCCCCACCAGATGGGCCGAGGCCGGCGCAAAACCGTCTCGTGTCAGCAGCGCCCGATCCAGTTCGACCTCCACTTCGGCATGGGACAGCCCACTTTGAACCATTTTTTCCCCGATCAAGCCGTGACAGCGGACATCCAGCGCAAAATGGCACAGCACGCCATACAGATAGGCCAGATCCTGCGCCCGCCCCGCGCCAGAACGGATGGCTTTGGCCGCAAAGGAAAAAAACGACGCCCCCGACTTTTCATGCTGGCGGTATCCCACCGCGCTGACGCGGTTTTTGTGATACGGTTCATAATAAAACAGAATATCCGGCCCGTGCAGTCCAATGTTGTACAGCTCCGGATGGGCTTCCACCGCAGCTTTCGGCGTACCGGTAAGCCGGGCGCGCAAGCGCTGTCCCGCCCGGAAATGAGCGTAGGTCGAAGGCATAACACCGACTCCTTTCGTGCGTTTGTCCGCCGCGGCTTAATAGCGCAGCTTGTCCACCGTCCACTCCTGCACAATGGCGCCATACTCGGTGCACAGCTTTCGGGCCAGCGCCAGATCCAAATTACGGTAGTTGCCGCACTCCGCGGCGCTCCGTCCCGGCATAGGTCCGTCGTAGTCCGCACCCCGGCGGCATACCTCCTGCATCAGGGCAATAGCCCCGGCATGGTCGAGCCGGCTGCCGTCCACGAGCAGATAAAACCCGGTCTGGCAGCCCATGGGGCCGAAATAAAGCACCGCGTCTTTGCAGGCCGAGTTGCGCAGAAGCGTTGCAAACAAATGCTCTGCCGAATGCAGCTCGGCGTTGCTTAACAAATCGCCTGTGTTCGGGCGCTTGAAGCGCAGGTCATAAGTCACCACCGCGCCGTCCTGCCGGGACAGATACATGCCCGGCTGCAATTTGGTATGATCTACTGTAAAACTGGCAATGCGTTCCATCGCTCATTCCTCCATCAAATCGAGATACACGTCCATCGCTTCATCCAGACGCTTCATGGCAGCGAGGAAATTATCCTGGTACTCCTGCTCCTGCGCCGGGGCGAAAAGATGGTCGGTGACTACCTTAAGCGTTTGGAAGGGTACACCGTTGCGCAGGCACACCTGAGCCGCCGCGCAGGCTTCCATATCGCACACCAGCGCACCATAGACCTCCCGAATGGACTGAGCACGGGCATAGTCCCGGCCAAACCAGTCTCCGGTAGCCACGCTTCCCGGCGTCAGCGAAAGGCCCATATTCATCAGCAGCGTCATGGTCTCCAGCGTTTCGACGCAAGGGAAGCTTACCCGCTCCACGGTGGATACAAACCCCGGTGCATCCCCGGCCAGCGTAGTGTCCACATCATGCTGTACACACTCTGTCCCCAGCACCAGCGCGCCCGCCGGCAGGTCGCACAGCGCGCCGGCGCAGCCGGCGTTCACAATCCGCTCCACACGAAAGCGGTCGATGAGCAGCTGCGCCGCCATGGCTGCATTCACCTTGCCCACGCCGCCGACGCACACCACCGTGCTCCGGCTCAGACGGAAACAGGGCATGCCCGCCATCCATTCCGCCTCCGGCGCGCCGCGCAGGCGCAGCAGCCCTTCCGCCTCTTTTTTCATAGCGTAGAGTATGCCGATCTGCATAAGGCACCGCTTCCTTTCCTTCTTGCCCGCACCGGGGCAAAGATTTCTTTCAGTATAACCGATTCCAACACTGATTTCCAGAGGGAATCTGCCATCTTTTCCCGCCGCACTTTGTTATTCTTTTGTTACTACTCTGTTATCGCCATTTTTGCACTGTTGTGCTATAGTGAAAATAAAAGAATCAGAACAAAATCCAGGAATCTCGTGTCCCCTGTTCGTAAAAGGAGATGTATTGTATGCGCCCCATTGCAAGCGGTTTGAGTTCTCTTCTGCTGGCCTTCTCCCTGCTCTGCCCCGCCCTGGCAGCACCGGCAGAGGCATCGAAACCCTGGAGCCGTACCGAAGCCAACGGCTTTGTCACCATGCGTCTCACCTGGCCGGATTATGAATCCCTCTCCTGGTCCGACGCACAGCATTTTTATGTCCTCTACGCCGACACGCAAGAGCCTGTGCCGCTGAGCAGCACGCTGCTGTATCAGGGAAATCTGTACGTCACGATTCCCGCCGAGGACGCAGAGCGGCCACTGGAACTGCTCCAAGGGACACCTGTGCAGTTTACCGACTGCGTGCAGGTGTGGCAGGGCCACACCTATTACGATGCCCCACAGGGAGCCGATCAGCTGAACCTGCGCGGCATCCTCCAGGGCGACAGCAGCGGCGCCCTGAACAAAGACCGCGCACTGACCCGAGCAGAGGCATTCGCCCTGCTCTGCCGCCTGCTCTCGCTCCAGCCGGAAGGCGATCCCGGCTATAGGGACGTGGCCCCCGGAGACTGGTACTATGAGATTGCTTCCGCCGCCCGAACCGCCGGACTGGCCGCGCCGGGCGAGCAGTTTGCTCCGGACCGTCCCGTATCCCGGGCAGAGCTGACTGTGATGACGGCCCGGGCATTCCGCATCCTCGGCTGGCTAGCACAGTCCGATGCCGCACCGGCCTTTGCCGATGCCGAATCCATTCCCTCCTGGGCATATTCGGCATACTGCGACTTGGATGCGCGCGGCATTTCCCTCACCAC
>QFCE01000490.1_pt1 | contig 20584 bp, 18 predicted proteins | sample 5346091 | NCBI WGS metagenome assembly QFCE01 (sample SAMN09062252, study PRJNA434731) | Human gut metagenome, whole genome shotgun sequencing project. | isolation source: stool timepoint A chromium assembly | host: Homo sapiens | collected 2015 | reverse complement strand
CGCAGATGCCGTGCCGCAGCCGCCGGAGCGGTGCTTGAGCCGTTAGGCGGGAATTGTGCGGTATTGCCTTAATAGATTCCTGCCGGGGCCTGGGTGTTTACGAAATACAGCTCGTACCACAAAATAAAGGAATAGAAGCTCCAAATCTTGGTCATGTTCTTGGCCTTGCCCGCCTTATGATCATCCAGCAGGCGCATGATTTCGTCCACATTAAAGAACTTTTCGGCAACGGGGCCAGTGAACTTTTCCTTTACCATATTATAGTACTTATCTTCCCGCAGCCAGTCGTTCAGCGGCACGGGGAAGCCCAGCTTTTTGCGATGGGCAACGCTTTCCGGCAGCTGCTTCATGGCGGCACCGCGCAGAGCGATCTTAGTGGACTCTTTGCCGGAGCGGTATTTCTGCGGGATGGACAGTGCCACATCCAGCATGTTGCGGTCCAGGAAAGGCACGCGCAGTTCCAGGCTGTTGGCCATGCTCATGCGGTCGGCTTTCAGCAGGATATCATACAGCATCCAGGTGTGCATATCCACCCACTGCAGCTGGGTGGGTTCATCCAGACCCTGCACTTTATCAAAATAAGGCTTAAAGAACTGTTCCGGGCGGGGGCTGTGGTAGTTCTTTTTCAGGCAGCGGTCACGTTCAGCCGGGTCCAGGAAAACATAGTTGGCGCGCATATAGCGCTGCCAGGGTTCTTCTGCACCGCGCACCAGGAAGTGCTTGCCCTTAAAGTCCGGCAGTTTGGATGCCACTGCGCCTGCGGCCTTACGCAGCGCTTTGGGCACCTTATGCTCGTAATCCATAAAGTGAACCGCCTGGCAGTACATGGGGTAGCCACCAAACAGTTCATCGGCACCTTCGCCGGAAAGCACGACCTTGACGTACTTGCGGGCGTTCTGGGCCAAAAAGTAAAGCGGAACTTCCGCCGGGTTGGGCATGGGTTCATCCAGGTACCACTGGATCAGGCGGTTGGCTTCAAAGAACTGTTCGGCATCCACCTTATTGGCAATGCTGGGCACACCGATTTCCTTACTGAACTCCTGGGCATACGGCAGCTCGGAGTATTTTTCCTCCGCATAGCCGACCGAGAAGCTCTTGACATGCGGAGTTCCCTTAGCAACCTCGTTGACCACAAAGCTGGAATCCACACCGGAAGAAAGGAAGCAGCCAACCTCAACATCGGCAATCTGGTGGGCGGCAACGCTTTCGGCAAAGGTATCGGTGATGATTTTTTCCCACTCTTCCAAGCTCTTGGAATCGTCCACATGGTACTTGATCTCATAGTAGCGTTCCACTGTCAGCTCGCCATTTTCCCAGGTGAACATACATCCGCTGGGCAGCTTGTAGACATTTTTGAACATGGTTTCCTCATTGGGGATATACTCAATGCTCAAATATTCCGGCAGGCGTTCCTCGTTTAGTTCCTTTTTGAAACCGGGATGAGCCAGAAAGCTTTTGATCTCGCTGCCAAACAGGAACAGACCATCCTGATTATAATAATAGAACGGTTTGATACCGAAGATATCCCGCGCACCAAACATGGTTTTGGTTTTCTGGTCCCAGATCACGAAGGTGAACATGCCGCGCAGTTTGCCGGGCAGCTGATTGCCCCACTGCTCATAGCCATGCAGCAGCACCTCGGTATCGGACCGGGTGGCAAAGGTATGGCCTGCGGCGATCAGTTCCTCGCGCAGGGTCTGGAAGTTATAGATCTCGCCGTTAAAAATGCAGACAAGACTGCCATCCTCATTGAACATGGGCTGCTTGCCGCCCTCCAGGTCAATGATGGAAAGGCGGCGGTGGCCCAGGGCTACCTGGTCGTCCACATAGTAGCCTTCGCCGTCCGGGCCGCGGTAGGTGATCAGGTCCGCCATTTCTTTTACAATGCGGCGGGCGGTTTCCGCTTTATGGTTGCGCTCAGCAAAGCCGGTAATGCCACACATAGGCGCTTTCCCCTCTCTATATTATAATGGTTTGTTTTGTTACAGGCTGGCGTTTCTATGATTGCCAAAAGGGCGGCGGGTGCACAATGTGCGCCCCTACGGGGGCCAGCGATTTTATTTATAGTGTGTGATAGTCTTTATTCTATCATCAATCCCGCAGGCCCTTATTGCCATAGTAGCGGGCGGTTTTGCGGTAGTAGTTCAGCTGGCTGCGGATGTACCAGAGCCAGCGCTTCAGGTTCCAATCCTCTTTGCAGAACAGCTGGTGGGCACATTTGCCCTCTTTTTTCAGCTTATCCGCACGGGCCAGCAGATCCGGGTCCTTCAGGTATTTTTTGATCACGCCGTAGGGGGCAATCATCCACAGGCTCTTGGTATCGGCAATGGTCAGGCCAAGTTCCTTGTGCTCCAGCACATCCTCCACCAGCCACTTGGACAGGTTATACCCTGCCGCGGTGACAAAGTAGCTGGAACGGCCCTGACGGGGGTTCATCTCAAACATCTTGTACTCGCCGGTGCGGGCGTCGTACTTGATGTCCATATTGGCAAAGCCTTCCCACTGCATATCTTCCAAAAAGTTTTTCAGCTTTTCCAGCAGGGCAGCATCATTGTATTCGGGGTCAGACAAGATGGCCGCATAGTTGCCGATGCCTTCGGGGGTCTGCTCTTCCAGCAGGGGGCGGCCCAAAGCCATCAGCTTGACTTTGTGGTCCAGGCCGCAGTAGGCGTTCAGCACACGCATGCAGTTGTCATCGCCGGGGATATACTCCTGCAGAATCAATTCGTCCTGGTAGCTGCTGCCGTAAATGGCGGCGGTGATGGCGTCAAATTCTTCGCGGTTATTGGCAAGAAACACCTTTTTCTTGTGGGGGAAGGTGCAGTTCCAATACGCCGGGGAATTGCTCGCCTTGATGATAACGGGGAACGCAAACGGCAGTTCTATATTTTTATAGTTCTGCGCATTGCAGGTTGCCGTTTTGGGGTAGCTCAGGCCGTGTGCTTCGCAGGCACGGTAAAAGTTTTCCTTAATATCCAGGTCCAGCACGGTTTGCAGTTCCGGGCAGGCAAAGTGGTAATAGGGTTTCAGGGCATCGCGGTGGCGGCCCATCAACACGGTGTAACCGTCCGCGCAGGAAACCAGCACCAGCGGCTTGTCCGCATGGGCTTTTGCGTAATCGGTCAGCGTTTTTACAAACGTTTCATCGTTTTCCAAATCAGGTTCCAGCACGGCAATTTTTACAAGATTGGTGTTGGAAGTTGCAACCAGCGCGCCCTTGCAGATGGCCACGCTGCGCACGCCATACTGCTGGTAAAAGCTGCGTGCCATACCATAAACATTGGCATCGCTGCCAAGAAGTACCGGTAAAAAATCAGACATAATACCAAACCTTTCCCATTTTGGTTATCCTTTATTTTACCGCCATTGCCACCACATGTCAAACGGCAATATTGCCTGCTTTGGGGGTGCGGACACGGCGTTTTTTGTCTGCGCGGGCGAAAATTCCAGCAGCATTCGCCGCAAAATGCTTTTCTTTACGGCGCGAACCGTGTATAATAGGGCATATCGTACAAACAGTACCGGTTTCCGCCGGGGCAAGAAAGTAATAACCTGCGGTTTGTTTTTAGCTCCGCAGCCAGTTGAGGATTATAACCATGTGTGGAATTGTTGGCTTTGTCGGCGCACGCGCCGACATGCAGGAAATTTTGCAGGGCATGATGGATGCCATCGCCCACCGCGGCCCCGATGGCCAGGGCCAGTTTATTGAAGGCCCGGCAGCCCTTGGCCAGCGCCGCCTTTCCATCATTGACCTGGAGGGCGGCAAACAGCCCATGTTCAATGAGGACCAGAACCTCGCCGTCATCTTTAACGGCGAGATCTATAACTTCCAGGAGTTGACCGCCGAATTGATGCGCGCCGGGCACACCTTCGCTACCCGGTCCGACACCGAAGTTTTGCTGCACGGGTACGAGCAGTGGGGCAAGGAGATGCTGCAAAAGCTGCGCGGCATGTTCACTTTTGCCATCTGGGACCGCAAGAACGAAACGTTGTTCTGCGCGCGCGACCATTTTGGCATCAAGCCGTTCTATTATTACCAAAACGATGCCGGAGAGCTGCTGTTTGGCAGCGAGATCAAAAGCTTTTTGGCCCACCCCGGCTTCAAGAAAGAGCTGAACGAAGAGCAGCTGCCGCTGTATCTTTCCTACCAGTATTCCCCCGGGGAGGATACGTTCTTCAAGGGCGTCAAAAAGCTGATGCCCGCCCACTGGCTGGAATGGAAAGCCGGGCAGCTGACGGTGCAGCGCTACTGGCAGCCCAAGTTTGACCCCGATGATTCCCGCACACTGGAAGAATGGGAGGACGAGATCAGCGCGGCGATGAAAGAGAGCGTGCAGGCACACAAGATCGCCGATGTTGAGGTTGGCAGCTTCCTTTCTTCCGGCGTGGATTCCAGCTACATGGCCGCGCTGGCCCATGTGGACAAAACATTCACCGTTGGCTTTGCCAACAAGCAGTATGACGAAACCGACTATGCACAGGAGTTTTCCAAGCACATCGGGGTCAAGAATTACGCTTACCGCATTACGCCGGAGGAATACTGGGCCAACCTGGGCAAGATCCAGTACCACATGGATGAGCCTCTGGCGGATGCCGCTTCGGTCGCGCTGTACTTTGTCAACCGCGAAGCATCCAAGCAGGTCAAGGTCTGCCTGTCCGGCGAGGGTGCCGATGAATTTTTCGGCGGGTACAACATTTATAAAGAGCCGTTTACCGTAACCTGGTATGACAAGATTCCCCTGCCCATCCGCCGGGCCATCGGCGCGGTGGCGGACCTGCTGCCGCCGGTGCATGGCATCAACTTTTTGGTGCGCCGCGGCAAGCCGCTGGCGGAGCGTTACATCGGCAACACCAACCTGATGGATGAGCACCGCAAGAAAAAGCTGCTGAAAAACTACCACCCCGGCAAGCTGCCCACCGACCTTTCCCGCCCGTACTTTGAGCTTTCCAAAGGGCAGGACGCTGTGACCCAGATGGAAACCTGCGACCTGAACCTGTGGATGGTGGGCGATATTCTGCTGAAAGCCGACAAGATGAGCATGGCCAACAGCCTGGAGCTGCGCGTGCCGTTCCTGGACCGCAAAGTATTTGAACTGGCAAGTCATATTCCGACCAAGTGCAAGGTGAACGCCAACCAGACCAAGATTGCGATGCGCGGTGCGGCAGAAAAGACCATTCCCGCCAAAACGGCAGACAAAAAGAAACTCGGTTTCCCTGTTCCGGTACGCGCCTGGCTGCGGGATGAGCAGTATGCGGGCGTTGTGCGCAAGGCATTTAACACCCCCGCCGCGGAGCAGTTTTTCCGCACAAAAGAACTGAACGCCATGCTGGACCAGCATATTTCCGGCAAGCGGGATAACTGGCGGCAGATCTGGTGCATTTTTATGTTCTTAGTCTGGTACGATGAATACTTTGTAAAACGCTGAGGTGATAACAACATGCTGTTAAAACAACTGCTGAAAAATCTGGACTATACACTTGTTCAGGGCTGCCTGAATACCGAAGTGACTGACATTTACTATGATTCCCGCAAGGTAACGCCGGGCGGTCTGTTTGTCTGCATCGTCGGCACCCAGCGGGACAGCCATGATTACGCCGCGGACGTTGCCGCCAAAGGCGCCGCCGTGCTGGCCATCCAGCACGACCTGCCTGCCGAGGTGCTGGCCGCTTTGCCGGACGTGACCGTGGTCAAGTTCGAGAGCACCCGTTACGCCATGGCGCTGCTTTCCACCGCCTATTTTGGCCGTCCCGCGCTGGAAATGACGATGGTTGGCGTGACCGGCACCAAGGGCAAAACCACCACCACCCACATGATCAAGGCTGTGCTGGAAGCCGCAGGTCACAAGGTCGGCATGGTCGGCACCAACGGCGTGTATTACCCCGGCCACCACTATGACCTGAACAACACCACCCCCGAGAGCTATGAGCTGCAAAAGATCCTGCGCCAGCTGGCGGATGCGGGGTGCGATGCCTGCGTGATGGAAGTTTCCAGCCAGGGCATTATGATGGACCGCGTGGCGGGCATCCATTATAAAGTGGGCGTGTTCACCAACCTGTACCCGGACCACATCGGCCCCGGCGAACATTCCAGCTTTGAGGAATACCGCAGCTGGAAAGGCAAGCTGTTCCAGCGCTGCGATGTCGGCGTGGTAAACGCCGATGACCCCAACACCGAAGCATTGCTGGAAGGCCACACCTGCAAGCTGGTTACCTATGGCATCCACGCCCCCAAGGTGGACTACCGCGCCAGCGAGCAGTACCGCCTGCTGCGCAACAAGGAGATGCTGGGCGTTGAGTTCACCCTGACCGAGCCGGACGGCCACACGCTGGACGTACAGGTGGGCATGCCGGGGCTGTTCAGTATTTACAACGCCCTGGCCACCATCGGCGTGGGCAAGGTGCTGGGCCTTGCGGATGCCCCCATCCATGAGGGACTGAAAAAGGCGCTCGTCAAAGGCCGTGTGGAGCTGGTGCCCATCAGCCACAAGTTCACCATCCTGATCGACTATGCCCACAACGAAGCCGCCACCGAAAGCCTGATTGAAACCCTGCGGGAGTACAACCCCAACCGCCTGGTCGTGGTGTTCGGCTGCGGCGGCAACCGCAGCAAGCTGCGCCGTTACGGCATGGGCGAAGTGTGCGCCAAGTTGGCGGATTTCAGCATCCTGACCGAAGACAACAACCGCTTTGAAAAAGTGGAAGATATTATCGCGGACATCAAAACCGGCATGGCCAAGGGCAACCCGGACGCCAAGTATGTGGAAATTCCCGACCGGCTGGATGCCCTGCATTACGCCATTGACCACGCGCAGGAGGGCGACCTGATTGCCGTAATTGGCAAAGGCCACGAAGCCTACCGTGACCGCGAGGGTGTTAAAACGCCGTTTTTGGAGCGCGAGCTGATTGAAGAATACGCCGCTGAAACTGGGGTAGAATAAGCAATTTTGCAGGGCTATGCTTTGCCTTTTGCTGCTTTGCGGCAAAAGCGGCACGGCCCTGCTTTTCTTTTGCGCAAAATTGTGGTATACTATTTGTGTATGCTAAAAAGTATACACAAAATTCAAACCGAACCAATGCGGAAAGGAGGCCGGTTTGATGACCACACAACCACCTGACCGGCTTTTCCGCCCGGTCAGCCCAGCAGCACAGGCCAAGGGCGAGCGCGTGTTCTGCGCTGCCGTGGCGCTGCTGCTGGTTTTATCGGAGGTATTCAGCTCCAACATTCAAAACACACTGCCCACATTCAGCCATGTGTGCCGCATTGCCTTAACCGTTACGGCGGCGGTGCTGCTGGTTGCCAAAAGCCTGCTGCTGACCCAGTGGCAGACCAAACAACAGGCGCTGACGGCTGCCGCGTTGGCCGCTTTTGCGGTGTTTACCACCGCATACGGGCACGACCAATGGTTTTTGTTTGCCGTTTTGCTTGGCATTGGTGCCAAGGATGTTGATTTGCGCCGGGTGCTGCAGGTCTACCTTGCCGCAGCGGCTGGCGGGCTGCTGGCGGTGCAGCTGCTGCACGCCGCAACGCCGCTGGTGCCCTACCTGTACTACTGCCGCAACTGGGATTACGGCTATGGCCATTACAACGGGTACGGTGCCCGGCTGGCCGGTGTGTTTTTTGCCTGGGGCTGGCTGCGTTGGCCGCGCCTGCGCTGGTGGGACTGGGGCGGCCTGGCTGCCCTGGCAGCCTACACGCTGCTGGTGCCCGGCTGCCGCGGGGCAGGCATTGCCATGGTACTGCTGCTGGTTTTGTTTTTGCTGCAGCGTGCCTTGCCCGCCTTTTTTGAAAGCCGCATCTGGCACGGCATGGCTCTAGCTGCCGCACCGCTGGCGCTGGGGTTCAGCCTGTTGGCCGGGCGGCTGTTTGACCCGGATCATCCCACCGCCACCCCGCTGCTGGACAAACTGAACGGCCTGCTTTCCGGCCGGTTTGAGATCTGGCACCATGTGTTCTGGGGGTATCCCCTCTACCACCCGGAGCAGGACGGGGTGCCCGGCTGGTACCATGATGCCATGCCCAAGGCCGTTACCCTTTTGGGTGGCCTTGCCACTGATGGAGACGAGCACCACGCCATTGATAACTCTTTCCTTGCCATCCCGATGAACAAGGGTGTGCTGGGGGCCGTGGTGATTGGGGCCATCTTTTTGCTGTTGATGTGGCGGCTGTGCCAAAACCACTGCACGGGCGAAACTTTGTTTTTGACGGTGATCCTGGTTTACTTTTTGATGGAAAACAAATGCTTTTTGTTCTCCGCCGACCCGTTCATTCTGCTGCTGCCCGCAGCGCTGTTTCCCGCAAAGGGCAAGCCTCTGCCGGTCGTCTGCCCGCCGGTAACACGAGGGTGTATCTGAAAAGAATAGAAAAGCTGCCTGAACCTGTTTGCAGTGTGCAAACGATCCAGGCAGTTTTATTTTTATCCAATTTGTTTTTTGTCAAAAGCGGGCTTATCTCACAGCTCGCTGAGGATATTGCCGTCAATGGAGATGGTGATGACCTGCCACGGGATGAACTTGCCGCTGTTCTGCAAGGCCACCTTGGCGGCGCGTTCCAGCCCGCCGCAGCAGGGCACTTCCATCCGCACTACGGTCACGCTCTGGATGTTATTTTCGCGGATAATCTGGGTCAGCTTTTCGCTGTAATCCACATCGTCCAGCTTGGGGCAGCCCACCAGCGTGATATGGCCGCGGATGAACTTTTGATGGAAGTTGGCGTAAGCATAGGCCGTGCAGTCCGCTGCAATCAGCAGTTTGGCCCCATCAAAGTAGGGGGCGTTGACCGGCACCAGTTTGATCTGCACCGGCCATTGGGAAAGCTGAGACCGCAGTGCTGGCATGTCCTCCCCTGCCGGTTCCGGCTTATGCTGCATCTGGCGCATCTGGCTGCCGGGGCAGCCGTGGTGCATCTGCGGCACAGGCTGGTGGAACACGCTGCGGGCTGCGCTGCCGGGGCAGCCGCCCAGCGGCTTTTGGGCGGCTGCGGCTTTCTGGCGCTTGTTTTCCTCCACAGCCTTTTCATCATAAGCGGCGGCTTCGCGCTCCACAAAGGTGATAGCGCCGGTGGGGCAATGGGGCAGGCAGTCGCCGAAGCCATCGCAGTAGTCATCCCGCATCAGTTTGGCCTTGCCGTTGACCATGGCGATAGCACCTTCGTGGCAGGCATTGGCGCAGGCACCGCAGCCGTTGCATTTATCGGTATCGATCTGGATAATTTTGCGAATCATAGAGGGTGTTCCTTTCTCCGCGCCGTTCAATGCCGTGCATTGCTGTGCGGCGCGCTGCTCTTTTCTTTTTGCTGTGCTTGTATTATAATGCCATCAGGCCAATAAATCTGTGGTTATAACCACAAAAAGCGAGGAATCCCATGGAAAAAACAGCCAGCACCCCCATCCAGCTTTTCCGCGGCATGACGGCGGACGAACTTGCCGCCCTGCGCGCCGCCCACTGCATCCGTGTGCAGCGTTATGGCAAAAACGCTCTGATCTACCATGCGGGCCGTGTGGTACATGAGATCGGCATTGTGCAAAGCGGCAGCGTAAACGTAGAATCCAACGACCTGTGGGGCAACAAAAGCATTTTGAGCCATGTGGAAGCCGGGCAGGCGTTTGCCGAAACTTATGCTCTGTGCGGCGAACCGCTGATGGTGGATGTGGCCGCCGCGGAGCCGTGCGAAATTTTATGGCTGGATCTTGTACCCATGCTGCAGCAGCAAAACACTGCCGCCAGCTGGTACCCCAAGTTTTTGCACAACCTGTTACTGCTTTCTATGCAGAAAAACCTGGCGCTCTCCCAACGCATCCGGTGCACCACACCAAAAAGTGCGCGTGGGCGGTTGCTGACCTATCTTTCCGCGCAGGCAGTGCGGGCGGGCAGCACGCATTTTTCCATCCCGTTTGACCGCCAGCAGCTGGCGGACTACCTGAACCTGGACCGCAGCGCACTTTCCAAGGAGCTGGGCAAAATGCGGGACGATGGGCTGATCCGCTGCCGCAAAAACGAATTTGAGCTGTGCGGAACGGAATAACGCCCCCTTATCCCCTATCCTTAAAAAACGAAACAGGGCGGCCAGCAGTCGATTGCAAAATTTCCTGCAAAATCGGCTGCTGGCCGCCCTGTTTATGTTTGCGGTTGCTTTTTCAATTTAGTTGCCGTCATCATTCTGGGCTACCGGAACATTGGCGTATTCATCCGGCAGGTCCGGCGGCAGAGTCTGCATGTATTCATGCATGGCTTCGGCCACCTTTTTGCTGTAGGCAACGGCTTCCACCACGGTACGTGCGCCCTTGACGGCATCGCCGGAAGCAAACAGGCCGGGGCGGCTGGTGTGGCCCACTTCATCGGTCACAAACAGGCCGCGCTCGTTGGTTTCCAGCCCGCTGGTGCTTTCGGTGATGGTGGTACAGGGGCCCTGACTGATGGAAACGATCACGCTGTCTGCCGGGTAAAGCACTTCGGTACCAGGTTCTTCGGTCAGGGTACCGTCCTCGGATTCGTTCAGGCTGCGGAACACAACGCCCTGATTGGTGATTTCCACCGGCTTTTTGTTGAACACAAACTCCACGCCCTCCAGCTTGGCATAGCTGGCCTCGTACTCGCTGGCCGTGATATGCTGCGAAAGCGAGAAGCACTGCACATGGCGCACGCCATGGCGGATGGCGGTACGCGCCACATCCATGGCCGCGTTGCCCGCGCCGATGATAATAACCCGATTGCCCAGGTGGTAAACATCCGGGTTTTGCAGGTAATTGATGGCGAAGTGGACATTGCCGTTGCTTTCACCCTTGATGTGCAGGGCGTTGGGCCGCCACACACCAGTGCCGATGAAGATTGACTTATAGCCGTCCCGCAGCAGGTCGTCAATTTTCAGCGCTTTTCCCACATCGGTGTTGGGGCGCACCTTGATGCCTTTCAGGCGCAGGTGGCGGTATTCAAAGTCATCCAGAACACTTTTGGGCAGGCGGAATTCCGGGATGCCGTACCGCAGCACGCCGCCGATTTTATCGTGGCTTTCAAAAATGGTCACATCATAGCCATAGCGCGCCAGAATGACCGCAATGGTCAGGCCCGCCGGGCCGGAGCCGATGATGGCCGCCTTTTTGCCGTTGGAGGGCACCGGGCCGTGATTCATCTGGCTGGCATAGGTGGAAGAGATGTAGTTTTCGATAACCGAAAAATGCACCGGGGTGCCCTTGATGCCGCGCACGCAGTGACCCTCGCACTGCTTTTCGTGGTTGCACACCAGGCTGCACACCGTGGTAAGGGGATTGTTTTCAAACAGCATGCGGCCTGCTTCGTCCAGCTTGTTGGCTTTCAACAGGCGGATCACTTCGGGGATATTGGTCTGGATGGGGCACCCCTGCTGGCAGCGCGGCTTTTTGCAGCCCAGACACTGGTTGGCTTCGTCCATGACATGTAGTGCCATTGTTTTTCCTCATTTCGCAACGATTTTGCGTGTTAAAGGCGCAACAAAGTTTCAACCCCGCGCACTTTTTATCCATACTTATATTATAATAGCACTACATGCGCCGTGTACGCAAGCCCCATGGGCTGTATTTTGTACCGGCAAAGTAACGAAAAATCAACCGCTTTGCTGTGCATATCAGCAGCAATTTGCAGTTTTGGGTCCTGCCCCGCCAAACCCGCAAGGCTGGTGCCCGCCGGAATTTTTGCGTGCTTTAACAGCGGCAGCGCGCTGCGCTTTGCCCCCAGCACCAACAGGTACGGCGGCAGCGCGGGCAGGCCCGCGGCGGGCACATCCAGCACAGCATCCAGTACCAGTCGCCGCAGGCGGGCCGTGGGGTAGCGCTTGGTTTTCAGGCGGTCATACAGATCATTTACCGTTTCTGCTTCGCGGGCTGCGGCATACAGGCGGTTTTCCAGCCCTTCGCCCGCGCCGCGTAAGGTACTCAGCTGCTTCGGCGTTTTGGTGCGCAGCAAAGTCAGCACTGCGGTGCTGAACTTTTCCGGGTCCGCCAGCTGACCTTGTTCCGCGGCCTGGCGGTACAGCTCCATGGCTGCCTGCGGCACAAAGGGGCTGGCAGCCTTGATTCCTTGCGTATGCACCAACTGCCGGATATGGGAAGCCGAAGCCAGTGCCTGCCCCTGCACCTGGCCGGTCTGGGCGGTGCCATGGGCTGTGCCCAGACGCGGCAGGGGCAGCAACTGCATGGCTGCCCCCTGCCGCAGAATGGCCTTGCAGTATTCGATCCCCAAAATGTTGTTGGGCGTTTGCAGCAAATCCGCAGCACCGGGGCACAATGTTTCGGCGGCTGCGGCACGGGCGGCGGCAAAGGGCAGGCCGCTTTCCAGCTGGCTGCGCAGCGCCGCCGGGAACGCCGCACTGCACAGCGCGGCAGCCGCTGCCTGCAAGGGGGCGGGCTCCGGGGTTTCGGCACCGAACGCAAGGGTATCGCACCCCAGCGCGGCCAGCAGATGTACCCCGGCAGCGGCAAACTGTTCTGCGCTGGCGTTGGCATAGGGCGCAGGCAGCGCCACCACCAGGTCCGCCCCGGCAGCCAGCGCTGCGCGCACCCGCACAGCTTCCGGCAGGATGGGTACCCCACCGCGCTGCACAACGCCGGTGCTCATGCACACCGCGATGGTACTGGCCCCCCGCTGCCGCAGCATGCGCAGCTGCAATGCGTGGCCGCTGTGGAACGGGTCATACTCTGCAATGATGCCGACAAAATTCATATCGTCTCCCCCTGATTCTCCGCAAATTCTGTTCGCTTGTGCCGAAAAGAGCCTTGCAATGTTTTCTGCTTCATTATATAATAAATTTGTCTGATACAAAAGGGCCAATACAAAAACCGGGTCCCGCCCGGCATGGTTCTTAAATTTTGAAGGAGGACAAATCCAATGAAGATCCTTGTTATCAACTGTGGTTCTTCCAGCCTGAAATATCAGCTCATTGATATGCAAGGCGAGAAGGTGCTGTGCAAGGGCCTGTGCGAGCGCATTGGCATGGAAAGCAGCATGATTACCCATGAAGCCAACGGCAATAAAGCCACCACCCCGGCCATCTTCCCCACTCACACCGAAGCATTTGCTGAGGTTGTGAAGAAGATGACCACCGGCGATGGCAAGGTCATTGATGATGTCAGCGAGATCAACGCCATCGGCCACCGCGTGGTCCATGGCGGCGAAAAGTTCCAGGCCAGCTGCCTGATCACCCCCGAAGTGATCGAGACCCTGCGCGAGCTGAGCCCCCTGGCCCCGCTGCACAACCCTGCCGGCATCCTGGGTATCGAGGCCGCCAAAAAGGTCTTTGGCGATATCCCCAATGTTGCCGTGTTTGATACCGCTTTCCATTCCACTATGCCGCCGAAGGCTTTCATGTACGCCATCCCGTATGAATATTACGAGAAGTACGGCGTGCGCCGTTACGGCTTCCACGGCACCAGCCACAAGTACGTCAGCTACCGCGCTGCCGAATATCTGGAAGAGCCCATCGACCGCCTGAAGCTGATCACCTGCCATCTGGGCAATGGTTCTTCCATTGCTGCAGTTGACCAGGGCAAGGTTGTGGATACCTCTATGGGCATGACCCCGCTGGCCGGCCTGATGATGGGCACCCGCTGCGGCGATATCGACCCTTCTGTGGTCAACTACCTGAAGTACACCCTGAACATCACCGGCCACCAGCTGGACGAGATTCTGAACAAGAAATCCGGCCTGCTGGGTGTCTCCGGCGTTTCCAGCGACAAGCGTGACGTTGAGGCAGCAGCCGCCGCCGGCAACCCGCGCGCACAGCTGGCCAGCGATATGCTGAACTACCAGATCAAGAAGACCATCGGCAGCTACATTGCCGCTATGGGCGGTGTTGACGCCATCGTGTTCACCGGCGGTATCGGCGAGCATGACGCTGACTCCCGTGCCAAGATCTGCCACCACATGGATTGGCTGGGCATCCGCGTGGATACCGAAAAGAACGCCAACGCCCACAAGCAGAACAAAGATGTTGTGGAAATCACCGCTTGGGGTGCCAAGGTTCGCACCCTGGTCATCGAGACCAACGAAGAGCTGATGATTGCCCGCGACACCAAGGAAGTTCTGGGCAACGAAGGCTTGCTGTAATTGCACCTATATTCCAGCTCAAGCGCCTAAAACTGAACTAAGCTAAAAAATCCGCTCCTTTTGCAAAAAAGGGGCGGATTTTTGTCAGTATATATTGCTTAAAATGCGTTCATTATTTATGTTTTCTACATCCGTTTAGTATACGAAATCTTCACAACTTATTTGGACATTGCAATAAGCGCAATATACTATACGCTGGTATACACGTTTCATATTATTATCTATCCACCAATAGTAATCCGCCTCTCTAATCACTGTATAAGTCTTGTCTCCATGTTTATTTACCCCATCGCATTTTATATATCGTGCATCTGCTGTCATTGTTTCTTCTAAAAAATCATTAATCTCTTCTATCGAATAAAACATCCCCTTGTAGTTTCCATCACTATCATATAGACCATACTCCTGATAATTTTCTGCTAATGCAGGAACTGCTAAAAAGATGTTCATAGCCAGCATCATACTAATTGCTATTATAATTTTTTTCATTGTTATTGCTCCTTTACAAAGCTATCGTATTCCCTGCAAAATCTTCACCAGTTCGTCTTTATCCTGCCAGTGGTACACCGATGCCACATAGTAGCTGTCCCCTGCTGTCCATGCCACCACACTGCAATCCTCAATCTGCTCCGCAGTCAAAGCAGCAATGTCATCCACAATCATGATTTGTTGTTCTATGTTCGCTTTATCTTCCTCGGTAATGGCATCATCCGGCCCGCGGCCCTGAATGTTGACTTTGTTTTCCAGCGGCATTTGGGCAATGCCCAGCACCTGGTGTTCTTTGCTCTGCTTGCCGTTATCGATCAGGCAGGAGTACGCGCCGTATTCCTGATAGGTGCTGTCATCCCATGTCACGGTGCAGCCATCCGGCAGCCAGGTCAGCTGCATTTGTTCCATGGGGATGCTGTTCTGCGGTGCTTCCTGCACGGCAAGGTATGCGCGGCTGCCCTCCAGGATCACGGCAACTCTTGGCCAAAAGGCATAGGCGGTTGTTGCCAGCACTGCACAAACGGCAGCGATGATGACCGTTTTCAGCAGCCGCCGGGGTGTGCGGCACACCTGCGGCACAAATGGCATTGGCACATTGGCTGGTTCCAGCTGTTCCAGCGCCGCCAGATCCGCACGTTGCTGGGCGGCGCACGCCTGCACCAGCAGTTCATCCAATGGTTCTTTCATAAGGTCAGGCCCTCCTGTTCCAGTAATTGTTTCAGCTTTTGCCGGGCGCGGCGGCTGCGCTGGCGCACCGTAGCAGCGGGCCAGCATCCGGCAGGGCGGCAAATACTGCATCTTCTGCCGGTTCGACCCGCCGGCTCCGCCGCATGTTCAGGGCCGTATGGCGCACCGTGACCAGCAGCAAATGGCGCAGCTTTTCCGCATCGGTCGTATCGGGCCGTGCCCGGTTCAGCCGCAGCCAGCTTTCCTGCACAGCATCCTGCGCCAGATGGCTGTCCTGCAAAATTTTATTTGCCAATGTACACAGGCGGCCATAATCCTGCACCAATGCCTGCTGCAAGGTATCTGCCGAGAACATTCTCTTCTCCCTCCTTTTTTCTTTATTCAGAAAGGCCTTTCACTTCTCTAACACGCCGTCCCCACATTTTGTGACAGCAAAAGCGGCACCCATGTTACCGGGTGCCGCTCTGTTTCCTATGGCAACACCGCACAATTCGCGCCTTGCGGCTTAAGCACCGCTCCGGCAGCTGCGGCACGGCATCTGCGTTGCCAAAATGCTCGATAAGACATCCAGTATTATCTGCGCTTTTGGCTTAGCATCTGCCGCACCTCGCTCGCCGTATCGGTACTTAGAATTATGCGGTATTGCCCTATGTTTCTTCTCCCCTGCAATAATATTCAATCGCCCTGGCGGCAAATTCTGCCGCACCGGGGCCGCCTGCGGCGTTGATGTTTTTGGTAAACTCACCGCCCGCCGCGTACATCTGCCCCAGCTGGGCCAGAATCTGCTTATTGCAGGTGTAATAGTGCCGGGTGATGAAATCCTTCAGTGTTTTCACCTGTGCCTGCACCGCCGGGTCCTGGGCTGGGCGGGTCTGCAAAGTGCCGAACGCCGCCACAATGGCCATCAACTGGGCATTGATTGTATTGCTTTCTTGTGGGGTACGTTTGGCGCTTTTTCCCTCAAATTCCTGGTACGCCGGAGTTGTGCCCCACGCCTGTTTTGCCTGATGGGCGTATTCTTCCAGTTTTGTGGTATCAAATGCGGTAAAATCCATTGGTTTTCCTCCTGTCTGCTGCATCCTGCGGGCAAGGTCGATCAGGTTTTCCAGGCGCTGCTTTTTCAGCGTCAGCAGCTCCATTTGCTGTGTCAGCGCCTTTTGGCGGTCAAACCCTGGCTGGGTCATGATCTGTCTGATATCTTTTAAGGGGAATTCCATCTCCCGGAACAGCAGGATCTGCTGCAAAGCTGCCAGCGCTGTATCGTCATACAGGCGGTAGCCCGCTTCGGTGTGCCCGCTTGGGTGCAGCAAGCCGATTTTATCGTAATATTGCAGGGTGCGTATACTCACGCCGGTCAGGCGGCTTACTTCACTTACGGTCATCATTGGTTTTCCCTCCTTCCCTTGCGGCAATTCCAGCGTACTCTATTACGCAGCGTCAGAGTCAAGAGGTTTTCATAAAAATTTTCATAAGGCAATACCGCACAATTCTAAGTGCCGATACGGCGAGCGAGGTGCGACAGCTGCTAGGCCAAAAGCGCAGATAATACTGGATGCTGCAAAGGTGAGCGCCGCCAGTGGCGGAAACAGCGAACCGAAGCAGGGGCAGCGGTCGCAGAGTGCGAGGGGCTTTTGCCCCCGAAGCACGATGCGGGTACCGCAACCCGACATTATCGAGCATTTTGGCAACGCAGATGCCGTGCCGCAGCCGTCGGAGCGGGGCTTAAGCCGTAAGGCGGGAATTGTGCGGTGTTGCCATAACTTTAGCAACACAAAAGCCTGCGGCGGATTGCAGGCGCAGTTCCACCACAGGCTGTATATTTTTATGTTACAGGCTGGAATAGCCAAAGCTGTTGACCAGTGCGTCAATGCGTTTGCCCTGTTTGCACCATGGGCAGTCGCGGGAATCATAGCTCTGGTAATCGCCAAGGTCGTTGGGGTTAAAGATGGAAGTAACGGGGTAGCCTGCGCACTCTGTCTGGGTGGCAAAGATTGCGCCAATGCCAACCACCTGGCCGCCGTAATAATTGATTGCTTCCACAGCAGCCTGCGCGGTATAACCGGTGGTAACGGATGCTGCCAGGATCAGCACATGTTTGCCCGCGATCATGGGGGAGGTATTTTCGCGGAACAGCAACTGGCTGCCGGTGGTGTGTTCCGGCGTGACCACATAGATGGTCTGGTGGGCGTTCATGTTTACATAGCCGTCGCGGGTCAACTCGCTGGCCATGCAGGCGCCGATCACCTCGGTGCCGTCCAGGCAGAGGATGGTATCCACGATGGTGGTGTGGGTATAAGAGCTGACCAGTTCCAGTGCCACGGCGCGCGCTTCGGAAAGGCGGGTCTTTTGCATGGTAACGTCAATGTAATAATTGATATGGCTGTGGCTTGTGGCAAAGTGCCCCTTTGCCACGCGCAGTACAAGATCCTGTTTTTGGGTGGGTAATTTGACCATATTGATTGCCATATGTCTCACTCCTGTTCTGTCATTTCAACCGATAAATCGCTCTCTTTCTTTTATTTTATTGTAAAACATCCCCATATGCAAGAGCTTTTTGGTGGCAATTCCGTACAAAATGCCGGGCTGCAATTTGGTTGAACTGCTATTTTTTGCGTTTTTGCTGTCTTGTTTTTCCGCTTTACACCCTACCCTGCCAATGGTATAATATTTAATATTATACTGGGGTAAAAGGGGGATCTGACGCCATGGGTTACAGGCTGGCGGAACAAAATGGGGAAAGTGTTGCCGTGCCGCGGCTGGTGTTCGCGCACCTGGCCCGCGCAGACGGCGATACCATCCGCGCCGCGTTGTATCTTTTGGGCGGCGGCGGAACCGACCCCCGCACCATGGCGCGGGATCTTGGCATGCCCAGCATTGAGGCCGCCAAGCGCGCCATGCAGTATTGGGCCGGTGCCGGGCTGCTGGTCAGTGACCGGGATGCGCCCCTGCCCAAAACCGAAATGCAGAAAGCTTCCGCCATCGACCTGACCACCCTGAACGACCCTTATGTTTCGGTCCTATGCGAGGAAGCGCAGACCGCATTCGGCAAGGCACTTAGCCGAACCGAGATGCAGCGGCTGGTCAGCCTGTATCTGAATGATGGCTGGCAGCCGGATGTTGTGCTGCTTTGCTGCGCCGAAGTTGCCCGCCAGGGCCGTCGCACCGTTGGCGCGCTGAGCCGCGAACTTTTGAAATGGCGGGATGCCGGGGTGGAAACCGGCGAGGACGCCGAACGTTACTTAAAGCAGCAGGCCCAGCGGGAAAGCTGGTGCATCGAGTCTGCCGCCCTGTTTGGCATCGCCCCTGCGCAGCTCAGCCGCTGGGAGCGCGGGGCCATTGCCCGCTGGCACGAGGACTGGCGTTTTGGCGCGGACATGATTGAGGAAGCCCTGCTGCGGGCGGACAATCACCGCACGGTGCGCTATGTGGACGGCATTCTGCGCTCCTGGTACGCGCAGGGACTAACCACGGTATCGGCGGTGCGCGGTCAGGGCCAGCTGGCGGGCAGCAACATTCTGACCACCGGGGCAAAGCCAGCCGCCCCCAAAACCGACTTGTTCCAGACCAACTGGAATGATGTTTTTGACGATGACACGGAGGGATAAGCCATGCGCACCAAAGATGAACTCTTCCGCGAAGCACTGCGCCACATTGCGGCCCGCCGCCAGCAGGCCGTAACAGCAGCCGAGCGTGACCGTGCCGCAGCGCTGGCTGCCCACCCGGAGCTGCGCGCCGCCGAGGACGCCCGCACCCACGCCGGGCTGACCCTGACGTTGGCTGCCGCCCGCGGCGCGGACCAGACCGCCGCAGCCGCAGCGCTGAAAACGGCAGACGAGTGCCTGACAGCTGCTTATGCCACGCTGGGCCTTGGGCCGGAGGGTTTTGTTCCGCACTACACCTGCCCCACCTGCAAGGATACCGGCATGGTGAACGGTCGTCCCTGCAGCTGCGTGGCCGAAGCAGCCCGCACCCTGCGGCGGGAGGAGATCAACGCCGCAAGCCCGCTGGCCCTGTGCAGCTTTGATACCTTCGAACTGGACCGCTACCCTGCCGAGCCGGAGCCGGAGCTGGGTGGCACCCCGCGGGACTACATGGGCAAAGTGCTGGCCTACTGCCAGCGGTACGCCAACAGCTTTACGCCGGAAAGCCGCGGCCTGATGTTTATTGGCAGTGCCGGGCTGGGAAAAACCCACATGGCACTTGCCATTGCAGACACAGTTTTGAACCGCGGGTTTGATGTGCTGTACACCAGCTCCGCCGCGCTGGCCGCTCAGCTGGGGCGCGAACACTTTGACCGTGCCGCCGAAGACCCCTGGCTGGATGCCTGCAAGGAGGCCGACCTGCTGATTCTGGACGACCTGGGCACCGAGTACATCAGCCAGCTGACCATCAGCGTATTGTATGAGCTGATCAACACCCGTATGCTCTGCCACCGGCCCACCATTTACACTTCCAACATTGTGGATAGTTCCATTTTTGAAGCCCGCTACACCGAAAAAGTAGCCAGCCGCATTTTGGGCAGCTGCCAGATCTTCAAGTTTTTTGGCACCGACCAGCGCTTAAAGCGCGGCGGCAAGCGCTGACCCCCATACAGAAAGGAGCCTGGCATGCTTAACGCTATTTTTGATTTTAACGGCACCATGTTTTTTGACGAAACATTCCAGGAGAAAGCATGGCAGCAGTACATGACGGAAAAACTGGGCCGCCGCATTACACCGGAAGAGTTCCAGACCTGGGTCCACGGCCGCAACACAGGCGATACCCTGGAGTATTTCTTTGGCCGCCCCTTTACCCAACAGGAAGCAGACGAGGAAGAGGAAGCCGAGGAAACGATTTACCGCGCCCTCTGCCGCCAGAGCCCGGATTACAAACTGGCGGACGGACTGGTGGAATTTTTGGATTTCCTTGCGGCGCATAAGATTCCCCGCACGATTGCCACAGCATCCTGCGGGAACAATGTCCGTTTCTTTTTTGATACGCTGGGGCTGGACCGCTGGTTTGATTTGGACAAAGTGATTTACAACGACGGCACCCTGCCCGGCAAGCCTGCGCCGGATCTGTATCTGAAAGCCGCCCAGCGCCTTTGCGTTGCACCGGAAACCTGTGTAATCTTTGAAGATTCCGGTGCCGGCATTGAATCCGCCCAGCGCGCGGGAGCCAAAAAGGTGGTCGGCATTGCTTCCATGAAAAAGCCCGCCGAGCTGGAAACGCTGGGTGTGGATGCAGTGATTGGGGATTATACGGATTTGGGGAAACTGGCCAAAATTTTGGAAGTATAATTTTTTTAAGGCAATACCGCATAATTCTAAGTGCCGATACGGCGAGCGAGGTGCGG
>QFCE01000042.1_pt1 | contig 20720 bp, 19 predicted proteins | sample 5346091 | NCBI WGS metagenome assembly QFCE01 (sample SAMN09062252, study PRJNA434731) | Human gut metagenome, whole genome shotgun sequencing project. | isolation source: stool timepoint A chromium assembly | host: Homo sapiens | collected 2015 | reverse complement strand
GCATACGGCTACATCCGGGTATCCACTCACGATCAAGAAGAAATTTCCCCGGACTCCCAGGAGCACCTCCTCCGGGACTATGCAGCCAAGAACAATATTGTAATCCTGAAGATCTTCACGGACCTAGGTATCTCCGGAAGGAAAGCCAACAAGCGTCCCGGATTCCAGGAGATGATCGGACTGGCCAAAGGTGATGATCATCCGGTTGATCAGATCTTGGTATGGAAGTTTTCCAGGTTCGCCAGGAATCAGGAAGAATCCATCGTATACAAGTCTCTTTTAAAAAAACAGCACAATGTAGATGTCGTGAGCGTATCTGAACCACTCTCCGATGATCCCTTTGGCAGCCTGATCGAGCGTATCATCGAGTGGATGGATGAATATTACTCTATCCGGTTATCTGGCGAAGTGTATCGAGGTATGAAAGAAAATGCACTCCGCGGAGCATACCAGGCACGTCCGCCGCTTGGCTACAAGGTTGTGGAGCATGGCAAGCCGCCGGTGATTGTTCCGGAAGAAGCAAAGATTGTTCGTACTATATTCGAAAAATACACAAATGAAAGTATGAGCTTCTTCGACATTGCCAGATACCTAAATTCTTTAGGACTCAAGACTTCGCACGGAAAGTCATTTGAGCGAAGATCTGTCGAATATATCATCCAGAATCCTTCCTATTGTGGCATGATCCGGTGGAACCGGACAGAGAACAGCACCAATCGTATCAAAGATAAGGACGAATGGATTGTTACAGAAGGGCAACAGCCGGCTATTATATCAAAGGAATTGTTTGAATCAGCGCAGAAACGATTTAAAGCCACCTACAAGCCGGTTGGCAAACGCCCCTCTTCCACTTATAAGCATTGGCTTTCCGGACTACTGAAATGCCCGGATTGCGGACGCACCTTAACCTCAACCACTATGAAACGAGTCAATGGGGAAAAATATTCTTACTTCTCCTGCTACGGATACAGTAAAGGTAAATGTAAAAAGCCGAACGGCATCAGCTCACTGGTCCTTGAAAAGGAAGTTCTGGCCAGTATCAAAGAAATATTGGATACCAAAGATATTGTCTATGAATTGCGTGAATATCAACCCACAGAGCAGTTTGATGAGCGCAAGGCTATAACAGAACAATTGGAAAGTTTAACCGGCAAAGATGAACGAATAAAAGCCTCCTACCGGGAAGGGATTGATACACTGGAAGAATATAAAGCGAATAAAGCTATCATTCAGAAGGAACGGGAATCTTTAGAACAGCAATTGAAGGAATTGAAAAAGGTAGCACGTAAATCTGATCAGGATCCAGCGGATGCCATGCTGCAGAAGGTCCGGAGTGTGTACGATATTCTCATCTCCAACAATTATACATACGTGCAAAAGAACGAAGCCCTAAAGCAGATCATCGACAAGATTATCTACGATCGCAAGAACGATTCTCTTAAAATCTACTTTTTCTTATACAGGTAAAATGCCCGCAAACCCAGTAAAATCAAGGGTTTGCGGGTACTTTATAGGTTATAACAATTTGGTTGACCCAATGGGGATCCAAATCCTTAGGCGACCAGGGCTATTCCCCTATCGAAATTCTCCGTTACTACTACGGTGACGACATGTACATTAACACCGCCGAAGCCATCTCCGGCATCCCATCCTCCTGGCCTGGCTATACTCTGGAAATTGGTTCTTCCGGCAATAAAGTTTTGCAGATGCAGGAACAATTAAATGTCATAGCAGGTGCTTATCCTGCTATTCCGAAAATTACTGCTGACGGGATTTACGGACCTGCAACTGCAGAATCAGTCCGTACATTCCAGAAAGTATTCGGGCTGCCACAGACCGGAACAGTCGATTATACTACATGGTATAAAATTTCCGAAATTTATGTAGGCGTATCACGAATTGCTGAACTGTATGGATAATAATCGAATCGCTCTAATGATAAACGGCTTAATCACCCCTGAAAAGAAAGGATGGTAACATGAAAGCAAAAGATTGGAAAAAATGGGCTAAATGTGCCGGTATCAGGGCAATAAAGACTGTCGCGCAGACCGCCATAGCAACAATTGGAACCGTAACTGTACTTGGGCAGATAGACACGAAATTAGTAATTTCCACATCCATGCTGGCCGGAATATTATCACTGCTAACCAGTATTACCGGTTTGCCGGAATGTAATTTCGAAAACAAATAATGCTCTCTTTTGTATACTTTTGTATCAAAAGTCCCCCTTAAGTAGACTTTATCTATTTTCTACCTAAGGGGGATGATTTTTTGATAGATCTGCCAGCACTTCTACCTGCCCAAAAATATTCTATTAATATCATTAAACATTACAAATACCATCAACAACATCAATAGTATGATTCCTGCCAGATGTACATATCCCTCTTTCTCTGGTGGCACACGTTTTCCTCTGATTGCCTCCACAAAAAGAAATACCAGACGTCCCCCATCTAATGCCGGGAGTGGCAGCAAATTCATAACACCAAGATTCGCAGACAACAATATTGCCATATTTAACATCTGTACCACAACTGCAAATACTCCATAAGAACGGCTTTCTTTATAGGTTGTATCTACAGTACTTACAATTCCCACAGGGCCCGAAAGTTCATTTACTCCAATCTGGCCTGTCACAAGCATCTTCAAGCTATCGACAGTTGTACATATCCAGAATTTCACTTCATATCCGCCATATTGAAAAGCCGTCAACAGATTTGCCTTGCTATAACCGGAACTTCCTATTCCTAATCTCTTATAGCCCAGTTCTTTATCCATCTTCGGTGTCAGTGTGACCGTCTTTTCTTTTCCGTTTCTTAACACGGTAACAGCCACATCCTCATTAGAATGAAACTGATTGTAAAAGCTGACTTCACGGAAGATATGGATCTTTTTGTTTCCCATCTGTACGATCTCATCACCTTTTTTCAGGCCTGCTTCTGCAGCAGGATAGCCTGATTCTACTGCTCCGATCACCGGCTTATCATAGCCGACCATCGCTGTAATGATCACGGCAAATATAAAAGCCAGGATAAAGTTGAACACAGGCCCTGCCGCTATGACAGAGATTCTCGCCCAGACAGATTTGTTATTAAAATTGTTCGGCGAATCATTCGTTTCTTCGTCTTCCCCCATCGCACAGAACCCTCCGATCGGAAGGATACGCACGGCGTATTTGGTCCCTTTATATTCTTTTGAATAGATTGCCGGTCCCATTCCTATAGCAAACTCATCTACATCAATTCCATTTTTCTTCGCCAGTAAGAAATGACCCAGCTCATGAAAAAATATGATGAAGCTGAATAATAAGATTGCTAATATAATTCCCAAATTTACTGTTACCTCCTGCTGTTGATTCTCTCATAGGTCGCTGCTTCTGTCTCCAGAATCTGTTCCAGCGTTGGATTTTTAATATTCTTATGCGCTTTCATACAGTCCTCAATGATCTCCGTGATTTCCAGATACTTGATCTCTCTGTTGAGGAACTGGCTGACTGCAAGTTCATTTGCCGCATTGAATACAGTCGGAAGACTTCCGCCTTTTCTTCCTGCTTCATATGCAAGTTCCAGTCCGTAGAATGTGTCTGTATCCGGCTTCTCAAATTCCAGTTTGCCCAGTGTCCAGAAATCTACTCTGTCCCCCGGAAGGAATCTTCTTTCCGGATAATACAGTGCATACTGGATTGGGAGCTTCATATCCGGTGTTCCAAGTTCTGCAATAATTGCGCCGTCTACATATTCTACCATCGAATGAATGATACTCTGCGGCTGTACCACAACCTGTACCTGATCCACATCTACATTAAATAACCACTTGGCTTCAATAACTTCAAGACCTTTGTTTACCATTGTAGATGAATCGATCGTGATCTTACGTCCCATTGACCAGTTAGGATGCTTCAATGCATCTTCCACCTTGATCTCCATCAGTTCTTCCGATTTCTTTCCACGGAACGGTCCGCCGGATGCTGTCAGAAGGATCTTATGAAGTGCTCCGTGATCATTTCCCTGTAAAGACTGGAAGATTGCACTGTGCTCGCTGTCCACCGGAAGAATGGATACTCCCATCTTTTTTGCCAGCGGCATAATGATATGTCCTGCCGTTACCAGCGTCTCTTTATTGGCAAGTGCAATGTCTTTTCCTGCTTTGATTGCCTCAATTGTCGGACGGATACCGATCATACCGACAACAGCCGTTACAAGGATCTCTGTTCCCTTCATCGTTGCAACTTCCAGAAGTCCATCCATGCCTGCAACAATCTTTGTATCTGTATCTGCTACATTAACACGTAATTCGTCTGCTTTTTCTTCCGACCATACAGCCACGATCTGTGGGTGGAATTCCCTGATCTGTTCTTCCAGCATCTTGATATTGCTGCCTGCAGCCAGTCCGAGTACTTCGATATCTCCATTCTCTCTTACCACTTCCAGGGTCTGTGTTCCAATGGAACCTGTAGAACCTAAAATTGCTATCTTTTTCATACTTACCTCCTACAATCTTCCTGCAAGGAATGTTGCAAGATAATAAATGATCGGTGCTGTAAAGATAACACTGTCAAATCTGTCAAGGATTCCGCCATGTCCCGGGATCAGTTTCCCGTAATCTTTGATATCATGATTACGTTTGATCGCTGAAGCTGCCAGATCTCCGATCTGCGAGATCATACCGCCGACTCCGCAAATAACCGCATACTGTGCCGGATTCACACCAGCTCCTGTAATCTTATTTGCTGCAACTGCAAAGATTGCACCCAGTAATGCAGCTCCGACAATTCCGCCGATTCCGCCTTCTACGGATTTCTTTGGGCTTAACTTCGGTGCCATCTTGTGTTTTCCAAGAAGCATGCCTGCACAGTACGCACAGGTATCACACCCCCAGGAGCTTAAAAAGATCAGCCATACTGCAACGGCTCCGTCTTCCAGCATTCTGGTCTGGTACACATAAGACAACATCACTGCAACATAGAATACGCCAAAGAACACCGTCATTACCTGCTCTGCCTTAAATGTCGGGAATGAAAACACATACACCGCCATCAGTACTACCAGAAATGCAATCGTAAGAAGTGTCATATACTGCATCTGTCCGGTATATAAAATTCCATAATATACAACAGCTCCCAGATAACCGGTAAGTCCTAATATCTTGTTCTGCACATCCACAACTTTATAAAGCTCTGACAGTCCGATCAGACTGATCAGTGCCAGAAATCCAAACAGTAAACCACCGCCGGTTCCAACCGTTGCAATTAAGATGATAACCAGAACAATTCCACTTAATAATCTCGTCTTAAACATTCTGTTCTTCTTCCTCCTTCACACCACCATAACGTCTGTCACGGTGATTGTATGTTTCAATCGCCTTTTCCAGCTCTTCTTTACTGAAATCCGGCCACGGAACATCTGTAAAATAAAATTCTGTATAGGCAAGCTGCCATAACAGATAATTGGAAAGCCTAAGCTCCCCGCTGGTACGGATCATCAAATCCGGATCCGGGATTCCTTTTGTATCCAGATATTGCTCAAATGTTTCTTCTTTGATCTCAGCCGGATCCACTTTTCCATCCACGCAGTCTTTTGCAATCTTACGGATCGCACGGATCATCTCATCACGGCTTCCATAATTAATCGCGATCTGGAAATTCAGACCGCCATTATTCTTTGTTGCTTCTTCCAGTTCCAGAATTCTCTTCTGAATGTCTTCATCCAGTCTTGTGATATCCCCGATCACGCGGACTTTCATATCATTCTTTGCAGCCGTTTTCAGACAGGTCTTCATGTAATTACGAAGCAGCTTCATCAGAGCATTGACTTCATCGTCCGGACGATTCCAGTTCTCTGTGGAAAATGCGTAGACCGTCAGATATTTAATGCCCATTCTCCACGCTTCTTCGCAGATACGCTCTACATTCTTACTGCCCTGTGCATGACCGTAATTGCGCGGCATTCCTTTTGCTTTTGCCCAGCGTCCGTTTCCATCCAATATGATCGCAACATGTTGTGGCACATTCATATGATTATTTCCTCCTAATAACAATAGGTATACAAGAACAGAGGGGACAGTTTCCAGAGCATCTGGACCTTATCCCCCTCCTGTTGTATACTGCTTTTATCTCTTACAGGTCTTATACTGTCATAACCTCTTTTGATTTTGCTTCTACAGCTTTATCAACTTCTTTTACATATTTGTCTGTCAGTTTCTGAAGATCATCTTCCATATCTTTCATTTCATCTTCTGACACATCGGAACCTTTCAGTTTCTTAACAGAATCGATTCCATCACGACGGATATTACGAATCGCAACTTTGGCTGCTTCGCCCTTTTTCTTAACATCCTTTACCAGTTCTTTTCTTCGATCTTCTGTTAATTCAGGGAAAAGAAGACGTACAGTTGTTCCGTCATTCGTCGGATTAATCCCCAGATCTGAAGTCATGATTGCTTTTTCAATCTCTCTTACCATTTTCTTTTCCCATGGCTGGATCTGAATCATACGTGCTTCCGGTACGGATACGTTTGCTACCTGCTGGATTGGTGTCGGTGTTCCATAATAGTCTACCATGATCTTATTCAGAACGTTCGGATTTGCACGGCCTGCACGGATTGCAGAAAGTTCTCCGTCCAGATTTCCGATTGTTTTCTTCATTTTTTCTTCAAATGGTTTTAATCTTTCATTCATAGTGTTATCTCCTTTTATCTGCTTATCTGCATTTTTATACAGTTACTTTTGTTCCTGTAAATGTACCCTTCATTGTCTCAACAATGCTGTTCTCCTCATTTAATCCGAATACCAGCATCGGCATCTTATTCTCCAGACACATGATAGAAGCAGTAAGATCTACTGCCATCAGCTTCTTATCGATAATCTCCTGAATAGATATCTCATCGTACTTCTTCGCTTCCGGATTTACCTTCGGATCACTGTCATAGATACCGTCAATTGCTTTTGCCAGTAACATTGCATCTGCTTCGATCTCAATGGCTCTTAAAACTGCACCTGTATCTGTTGAAAAATATGGATGTCCTGTTCCGCCTGCAAAGAATACAACTTTTCCTTCATTCAATGCTTCTACTGCTGCATCCTTGGAAAACAGTGTGGTAAATGCACCGCATACGAACGGTGTAAATACTTCTGTCTTCATGCCTGCATAACGGAAAATATCAGATACATAGATACAGTTCATAACTGTTGCAAGCATTCCGATCTGGTCAGCCTTCACACGGTCGATCGTCTCACTGGTTCTTCCTCTCCAGAAGTTACCTCCACCTGTTACGATTGCAACCTGTACCCCATCATCTACAAGCTGCTTTACCTGCTTGGCTACACCCATACAGGTAGCTTCGTCAAATCCTGTCTTTTTATCGCCTGCGAGAGCCTCCCCGCTAAGTTTTAACAATACTCTTTTCATAAGTTCTTACTCCTTACCATAAGTTCTCTTTATGCATTCACATACTTATCATAAAGTATAGCATAGGAATAAAAAAAAGGGAATATGAAAGCCTCACATTCCCTTAAAAATCCTTTGAATTTTTATCTATTAATCGCGGAAAACCACTTCTCCTGTCTTTTCATCCATGCTTTCTACGATCGCCAATGACTCCAGATGAATACCTTTGGAACGGATGATATCTCCTCCGACCTGGAATCCCTTCTCGATCACAACTCCGGCTCCGACAAGCTCGGCTCCTGACTTTGTAACCAGTTCTGCAAGTCCTTCCAGAGCTTTTCCATTCGCAAGGAAATCATCGATCAGAAGTACCTTGTCACCTTTTCCGAGGAATTCTTTGGAAACAATAATGTCATACACTCTTCCGTGTGTAAATGATTCTACTTTTGTAGTGTACACATCTCCGGCAATATTCTTGGTCTGTGTCTTCTTAGCAAATACAACAGGAACATCAAATACTTCTGCTGCAACACATGCGATGCCGATACCGGAAGCTTCTATGGTAAGAATCTTTGTGATCTCTTCATCTGCAAATCTTCTCTTAAATTCTTTTCCAATCTCCTGAAATAACTTTACATCCATCTGATGATTCAGAAAGCTGTCCACTTTTAAGACATTTCCTTCTTTTATCTTGCCATCCTTGCGGATTCTGTCTTTTAATAACTGCATCTTAGCGGCCTCCACATATTTTTCTAAACGTTACCCAATATTGTAATAACTTTTGCGTCTGATTGCAAGTAGTTTCACTATATATTTTTCTAATATATTTTATTTTGCCAGTTTTTTCTCCAGAACGCCCATTGCAATCTGTTCGCTGGTGATTGGAAGATCTTTGAACCAGATGCCGGTTGCATTCGCAATCGCCTGTGCAAGCGCCGGTGCCGGAGTGTTAATTACGATCTCTCCGATGGATTTGGCACCGAATGGACCGGTCGGTTCATAACTGCTTTCAAATTCGACCTGCAGATTTCCCATATCTCTTCTGGATGGTACTTTATACTGCATGAATGAGTTATTCAGCATTCTTCCCTTTTCATTATACTGGATATTCTCATAAAGCGTCATTCCGATTCCCTGTACAAGCCCGCCTTCTGCCTGCACTCTTGCAAGATTCGGGTTGACAACGGTTCCACAGTCTACGACAGCCTTATAATCCAGGATTTCCACATGACCGGTCTCTTTGTCGAGTTCGATCTCTACTGCCCCTGCCATGAATGGCGGCGGTGATGTCGGAGACGTATTACTTTCTGTCACCTCAAGCGCACAGCCATTACCGCACATGGATTTCGTACCGATATCTTCCAATGATACACTCTTCTGTTCTTTCGGCCATTCTACATGATCACTTGCAAATACCAGTTCTTCCACAGGTGCCTCCAGCATTCCTGATGCAATCTCAAGGATTCTGGCAATCAGCTTCTGGCATGCTTTTTCTACTGCCTTACCTGTTATATACGTAGTACTTGACGCATAAGATCCGGAATCATATGGCGACGCATCTGTATCGGCACCGAGTACTTCAATTCTTTCCATCGGACAGTCCAGACACTCTGCTGCCATCTGTGCCAGGATCGTATCGCATCCAGTTCCCATATCTGCTGCCGCGATCATCAGTGTATAGAATCCGTCATCATTCATCTTGATTGTCGCGGAGCCGACGTCTACGCCCGAGATTCCGGATCCCTGCATTGCCATTGCAATACCGACGCTTCGAACTTTACCATTTCCCATGTCTTTACACGGATACTTGTCCTTCCAGCCGATTAGTTCCGCAGTCCGCTCCAGGCAGCGGTCAAGTGCACAGCTCTGTGCCGTCTCACCGTAATATGCAGGCATCACATCGCCTTCTCTTACCATATTTTTTAGACGGAATTCTACCGGATCGATATGTAATCGTTCTGCCATTTCATTTACTGCAGATTCCACTGCAAAGATTCCCTGTGTCGCGCCATATCCTCTGTATGCTCCGGCAGCCATATGATTGGTATACACAACATCGTATGTAAAACGGTGTGCTTCTGCCGAACTATACAACGGGATCGATTTATGACCGGACAATCCAACAGTCGTCGGTCCGTGATCTCCGTAAGCGCCTGTATTCGACAGTGTATATACATCGATCGCACGGATCTTTCCTTCCTTCGATGCACCCAGACGGACATGTACTTCCATCTCATGTCTCGGAGACGATGCGATCTGCGATTCCTCTCTTGTAAAGATCATCTTCGAAGCTTTTCCCGTCTTCCATGTGACAAATGCCGGGAATAATTCCGCCACGACCGACTGCTTTGCACCAAATCCGCCTCCGATTCTCGGTTTGCTGACACGGATCCTGGATTTCGGAATTCCAAGTGCATTGGAAATGATACGTCTTACATGATATACAATCTGTGTAGAGCTTAAGATATTCAGTCTTCCATAAGCATCCATAAAGCATGTCGTACGGAATGTCTCCATCATGGCCTGCTGCGCTGCTCTTACATGATAGGTGCCTTCCACAACTTCATCACAGTCAGCCAGCACTGCCTCTACATTCCCGTCTTCAGTGCTGTCACATGCACATAAGTTCCGCTTATTATCTGCGCCGACCTGGCAAAGTGCCTTCCAGTTGTCTTCCGGATGTACCAGTACTTCGTTATCTTTTGCCGTATGGAAATCCAGTACTGCCGGAAGTACTTCATACTCTACTTTCAACATCTTAAGTGCCTTATCCACGCACGCTTCATTCTCTCCTGCCACGATTGCCACAGGATCTCCCACATATCTGACATGCTGGTCAAGGATCAGACGGTCATACGGACTGAGTTCGGGATATGTCTGTCCCGCTGTGGTGAATCTTTCATGTGGTACATCTTCCCACGTGTAGATATCTTCGATCCCCGGCACTCTTTTTGCCACATCTGTCTTTACTGATTTTACGATCGCATTGGCATGCGGGCTTCGGAGTACCTTTACGATCAGGCAGTCCTTTGGAGCAAGATCATCCATGAATACCGGTTTTCCTGTCACCAGTGCCATTGCGTCTTTTTTTCTTATCGGTTGTCCGACTGCTTTCATGATCTTTCTCCTTTCTTTCTATATTCGATAAATGCTTCCATTGCACGAAGCTGTCCTTCATATCCGGAACATCTGCAAAGATTTCCCGCAAGATATGCCTTGATCTCTTCTCTTGTCGGCTCCGGATTCTCGCGGAACATGGCAATTGCATTCATGATCATTCCCGGATTGCAGAAACCGCACTGTTCTGCACCCTGATCTGCAACAAATGCACCGAATTCTTTTGCTTCTTCCTGAAGTCCTTCTAACGTATCTACCTTGCATCCGTCGACTCTGGCTGTCAGCATCGAACAGGATAATACTGGTTTATCATCTACAAACACTGTACACAGACCGCAGTTCGACGTCTCACATCCACGTTTTACACTATAGCATCCATGATCTCTGACAAAATCGATCAGAAGCTGATCGCTGGATATTTCCGCTTCTCTCATTGTCCCATTTAAAAGAATCTTTACTTTCATATCCTACTGATCTCCTCCTTTTGTATTCAGTGCTTCCAATGTCCTGCGGATCAGAACATATGCCAGACGGCTTCTGTATTCTTTGCCGGCGCGCATATTACTGTCCGTCTTCACCTGTGAAGCAATGCATTCTGCCTCTTTCTTCATCTCTTCTTCAGTACAGACACCGCTCCATACTTTTTCTCTGACTGCTTCTGTCAGTTCCAGTCGGACCGCCTTCTGCGGTCTTGCACCGATACATACGCATCCATTTTCAGCATTTACTGAAACCGCACATGTCAATACCGGAAAATCTGTCTTGGAATTTCTATGTGCCAGATAGATCATATTTCTCTGATCCTTTTTTACAATGACTCTGACTAAAATGTCATTGTCTCTTTTCATCTGCGCAAATTCCTGTAATGGAACAATCCCTCCTTTATACAGTTCTACGTAACTGTCCATTGCAAGAAACACCGTCAGTACATCCGAAAATCCATAGCGTCCGAATATACTTCCTCCAATCGTTGCAAGGTTCCGGAACTGTACGCCGACAATATCACTGACCGCATCTTTTACTGCGCCTTCACACCACTGGTTCAATCTTTCATGACATTCCAGTTCACGGAGTGTCGTCATACATCCGATCCGGAATTCTTCTTCTGTCTCTTCGATCTGATTCAGACCAAGTCCGGACAGATCAATCGCTTTCTGTACATTCCGGTTCGACATCTTAAGCCACAACATGCCGCCCAGAATGCAGTTCGTCCTCTTCTGGTTCAGTTCATATGCCTGTTCCAGACTTTCTGCCTTCACATATTCCTTGATTTTTAACATACGCCTTTATCCTTATCTCTCTTTACTTAGTTTTATCCAGTTTCATCTATTCTTACTTTTATCAGTCTCACCTTTTTATCTATTCGTCTTTATTCCAGTGTGATCGCACCGGGAAAACAGACTCTGACGCAGGCAGGTTCCCGCCCTTCCCTGATTCTTTCAATACACCCAATCTTTCATGACATTCCAGTTCACGGAGTGTCGTCATACATCCGATCCGGAATTCTTCTTCTGTCTCTTCGATCTGATTCAGACCAAGTCCGGACAGATCAATCGCTTTCTGTACATTCCGGTTCGACATCTTAAGCCACAACATGCCGCCCAGAATGCAGTTCGTCCTCTTCTGGTTCAGTTCATATGCCTGTTCCAGACTTTCTGCCTTCACATATTCCTTGATTTTTAACATACGCCTTTATCCTTATCTCTCTTTACTTAGTTTTATCCAGTTTCATCTATTCTTACTTTTATCAGTCTCACCTTTTTATCTATTCGTCTTTATTCCAGTGTGATCGCACCGGGAAAACAGACTCTGACGCAGGCAGGTTCCCGCCCTTCCCTGATTCTTTCAATACACCCGTCACACTTTTCCATTTTTCCGTCCTTGTCAAAATGGATCACGTCTTTCGGGCAGACCTTTTCGCAGGCATGACATCCAATACATTTTTCTTTGTCTGTCAGTACAAATCCAGTCTTCGGATCTTTGTAAATTGCCTGCACCGGACAGGCTTTGATACAGATACCGCAGTGAGCACAGCCCGGACAGATATTCTTTTCAAACTGATTTTTCACTACCTTTTTGACCGTCCGATGGCTCTTTGCATCTACATCTTCCACATCATGGTGTGCATCCAGACAGGCTATATGACAGGCATAACAGCCGACACATTTATCCGGATCAAATTTTAATCGGTAACTCATGCCTTCACCTCGCCTTTTTCTTTCTCGATTTTACAGAAATAACTTTTATATCCCGGGAATCCTGAAATTGGATCCAGATAATTTCTGTCTATCAGATCATTTGCCTCACCCTTTGCATTGCCATGATAGACGTGTACAATTCCCGGCTGGCTGTTCAGGTAAACCGCCGCAATTCCGCAGATACTTCCCACCGGGGAAGATACCCTCACCATGTCACCATCTGCAATACCATACTTTTTCGCATCTTCCGGATGGATTTCTACCAGTGTTGCCTCTTCAAGTCCTGCAAGCCACGGTACCCGGTATGTTCTTGCATGGAAAAGCTGTGGTTTTCTGGAACCGGTATTCAGAATCAGTGGATATGTTTCCCTATCCATGCCTGACACCTCACGGAAATCTCTGTATTCCGGAAGTCCGGAATATCCGTGGCTGTCTTTGTAACGTTCGAGTATCTGTGATACAAATTCCACCTTACCGGATGGTGTATGAAAGCCTTCTTTTTCATATCTCTTAAATGCAGGCGGAATGATCACACGTCCTTTTACCCCTTCCGGATGCGCCCGCAATTCCTCCAGTGTGACACCGGATGGCTCCAAAATATATTCCATATATTTCTCATAGCCATGTTCCAATGCTTCATCATGTAACTGCATGGCACGAAGCATGCCGATCATGATCTCAATATCATTCTTCGCCTCTCCGACCGGTTCGATTGCTTTTTCTGACAGGAAGAACATTCCTCCCCGTCCATTCAGCACAACATCTCGTTCAAAGGAAGACGCTGCCGGAAGAACCAGGTCTGCCATCTTGCTTGAATCCGAGAAAAACAGATCTACATTCACATAAAAGTCCAGCGCTTTTAATGCTTTCTGAAAATGCTCCGGCTCCGGCCACATTCTGTGGTTCAGGCCGAATCCCACCACAGCTTTCAACGGATATGGTTCTTCCTTCAGAATATAATCTGCAATTCTTGTACACTGCGCTTCCTCACACGGGAGATCAAACCATGCCGGAAAATCTTTCTCACCGATGGCTTCTATCGTATCCAGCCGTTTTACTTTTCCATATTCATTGCAAGGAGACACCGGACCCGGTCTTGACGGATTGCCACCTGGAATATCATAGTTGCCGGTAAGTGCGATCAGACACATCACTGCCCGGTAATTCTGCATTCCATTAATATTATGTACAACTGGAGACGCTGAAAACATCACCCCGGCAGGCCCGTTAGATGCATACATTCTGGCAGCTTCACGGATCAGTTTCTTATCTACACCGGTGATCTTCTCTGCTTTTTCCGGTGGAAACTGATTCACATACGCTTTGTACTCTTCAAAACCATATACATATTTTTCTACAAATTCTTTATCATACAGCCCTTCTTCTATGATCACCTGTGCCATAGACAGCGCAAGTGCTCCGTCCGTTCCCGGCAGAAGTTTCAAGTGGATATCCGCTGCCTGTGTCGTTACGGTCTCTCTTGGATCTACGGCTATGATCTTCGCCCCACGTGCTTTTAACGACTGATAAGGTCTTGCCATTCCCACATTGGAATGATACAGATTGTTACTCCATACGAGAACCGTCTGTGCATGCATCAGATCCGGAAAGCAGATGTCATTTCCATAAATAGATCTCCATGCCATTGCCGCCGACTGAAAACAGGTACTGGATTCCGTACAGTAATTCGGAGACCCGTAAGCATTGGCAAGCCGCAGAAGTGCCGGTCTGTACCATTTCGGATATCCCGCATAAAATGCTGCCGCCTGCGGACCATATTCTTTTTTGATCCTGAGAAGATTCTCTGCAATCATCCGATACGCTTCATCCCAGGATATGCGTTCAAATTCCCCGCTTCCTTTTTTTCCGATCCGTTTCATCGGATACAGAATCCTGTCTTTGTTATAAACATACTGCCTGGAAGCAGCTCCTTTAGAACATAATCCTCCACTCTGCCCCGGAAGATCCCGGCTGCCTTCTACCGACACAAGCGTTCCTTCTTCTACATAAGCATCGATCGGACATCCCGCTGAACAGATATTACAGCGGACTTTTTTTATTACTCTTTGATTCATGCTGTTTCACCCATCAATGTTTCTATGTTCATTCGTACATTTTATTATAACAAGTTGCTTTTCAGTTTTCTATCTATTTTTCAAATTTCTGTCTTTCTTTCCTTTCATGATCTCAAAGTACATAATAAGAAGAAGTGTTCCCGCCAGCACCCATGCCGCCGGAGATGCCAGACAGATTCCCATATAGCTGCCAAAATGTAATGCAATCAGCGATGCACCGCTCCGTCCGACAAGTTCTGCAATCCCCGCTGTCATCGGAAGCAGTCCATATCCCATTCCCTGAATTCCGTTTCTATACAAATTAACAATAACAAGAGGCAGGAATGACACGCTTACACACCTCAAATAAATATCCACATATTCCATGATCTGATTTACATTCTCTGATACAAAGAATATCGTCATATATTTTCCAACAAAGAAAATAATCACACCTGTCACAACCGCATAAATAAATCCAATCAATGTTGCACTCTTAAATCCTTTACGGATTCTCGTATATTTCCCTGCCCCCATATTCTGTGCACAGTAAGTCGCCATCGTTGTACCAAGCGCAACGTAGGCCTGCGTAAACACCTGCTCGATCTTGCTTGCTGCCGCAAATCCGGCTGCAGCTGTAGAACCGAGGATATTCAGGCAAGACTGTACAACAATCGTTCCTATCGCCGTGATGGAATACTGGAATGCCATCGGAAGTCCGATCTTCAGCTGCCATCCGGCCAGATTCTTATCTATTTCCCAGTCTTCTCTATGAAGATACAGTGCGGGAACCTTCTTTGCAATATATAGCAGACACAGGATTCCCGAAATTCCCTGTGCGATCACTGTCGCATAGGCTGCCCCTGCCGCTCCCATTCTAAATACAATGATAAACACCAGATCCAGCACAATATTCAAAAGTGCCGCAATCACAAGAAAATAAAGCGGACGCTTACTATCGCCCAGTGCCCTTAATACACTTGCAAGATAATTGTAAAGTGCCTGTGCCACAATCCCGCCGCAAATGACCATAATATATCCGTAAGCTTCTCCATACATGTCTGACGGTGTATTCATCAGATGCAGCACCTTCGCCATACTGATCATGCTCAGCAATGTAAGAATAACGGTTACGATCCCTGTAAGTACCGCACCGGATGCCACCGACTTCTTCATCGCCTTCATGTTTCCGGCTCCGAAGTGCTGTGCTGTAACAACCGTAAATCCCGCCGTAACTCCCTGCAGGAAGCCAATGATCAGAAATACCAGTGTTCCACATGCTCCTACCGCCGCCAGTGCCGCATTACCGACAAATTTCCCGACGATCACCGTATCTGCCATATTATAAAACTGCTGAAAAATATTACCGATAAAGATCGGCATTGTAAAATTGAAAATGATCTTCCCTGGAGTGCCGGCCGTCATATCTTTTTCCATCCTGTTTTCCTCCTTTTCCGTCATCTGTGTATATCGCTATCTTTCATCTTCAAGCTGCCTTCTATGTGTTTACGTTAAGAAAAGACCCTGATATCGCTTCAGAGCCTTTTCTCGCAAAACTTTATTCATTATATAAAACACAGAAAACAATTGCAACTATTTTTCTGCAGATTTATTTACAAATCCAACTTTATTAAGCGGCCAGTACCGGAATCCTGCTTTGGCCAGAATTGCCTCTTTCTTTACATACGTGTTATCCCAGTATCTGGAATCCAGACTATTGTTCCGGTTATCCCCCATTACAAAATAACTATCTTCCGGAACTTCATAAGGTCCGAAACTTCCTGCCATCTCTTCCGGGCAGAAGCTTACCGCCTGTGTCTGCTCTTTTCCATCAATGTAAATCTTCCCGTCTTTCACGGTAACCGTCTCTCCTGGCAGTCCGATCACGCGCTTGATAAAAATCTTGGACGGATCATCTGGATATTTGAAGATTACAATGTCATATCTCTCCGGATCATCTTTGATATATGCCAGACGGTTTCCCAGCACCCGGTCTCCTTTCATGATCGTATCCTGCATGGATTCCGACGGAATCACGGCATTGATATACACCAGTTTGTTCATCGCAAATACAACACAGAATATGATCAGAAATGTTTTCAGATAATCCCATACAGCCGCCATACCGGTCAGCTCTTCCTCTTCCTGCTTCTTTTCCTTTTTATTTTTCATATTTTTACACTCTCCCCTTTCATGTAGCACATACGCGATCTTTTTCACACATTTTTACGTTCTCCCCACGCTTCACACATATAGCTTCATATAGTTTATGAAAGTTTTAATATAACCCCATCCGGACTGAATGCCACTTCATTGCCCTCATTAATCTCTTTCTGATAAAGTTCCGCATCCGGAACCTCTAACTGAATCTCTTCTTCACTTTTCAGCTTCAGAAGGGTTACTTTAGCCATTGGTTCTACCCCGTCCGGTCTTCCTTCACATCCAAAATCCGGTTCATCAATTCTCATCACCAGATATCTCATATCCAGGATATCTACTGTCTGCGCATCTAATTTTCCATCAAAGAACTTATCCAGTACTCTCCGAAAGACTTCATTCTCTTTTGCCGCCAGCGCAAACAACGTCATTGACGAACGCAGTTTCAGATCATCAGGCCATCCCATGACTCTGGTTGCATCATCTGATTCCAGTTGCAAAAGTGCCTCTGAACTCTCTCTTAAATGTGCATTTGTCACTGCGTTTTCTATATATGCTTTAGCTTCTTCATAGTCTTCAATAGCGTAGTACATTGCAGTACCGCTACTCCCCAGCCCCTGAATCTGCGGAAAAATGTACCACATCCAGCAACTTCTCTTATGTCCACTCTTAATCTCTGCAAGAGCTGTCTTAAATTCTGACTCCTGCGCTTTGATAAACCTCTCTAGATTATTCTCTCTCATTCTTTTTTTGAACCTCCAGTCCATACATCTGTCTGTACGCTGCTTCTTTTCCAGTACAGTTTTTATAACAACATCTTTTTCTATTTTAGCATATCTTTCTATGTCATGTATACATCAAATCATCCGACATCTATAGAATAACCGGAACACAAAAAGCAGAAACTATTTTTTACACCAGCTTCCGCTTTTATTACTTAATCTGTAGGATGTGAAGATTCCTTATATTTTTCCAGACTTTTTAAACAGCATATGAAATCCCCCCTTCTTCTTACCAGCAGAAAAATTTTCTTGCATTTTCCGATATGCCAGACTATAATAACGATTGAACAAAGTTTTTTATAAACAGGGGGGAGCTGGAGAAAACCGGCTGAGAGGAAGCGTAATTCCGTTTCGACCCTTTACCTGATTTGGATAATGCCAACGGAGGGATTCATACCATGTATTGATTTGACAGAGATGCCCCCGCATCTCTTCTTTTTTACTTTTTGTACCCTCCATCCGCTTTATGAATGAAGGGTATTTTTTTATGAAAGGAATGTTTATTTATGACACACACAACTTTATCATCAGACTCTTCACGGACAAGACGACTGGCTCTTGCCGGTGTATTTACGGCTCTTGCCATCGTCGGAAGTTTCTTAAGCTTTCCGGTTGCAGGCAGTAAATGTGCACCTGTACAGCATATTATTAATATCCTGGTAGCAGTCACGTTAGGGCCCTGGTACAGTGTAGGAATTGCATTTTGTGCCAGCCTGTTACGAAATCTGCTTGGTCTTGGCAGCATGATGGCTTTTCCCGGAAGTATGGTTGGAGCACTTTGCTGTGGACTTGTATACTCCATTTGCCACAAGCTCAGCCTGACTTGTCTTGCAGAGGCACTCGGCACAGGAATTCTTGGCGGCCTGGCTGCTTATCCTGTTGCAGTATATATTATGGGAATCACTCCTGCCGGGATCTTCGTCTATGTAGTTCCATTTCTGATTTCTACTATTGCAGGAAGCATTCTTGCATTTCTGCTGATTACAGCGCTGAATAAAAGCGGCGTAATGGCTATGATAAAAACGACTCGTTAAGAGTTGTTTAGAAACGGTACATTGGGGACACCACCTTGTACCGCATACACAAGTATCAGATTTTCCCATCTGATATAGGCGTCAGTAATTTCATAGTTCTTTTATGAACCTCAGATCTGTGTAGAGAAATGTTTCCCTGCATCGAAATCTGTGTGTTTTTGCTGACGCATTATAACCTTATATTTAATTTTTTTAACGGAGGCAAACACATGAGAAATTACACAACACAGATGGATGCTGCAAGAAAAGGAATTGTCACTCCTGAAATTGAGATTGTAGCAAAAAAAGAAAACATGACAACAGAAGCACTTATGAAACTTGTTGCAGAAGGTAAGGTTGCAATCTGTGCCAACAAGAATCACACCAGCCTTGATCCGGAGGGTGTCGGAAGCATGCTCCGTACCAAGATCAATGTAAACCTTGGTGTATCCCGCGACTGTAAGGATTACAATATTGAAATGGAAAAAGTTATGAGCGCTGTAAATCTTGGTGCTGAAGCCATCATGGATTTATCGAGCCACGGTAACACACAGCCATTCCGCCAGAAACTGACACATGAATGTCCTGCTATGATCGGTACTGTTCCTGTATACGACAGTGTCATCCACTATCAGAGAGATCTTGCAACTCTGACTGCGCAGGACTTCATCGACGTTGTCCGTCTTCACGCAGAAGATGGTGTGGACTTTGTCACACTTCACTGCGGAATTACACGTAAAACGATTGAACAGATAAAAAAACACAAACGTAAAATGAATATTGTAAGCCGTGGCGGAAGTCTTGTATTTGCATGGATGTGTATGACCGGAGAAGAAAATCCTTTCTACGAACACTATGATGAAATTCTTGATATCTGCGAAGAATATGATGTTACTATCTCCCTTGGTGATGCATGCCGCCCTGGATGTCTGGCCGATGCTACCGATGTATGCCAGATTGAAGAACTGGTGCGTCTTGGAGAACTTACAAAACGTGCATGGGACCACAATGTACAGGTAATGGTAGAAGGACCGGGACATGTACCGCTTGATCAGGTTGCTGCCAACATGAAAGTACAGCAGAGTATCTGCATGGGTGCTCCGTTCTATGTACTTGGCCCTCTTGTTACGGATATTGCTCCAGGTTACGATCACATCACATCCGCTATCGGTGGTGCAGTTGCTGCTATGAATGGTGCTGCATTCTTATGTTATGTAACACCTGCAGAACATCTGGCGCTTCCTAATGTAGATGACGTAAAACAGGGGATCATTGCTTCCAAGATTGCTGCCCATGCTGCCGACATCGCCAAAGGTGTTCCCGGAGCACGTGATATTGATGATAAAATGGCTGAAGCACGTCAGAAACTTGACTGGGACGCACAGTATGCCTGTGCATTAGACCCTGAAACAGCCAAAGCCATCCGTGACAGCCGAAGCCCGGAAGATGATCATAGTGATACCTGCAGTATGTGCGGAAAATTCTGTGCAGTCAGAAGTATGAATAAAGCTTTGGCCGGAGAATATATTGATATTCTGTAATTCTTGGGATTTAATTTATTAACTGGAGAAGCGGCCTCTCAGTCCTTGAAGGAAACAATGGATAAGGATTATTGTTCAGGTTCCATACCATAAGAAACACTAAGAGAGTCTGAATCACCTAAAAGCAAAGGAACTACGCTCAAACTCGGCGTTCGCCTCAAACACGTTCGCTTCGTTCCTTTAACGGTGCTTCTGACTCTCTAACTGTTTCTAACGGCATTCCACATTCACAATAATCCTTATCTATTGTTTCCTTCAAGTCGTGACTGGCTGTGAATGTTAATAAATGTGAAGAAGGTGTTGGAAATAGTTAAGCGTCAAAATTATGCGTTGGGTTTTCGAAATTTGCCTGTTTGAGCCGAATGGCGAGTTGCAAATTTCGGAAGCCCGTTTTTAGCATAATTTGGTAGTGTAAATTATTGGACCTGTTGACAAAGTAAAGAAAAAGTACCTTCTTTATGGTAAAATATATG
>QFCE01001924.1_pt1 | contig 20919 bp, 17 predicted proteins | sample 5346091 | NCBI WGS metagenome assembly QFCE01 (sample SAMN09062252, study PRJNA434731) | Human gut metagenome, whole genome shotgun sequencing project. | isolation source: stool timepoint A chromium assembly | host: Homo sapiens | collected 2015 | reverse complement strand
GATGCGTTTTTGCTTGCGCCGTCTTCTCGATCGGGCAGCCGGTGGAATGGCTTCAGGAGAGTTTGGATCAGTATGTTGCCCGGCATGGCGGCAGTATGGACTATATTCACGATCCCGGTGCGGTGGAAGAGCTGAGCCTGCAGACGCGGGCCATTGGCTTTTTGCTGCCGCCTTTTCCCCGTGCGGCGCTCTTTCCCTATGTGAAACGCCGCGGCGCGCTGCCGCGTAAGACCTTTTCCATCGGCTGCAGCCGGGATAAACGCTATTATCTTGAAGCGCGGGCGCTGTTTTGAGCGCCGCGGAGGAACGAACATGAAAGAAATTACGCTCGACGCCTATGGAAAACTAAATTTGGCGCTGGATATTCTGGGCCGCCGGCCGGATGGATATCACGATCTGCGCATGGTGATGCAGAGCGTTTCCCTGTGCGACCGCGTGACGATCCGCGAGACGGAAAACGGACAGATTGCGCTGCGCACCAGCGCGTCCTATTTGCCGTGCGACCGGGGCAATTTGGCCTATCGCGCCGCGGAGGCGTTTTTTGCCGCGGTAGATGTGGCCAATCCCGGTGTGGCACTGTATGTTGAAAAGCGTATCCCTGTGTGCGCCGGAATGGCGGGCGGCAGCGCCGACGCGGCGGCGGTGCTGCGGGGCCTGCGGCGGATGTATGCGCCGCAGCTCTCCGTGGAAGAGCTGTGCCGGATCGGCGAGCGTGTGGGCAGCGATGTGCCCTACTGTGTTTTCGGCGGAACGGCACTGGCCGAGGGGCGCGGCGAGATTTTGACGCGCCTTGCGCCGATACCGGAATGCTGGGCTGTACTGTGCAAGCCGGATTTTCCCATTTCCACACCGGAGCTGTTCGGCTGTGTGGACGCCAAAAAGCTGACCAGTCACCCGGATACCCCGGGCATGTGCGAGAGCTTGGAGCGGGGCGACCTGAACGGGGTTTTGCGGCGTGTGTACAATGTGTTTGAGGCGGTGCTGCCGGAAAAATACAGCGAGGTGTTTGTGATTAAAGATAAGCTGTTGGATCTGGGCGCCCTCAGCACCTGCATGACCGGCTCCGGCCCCACGGTCTTTGGATTGTTTGACAATGCGGCAGGTGCTGCGCAGACGGCGGAGCGGTTGCGGAGAGAATATCCTCAGACATTTTGTGCCGCCATGGTGAATCTGGGTGAACAATTTTTGTAAAAAGCGGATAAATTGTATAAAATTGATTAACACCGTCCACAATGGAGTTGCTTTTGAAAAAACTCTACATAGGACGGTGTTTTTCTATGAAACAGTGGCGTGATACGAGAAGGTTGGGAAAATGGATTGCGGTTTCTCTTTTGGTGGGACTGGCGATTTCGCTTTTGTGGGGTGTATGGTCGCTGCAGCGTCAGCAGGCGCTGGCGCAGGAAGTGATTCGCCTGCATGTGATCGCGGCCTCAGACAGCGATGCGGACCAGGCACTGAAACTGCAGGTGCGTGATGCGGTGCTGGCACAGGCTACAGACTGGCTGGCCGGTACAACAGATCGGGATGAGGCGGAAGATATTCTGCGCACACATCTGGCAGAGTTGCGGGATACAGCGCAGGCCACTGTGCAGTTGCAGGGGTGTGAAGATGTGGTGGAAGCGTGGCTGACGCCGGAAAGCTATCCTACGCGGGATTACGGCGCTTTTGCTCTGCCGGGCGGCGAATATCTGAGCCTGCGCATCATCATCGGCGAGGGTGCGGGGCACAACTGGTGGTGCGTGGTATTTCCGCCGCTGTGTACCACGGCGGCGGCTGGAGATATGGAAGAAGCGGCCCGGGATGCCGGATTGTCTGAGGATGATGTGGCCCTGATCACCCGCTCTGACGAAGGTTATACATTAAAATTCAAATCCATTGAGCTGTGGGAACAGTGGACAGCGGGATGGAAAAAATGACCGTTTTCTGGCGGCTGCGGTCTCAGTATGCCTTCTCGGCGGCAGCAATTGCAGCCGGACCGATGCGGTGCCGTCGCCGTTCCGGCATGGGGCGGCTGCGTGTGCGCAGCGCAGCAGTCTATCCCGGCAGATGCGCTGACGGCTCTTTCGGCATCAGGTACGAGAATCCCTCTTTTCGCTTTCCGATGTGTGTGCTATAATATCGGCAAAAATGACATGAGAAAAGCGGGAGGGTACACGAAGATGGCGCAGCAGGGGTTAACGATTTTGATGGATCGGGCACGAACAGGAAAAAGCGCGGCTCTTTGGCGTGAAATCGCCGCAGAGGGGCTGAAAGGGCGACAGATGCTGCTGGTGCCGGAGCACGCTTCCCATCAGGCGGAGCGGGATCTGTGCCGCGCCTGCGGCAATCGGGCTTCCCGTCATGCTGCAGTGGCCAGCTTCCGCTGGTTGGCGGCGGATGTGCTGGAGTACGCCGGCGGCGCAGGGGACACTATGCTGGATGGCGGCGGAAAAATTTTGACCATGTACCGTGCTCTGCAGAAGAATCTGAGCGTCCTGAAGCTCTACCGCCGCCCTTCCCAGCGGGCGGCTTTTTTGGAACAGCTCATCCATTTGGACGATGAGCTGCGTTCTTATCAGGTGAGCGCGGAAGACCTGCTGGCGCGCCGCGGCGCCGTGTCCGGCCCGCTGGCGGATAAACTGCAGGACCTTGCTCTGATCTGCGGGTCCTATGAAGCGCTGCTCACCGAAAACGGCCGGGACTGCCGCGATTTGATGGATCGCCTGCTGGACGCGCTGAAAACCGAAAAAGGGCAGGATTATTTCCGCGGTATGCGCATTTATGCCGACGGGTTTCTTTATTTCAATGCCCGGGAGGAAGAGGTACTGCGCTGCATGATCCGCTGCGCCGAATCGGTCACCGTGACGCTGTTGGGGGACCGGGAACGCACCGGGGGGATTTACGATGTGGCACAAAAGGTACGGGGCCGTCTTGTCCGCATTGCTGCGGAAGAAGGGCGGCCCTGCCGCACCATTGCTTCGCCGCTGCGCGGAGAAAAACAGGGAGATGCGGCTCTGCGCCATCTGGAGCAGGCTTTTTTCGGGAACATGAAGCCCTTTGGCGCGCCGACGGATGCCATTCGCCTGTGCGCGGCGGAGAACACCTATGCCGAGGTGGAACATGCGGCGGCACAGATCCGCACGCTGCTTTGCACTGGACAGTGCCGCTGCCGGGATATTCTGGTGTGCGCCCGCAATATGCCCGATTATGAGGCTACCATTGAAAATGTGTTTGAACGCTATGAGATCCCGGTGTTTTTGAATCGCAGCCGGGATATTTTGGAAAAACCTGTGGTGGCCCTGGTGCTGGCAGCGCTGGACACGGTTTCCGGCGGCTGGGAATATGAGGATGTATTCCGCTATCTCAAAACCGGTATGGCTGGCATCTCGCTGGAAGCGTGTGATGCGCTGGAAAACTATGTGCTCAAGTGGGACCTGCGCGGCAGCGCCTGGACGCGGGATGCGCCCTGGACAGCGCACCCGGAGGGATATGGCGCTGAAGAGAACGAAGAGAGCTGCGCCCTCCTTGCCTCGCTCAATGCGGTGCGGGAGACTGTGCGTGCGCCGTTGATGACGCTGCAGCGAGCTGTGCAGGAGCGGCAGGGCGCCCGCGCTCAGGCTGCGGCGCTATATGCTTTTTTGGAGACGATCCGGCTGCCGGAGCAGCTGCAGGAGAAAACAGCGCGCTTTCGCGCCATGGGGGAAAACAAACTGGCCGATGAATATGCCCAGGTTTGGCGTATTTTGTGCGATGTGTTGGATCAGTTTGTGCTGATTTTGGGCGAACTTCCCTTGGAGCGGGGCGAGTTTGGACGGCTTTTGAAGCTGGTGCTGACACAGTATGATGTGGGCACCATTCCTGCAGCGCTGGATCAGGTTAGCGTAACGGAAATCACCCGCAATGATCGGCGGGGCTATCCGTATGTGTTTTTTCTGGGCGTCAATGATCATGTGCTGCCTGCGGCGGGAAGCCCGGGCGGTATTCTCACCGACAGCGACCGGGCTGAGCTTTTGGCCCAATCGCTGCGTCTGGCGCCTTTTGGCATGGAGCAGATGGACATGGAGCTAATGCACCTGTATGCCGCTTTGGGGCAGGCGGAACGCCGGTTGTATGCAAGCTGGGCCGCTGCGGATGCCGGCGGAACGGAGCTGCGGCCGGCCTTTGCCATCGGGCGCATCCGGGGGCTGTTTCCGGATCTGAACGTGGAAACGTCCGGGCCGGAACGGCTGCTGGCCGCGCCGGTGAGCGCGCTGGAAGAAGCGGGCCGGCAGGGCGGCGGCGCGCTGTGGGATTATTTTGCCGGCCGGCAGGACTGCGCGCCGGCCATGGCCGCCATGGAGCGCGCCCGCACTATGGAGCGGGGCCGCCTGTCACCGGCGGCGGTGCGCACGCTGTATGGCGAAAATATCCGTATGTCCGCTTCCCGCATGGATAAGATCAACGCCTGCCATTTTGCCTTTTTTATGGAATACGGCCTGAAAGCAAAGGAACGCCGCAAAGCGGGATTGGACGCGCCGGAAATCGGAACCTTCCTTCACTATCTGTTGGAAAATACGGCCCGGGAGGCCAGACTGCGCGGCGGCTTTGAATGCCTGCGCCGGGAGGAACTGCACGGGCTGATCAGGGGCTATATCGACCGCTTTGCGGCGGAGCAGCTGGGCGGCCTGGAAGACAAAAGCGCACGTTTCCGCTACTTGTTTAACCGGTTGAAAAAAACGGCGTATGCTATTGTGGACAATGTGGCTGCAGAGTTGGCTGTGTCGGATTTTGTGCCGTTGGCGTTTGAGCTGGAATTCGGCGAAAAGGGCGCGCTGCCCGCCGTGTCGATCCGCTCCGGAGATACTGCTTTGCGCGTGGGCGGAAAGGTGGACCGGGTGGACGGTTGGCTTAAAGACGGAAAACTCTATCTGCGCGTGGTGGATTACAAGACTGGCAAAAAGAAATTTGATCTTTCAGAAATTTTGCATGGCGTGGGCGTGCAGATGCTGCTGTATTTGTTTGCGCTGGAGCGCCAGGGGCTGGCGGCTCTGGGCGGAGGCGAAGTGAAGGAGATCGTGGGAGCGGGCGTGGAGTATCTTCCCGCGCGGGATGCGATCCTCACCATGGACCGCGGCGCCAGCGAAGCGCAGATTGCGGCTGCTATGGAAAAAGAACTCAAGCGCAGCGGCATGTTTTTGTACAACGCCGAGGTGCTCGAGGCCATGGAACACGGCTGCACGCAGGAGCCGCACTTCCTGCCCCTGAGCGTGAAAAAAGACGGCACCATCGCCGACGGCGTGGCCACGGCGGCACAGCTGGGCAAGCTGAGCCGCTATGTGGACCGCTTGCTCAAAAACATTGCTGCGGAAATGGGGAGGGGCAACATCGACGCCGATCCCAATTACCAGAGCGAAAGCAAAAACGCATGCGCCTACTGTGCCTTTGCTTCGGCCTGCCATTTTGAAGAAGGGCGCGGGCGGGACCGCAAACGCTATATTGCCTCGGTGAAGGAGAGCGCGTTTTGGGAAGCGCTGGATTGTATGAAGGACATGGATGCCGGAGGGGAGGAATGAGTTATGGGTGTGCGTTTGACGGAAGAACAGCAGGAGGCGGTGCGTAACCGGGGCGGAAGCCTGCTGGTGTCCGCCGCGGCGGGCAGCGGAAAAACCAAGGTGTTGGTGGAACGATTGTTTCGCTATATCACGGACGAAGAGGATCCGGCGGATGTGACGGATTTCCTGATTATTACATATACCAAGGCGGCGGCTGCGGAGCTGCGCATGAAAATTGCCGCGGAGCTGTCCGAACGCCTGGCGGAAGATGCAGGAAATCTCCACTTGCATAAACAGGCTATGCTGATCTACCGCGCCGATGTACGTACGGTGGATTCTTTTTGCACCGCCTTGCTGCGGGAAAACATCCAGCTGGTTGGCGGCGAGAAGGATTGCGCCCTGACGCCGGATTTCCGCGTGCTGGATGAACGGGAAGCCGATCTTCTGCGCCGCCAGGTGCTGGGGCGGGTGCTGGAAACGTTTTATGAGGAAATGGATGAAGGCGCGGCGGAATTGGCGGATACCATCGGCGCCGGACGGGATGACACGGCGCTGGAAGAATTGGTGCTGCAAATTTTCTCCAAGCTGCAAAGCCATGCCTATCCACTGCGCTGGCTGGCTGAGCAGGAGGAATACTGGAGCGCCATTCCCGCGCAGGTGGAGCGGACGCCCTTTGGCCGGGAACTGATTGCCGACGCCCAGGCGACGCTGCGTTATTGGAGCGCTATGTTTTCGGACGTCTGCCGGGAGATGGAAAGCGATGAAACGCTGGCGGCGAAGTATCTGCCCTCGTTCTCCGCTGCACGGGAGAGTATGGAAGATTTCCTCGCCCGTCTGGAGCAGGGATGGGACACGGCGCGTGAGGGAGAAATCCTGTTTCCCCGCCTGGGTGTGGTGCGGGGCGAGAACGCACAGAAGGAGCGGGCAAAGGCCCTGTGGGATGAGTGCAAAAAGGACTGCGAGAAAGTGCGCAGGCGCTTTTCTGTTTCCGGCGCGGAGCTGCGCGACGATTTGCAGCGCATGGCTCCGGCCATGCTGGCGCTGCTGCGCCTGACAGAGACCTTTGCGCAGGGTTATGCTGCTGAAAAGCTGCGCCGCAACGCTACAGATTTTTCGGATCAGGAGCATTTTGCGCTGGCGCTTCTGATGGATGAAACGGGTAAGCCCACGGAGTTGGGGCGCGCGGTATCTGCGCGTTACCGCGAAATTATGATCGACGAATTCCAGGACACCAACGAAGTGCAGAATCAGATTTTTGCGGCCGTATCCCGGGAGGAAAAGAATTTGTTCATGGTGGGGGATATGAAGCAGTCCATCTATCGCTTCCGCCTGGCCGACCCCACGATTTTCCTGCGCCACTATCAGGCAGACCCTCTGTTCAGTCAGGCGAAGGAGGGGCAGGAGCGCAAGCTGCTGCTCAGCCGTAATTTCCGCTCCCGCCGGGAGATTTTGGATGCGGCCAACTTTGTATGCGCCAACCTGATGAGTCCGGAAGTGGGGGAAATGGCTTACACGGAAGACGAGGCCCTGCATTTCGGAGCGGAGTACTATGTAGAGCGCTCCGGCTGCGACACGGAATTCTATTTGGTGGACCATCCCAAAAAAGATGCGGAAGCCGAGGCAAAAGAAGAGGTCAAATGCGCTGAAACGGAAGCGCGCTTTGTGGCCTGCCGCATTCGGGCACTGCTGGACGAACCGTTTCTTGTGCAGGATGAGGCGGGCGGGCTGCGCCCTGTGCGGGAGGAGGACATCGTCATTCTGCTGCGTTCTCCCGGTGCGCGGCAGAAGCTCTATGAGCGGGTGCTTTCCGAGCAGAGGATCGCCTGCTCCGCTGAGGGCGGTGAAGAATTTTTCTCTGCGATGGAGGTCGCTGTGGTGTATGCCATGCTGCAGCTCATCGACAACCCGCACCAGGATGTGCCGCTGATCTCCGTGCTGCGCTCGCCGGTGTTTGCCTTTGCGCCGGACCGGCTGGCGGAGATTCGAGCCCGCTGTCCGAAAGGAGACTTTTTCACTGCGCTGCAGTGCGACGAATGGGCAGATACCCGGCGTTTTCTGGAGGATCTGGAGCAGCTGCGCTTTCTGGCTCCGGATATGAGCGTGCACCGGCTGCTCTGGCATTTGTATAACCGCTGGAATGTGCTGGGGGTATTCGGCGCCATGGACGGCGGCGCGGAGCGCCGCGGTCGGCTGGTGACGCTGTACGAGCATGCCCGCAATTTTGAGACGGCGGGCTACCGGGGGCTGTTTCCTTTTGTGAGCCACCTGCGCGCTCTGCTGGAAGCGGGGGAGAGTATTCCTGCCGCTGCGTCCCAGGTGCGCCGGGGTGTACGGCTGATGAGCATACATAAATCCAAAGGGCTTGAGTTCCCTGTGGTGATTTTGGCGGAGCTGAATAAAAGTTTTAATAAAAGCGACGTGCAAGCTCCAGTGCTGATGCATCCGGAACTGGGACTGGGCCCGGTGTGTATTGATCTGGAACGCAAAATCCGCTACAGCACCGTGGCCCGGGACGCCGTGGCCCACCGGCAGCTGCGGGAGCAGAAAAGCGAGGAGCTGCGGGTTCTGTATGTGGCGCTGACCCGGGCCAAGGAAAAGCTGATCCTGGTGGCGGCCATGCGCAGTGCTGCCGGTGTGGTCAAGCGCCTGCTGCCCCGGGCGGAGTGTCCAGTGCCGCCGGCAGTGGTGGCGGGCTGCGGCAGTATGGCGCAATGGGTGTTGCTGCCCCTGCTGTGCCGCACGGAGTCCTATCCGCTGCGCCAGGCGGCGGACATGGAAGCGGCGGCCTGCGACAACAGCGGTATTCCCTGGCGCGTTGCCTGGGTGGATGGGGCGGAGTACTGCCAGCGCCGCCGCCTGCCGGCCCGGGCGGAAGAGCTTGCGTGCGCCGATCCTGCGCCGACGTTCGATCCCGCGCTCTTGTCCTTTCAATACGGCCACCGGCCGGAAACGCGCATTCCTTCCAAACTGACGGCTACCCAGCTGAAAGGACGGCTCATTGACCAGCGCCTGGCAGAGGGGACGGAGCAGCCGATCTCTGTTCCGTTGGGCGATGTGTTTCGGGCACCGCGGTTTTTGACGCCTCAGCTGGGCCTGACTGCTGCTGAACGGGGTACTGCAATGCACAAGGCACTGCAGTTTTTGGATTTTTCACAGACCGTTTCCCGTGAGCAGATTGAGGCGGAGGTGGCGCGCATGGCGCAGCAGCATTTGCTGCGGGCAGAAGAGGCTGAGGCGGTAAACACGGCGGCCTTGGCGGTGCTGTTTGCCTCACCTTTGGGGTTGGAGCTGCGCAGCGCACCGAAGGGCAAACTGTGGCGCGAATACCGTTTCTCTGTACTGGAGCGGGTGGATAAATACCTGCTGAAACTGGACAGCGACGATGAAGTGCTGCTGCAGGGCGCGGTGGACTGCTTCTTTGAAACAGCGGACGGGTCCCTTACTGTGGTGGATTTCAAGACTGACCGCATCGCGCCCGGCGGCGAAAGGGAAAAGGCAGAGGAATACCGCCCGCAGCTCACGGCTTACAGCGATGTACTGGAGGGGATCTTTGAGCGGCCCGTTACCCGGCGCATTCTCTATTTCTTTGCCACCGGGGAACGTGTTCTGCTGTAATGCGTTATTCTGGAGAGAATGCGGAAAAGTTTTGCTGGATTTTCAAAATAATGCTTGCTTTTCTATAACTGGTGTGGTAAACTAACTTTTGCCTGTTATAAGGTATTTAACGCGGAAAGAGGTGAACAAGAGCAATGAAGGAAGGAATCCATCCCAATTATCAGCAGACTACAATTCGCTGCGCCTGCGGTAATGTGATTGAGACAGGTTCTACCAAGAAGGATATCAAGGTGGAAGTCTGCTCTAAGTGTCACCCCTTCTTCACTGGCAAGCAGAAGCTGGTGGATACCGGCGGACGTGTTGCGCGGTTCAACAAGAAGTTCGGCCTGTAAGAAGAGCGTTCGCATTGACGAGCAATCACATCAAACGGCGCTGCCCTGTCGGGGCGGTGCCGTTTTTTTATTGAGCGGCTTTCTTTTTTCTTCGGCACAGCATATACTAAATGGGCATTATATGTCGTGATTTTTCTGCTGCAAAAGGAGGAGCATTATGAGCGGTCAACTGCAAGAAATGGAGATCAGGGATTTGTCCTGTGATGTATTTCAGGTGTTTCAGCATGCCACGCCTCTTTTGAGTGCGGGCAGTGCGGAGAAATTCAATACCATGGTCATCGGCTGGGGCGGCCTGGGCACGCTGTGGGGCAAGGCGGTCTGTACGGTGTATGTTCGTCCCCAGCGCTACACCTATGAATTTATGGAGCGGGAGAATGCTTTCAGCGTATCCGTTCTGCCGCCGGAGTGCCGCGAAGCGCTGCGCGTCTGCGGCAGCGAAAGCGGGCGGGATGTGGATAAGGTGAAAAAGTGCGGCCTGACGCCTGCCTTCAGCGCCCTGGGCGCGCCCTATTTTGAACAGGCGCAGCTGGTGCTGGTGTGCCGCAAGCTGTATGCCGATGATCTGCGGCCGGAGAAGTTCACAGACCAGAGTTTGGATGGCCGCTGGTACCCGGAGCACGACTATCATCGCATGTATGCGGGCGAAGTCGTGCAGGTGCTGAAAAAATAACCATTCCCGGAGGAACTATGGAACAACTACAAAAGACAGCGGAACCGATGCGCCGGGAGCGTGTGATTCTGGTGGGGCTCCATTCCCCCCGGCTCAAGCGCGAGGAGAATGCGGACGATTGGTCCATGGAAGAGCTGGCGGCCCTGACGGATACCGCCGGAGGCTGTGTGGCGGCCTGCGCGCTGCAGAATAAGGACGCCCCGGACCCGCGTACGTTTATCGGCGAAGGAAAAGTAGCCGAGATCAAAGAACTGGTTGCTTCGGAGCGGGCGGACATGGTCATTTTTGACAATGACCTCTCGCCCTCCCAGATGCGGGTGCTGACCGATGAATTCGGCGTGCAGGTGCTGGACCGCAGCGGCCTGATCCTGGATATCTTTGCCCAGCGGGCCAAGACAAAGGAGGGGCGGCTGCAGGTGGAGCTGGCGCAGTATCAATATCTGCTGCCCCGGCTGACCGGTATGTGGACGCACCTGACGCGTCAGAACGCCGCTGGCGGCAAGAGTCCCATCGGCACCCGCGGTCCCGGTGAAACCCAGCTGGAAACCGACCGCCGCCACATCCACCGAAAAATCGACAAACTGCGGGAGGATTTGGAGGAAGTGCGCCGGGTGCGCGGTACTCAGCGCCAGCAACGCATGAAAAACGAAATCCCGGTGGTGGCCATTGTGGGTTACACCAACGCGGGAAAATCCACGCTGCTCAACGCCCTGACCGGCGCCGCCATTCCAGCCAACAACCGCCTGTTTGACACACTGGATACCACTTCCCGTCTGCTGGCGGTCAGCGATATGATGGATGTGGTGATTTCGGATACGGTGGGTTTTATCCGCAAGCTGCCTCACCAGCTGGTGGACGCCTTTAAGGCCACGCTGGAAGAGCTGGAATATGCCGACCTGCTGCTTCATGTTATCGACGCGTCCAATCCCGTGTGGGAGGAACAGGCTGCTGTGGTGGATGCGCTGATTGCGGAATTGGGGGCGCAGACCACGCCCTGCATCCGCGTGTACAATAAATCGGACTGCGTCAGTGCGGAAAACCGGCCTTGGGGTGCAGGAAGCATTGCGATCTCCGCTAAAACCGGCGCGGGCCTTCCGGAGCTGCTGGCGCTGATTGAACGAACGCTGGACAAAGGCAGCTGCCGATTAACGTTGCGGATTCCTTATGAACGGGGCGATTTGCTGGATCTGCTCTACCGAGAGGCCAAGGTGCTTTCGGTGCGATATGAAGAGGCTACGGTGGTCGATGCGGTGTGCACACAACGCACGTTGGGAAAGGTGCGCGTCTATGCCGACCCGCCGCTTCCGGAGGAAAAGGAGGAGTGGGAACGGTGAGCGAGGATTACTTTATCCCCGGCGCGGCGGCGCAAAGCGAATTTACGGAAAAGAAATCCCGGTTTATCAGCCATCTCTGGCCCGTGGCGAGCGAAGAGGAAGCTCGTGCGCGCATTGAGGAGATGCGGAAAACATACTACGATGCCCGGCACAACTGCTGGTGCTATCTTTTGCGTGAAGGCGGCGTACTGCGCTACAGCGACGACGGAGAACCCCAAGGGACTGCGGGGCAGCCCATGCTGAATGTGTTTCAGCGCCGGGCGATCAGCAATGTGTGCTGCGTAGTCACGCGCTACTTTGGCGGTGTGCTGTTGGGCGCGGGGGGGCTGACGCGGGCCTATACCCGGGGGGCGTCCGATGTGCTGGCAGTTGCCGGACGCAGCCGGGTGTGCCTGTGGGAGCGGGCGGCGCTTTGCCTGCCCTATGGGTTGTTTGAACAAGTGCGCCTGCTGTGCGATGCCTCTGGCGGTATCATCGAACACACGGACTATGGCGCTGATGTGACGCTGGACCTTCTGCTGCCCCAAGGCGGCCGGATGGCCCTGCAGGATAAGCTCACCGAGGTGTCCGCGGGGACGCTGACTCTGGAGGCGGTGGGCGAGGAGTACCGCGGCGGGCCGCGGGAAGAGTTGACCTGATCTGTAAACGATAAAGCCCCGGCGCTGCGGCGCCGGGGCTTTGTTCTCCCGAAAAAAGATTGACAGAAGGGTGGAACAGATATATAATTAAGCTAACTTATATAAATTAACTTAACAAAAGGGGTGGGCATATGAATTTGCGGGACAGCCTCAATCAGTATTATTACGATGAAATCGTGTGTGATCTGCGCAGGCTGGCGAAGAATGGCGGAGGAGAGCTTTCTTACAACAGTATTATGTATTTGGATGTGATTTCCTATCAGGAGCAAAGCGGCGGCTGCACAGTGAGCCGCCTGGCCAAGACGCTGCACATTTCCAATTCTGCCGCCACGATGAAGGTAAACGAGCTGATGCACTTGGGACTGGTGGAGAAAGTGCGCAGCGAAACGGACCGCCGTGTGGTCTATCTGCACCTCAGTCCGCTGGCTGCTGCATGTGTGTGCGAAAGCGATGCGCCCTATGAGCGGGCGGTGCAGACAATTGAAGCGCAGTACAGCGAGGAAGAAATCACGCTGTTTTGCCGAATGTTACAGGTGTTTGCCGACGAATATCAAAAGGAGAATCCCATATGAACCTATCCACGCAGCTTTTTGCAACCATGTCTCCAAACCGGCTGTTTTTGCGCTGTGCGCTGCCCAGTATGATCGCCATGGCGGTGTCTTCGCTCTATACCGTGGCCGACGGCATTTTTGTGGGCCGTTTTCTGGGAGAGGAAGCTTTGGCGGCGGTCAACCTGGTCATGCCCTTTCTTCTCATCAGTTTTGTGTTTCCCGATTTGATCGCAGTGGGCTCCTCTGTGCAGATTGCCCTGCGTTTGGGCGAGAAGAAAGAAGAGGAAGCCAGCCGCATTTTTACCGTGTGTTCGTTTCTGATTGTGGTTTCAGCGTGCCTGATCGGCCTTGCCGGGTTTCTGGGCGCGGAGGCCATGTTGCAGATTTTGGGCGCTGATGCGGCAGTAGCGGCGTTGGGCGCGGAATATCTGCGGGTATACGCGCTATTTGCTCCCTTTATCATGGTTTTTTATGCGGTGGATAACTATCTGCGTATTTGCGGCCGGCCTCGCTACAGTATGGTAGTGACGGTGATTACTTCACTTCTGAATGTTGTGCTGGATTACCTTTTCCTGGGCGTTTTCGGCTGGGGCATCGCTGCTGCTGCGCTGGCGTCCTGCCTGTGCCTGACGCTGGGTACGGTGTTGAATTATGTGCCTTTCCTGCGCGGGAAACTGCCCTTGCGCTTTGTGCGCGGCGGAATCTCCCTGCGGCTTTTAGGCAATATTTTTTATAATGGCTCGTCGGAATTTTTCTCCAACATTGCCGGTTCGGTTCTGATGGTAGTGCTCAACGGCGTACTGCTGCGCATGGGCGGATCGGCAGCGGTGGCAGCCTTTTCCATTGTCCTGTATGTAGACAGCGTGGCCAATTCACTGCTGTTTGGTATGTCCGATTCGCTTCAGGGCGCCGTCAGCTATTGCTGTGGTGCAGGGCTGCGCCAGCGGATTTTTGCGCTGGAAAAGCGGGTGTTTTTGGTGGGCGCGCTGGTGGCGGCGCTGGCCTTTCTGCTGATGCGTTTCGGCGGCGAAGCGTTGCTGTCGCTGTTTCTGGGCCACAACAGTGAAGTGGTGGGTGCGCTGGCGCTGCGGGCTATGGAGCTGTTTTCGCTTACCTATCTTACCTGTTGGTTTAATGTGGCGATCAGCGCCTTTTTCACAGCGGTCAATCGTCCGGGGGCGTCCCTTATACTGTCTTTCGGAAATGCGCTGGTGTTCCCACTGCTGGCGCTGGCAGTATTGCCGCGCCTGTGGGGCATCGACGGGGTATGGCTCACGCCGGCCTGCGGCGATTTGTTGACTGCGGTCGCGGCAGTGGCGCTGCTGCTGTATTTCTGGCGGCGAAAAGAACGGAAGACGGCACTGGAGGAAGTTTGAGGCGTGAATTACGCCTTGGAAACTGCGCCTGTCCGTGGTATAATCGGGGCAGAACAGACGGCAGTTGTGTGAAGAGGGGGCTGGCGGATGATGGAAGAAAAATACATTGCGCCTAAAGATGCAGCGGAAATTCTGGTTGTCAAAAAAACGACGGTTTATGATATGATCAAACAGGGACGGCTCAAAGCGGTGAAAATCGGAAAGCAGTTCCGAATCCGAGAAAGCGATGTACTCGCGCTGGTGGGCGATTCACCGCAGGATCCGGGTGCTGCCGGACAGGAGAGCCTCCTTCTGTGCGGACAGGATATGCTGCTGGATCATCTCTGTGCCCGTGTCAATGCTGCCGAAGGGTATCAGGCGGTTAGCCGGTCGTACCTTGGCAGTTACAACGGCCTGTTTGCCCTATATCAGGGGCAGGCAAACTTCGCTACGGCCCATTTGTGGGATTGGGAAACCGACCAGTACAATCTGCCGTTTGTACCCAAGATGCTGCCGGGGATGGAAGTGCAGGTTTATCACATTGTGAACCGGCCCATCGGGATTTACACCGCACCGGGCAATCCCAAGGGCATCACCTGTGTGGAAGACTTTGCCCGGGAAGATGTGCGTATGGTGAACCGGGAAAAGGGCAGCGGTATCCGGGTGCTGACCGACAGCCTGTTTTTGCGCGCCGGTCTCTCAGCTGCAGAGATCAACGGCTATGACTGCATCGAGCACTCGCATATGGCAGCGGCTGCCGCTGTGGCCCGGGGAGAGGCGGACTGTGCCGTGGGCAACGAGCGCAGTGTGCTCGGTTCCAGGGAAGTGGATTTCTTACCGCTGAGATATGAGCAGTATGACCTGATTGTACCTATAAGCGAACTGGGACGGCCGGTGGTGCAGCGAGTGCTGGAAGTGCTGCGTTCCGATGCGCTGCGCATGGAAACCGCGGCGCTGGGAGGCTATGACGTGACGGATATGGGAAAACGTTTGCTTTGACGCTTGCATATTTGTGTTGTTTCTGGTATAGTGAAAAAGAACTCAGCGCGGGGATACTGCGGGAAAGGGGCGGCCGGTTTGGCTTATACAGAATTTATCGGAACCACAGTGCTGGATACCATCGGGCTGGTGATCCCCAGCGTAGATGAACAGTTGCGGACGCAGGCGGATTATCTCAAGGAATACCGCAGTATCGGGATCCTCAGTTCCCGCACCGGTGCGGCTGGGCAGATCAATGCTATTGACGAGGCGGTCAAGCGTACAAACACCGAAGTGCTGACTATCCAGCTGCCCAGGGATACCAAGGGATGGGGCGGCCACGGAAACTACATTGTGCTCGGTGCAGCCAATGAAGCCGACGCCCGGGAGGCAGTTGAGATTGCACTGGAATATACTGAGCGCTATTCCGGCGAGTTGTATATCAGTGGAGAAGGGCATGTGGAGCTGACCTACTCCGCCCATGCCGGCGAAGTTTTGCAGTGGTATTTTGGTGCACCGGCGGGGCAGGCGTTCGGCTTTGTGGCCGGTTCGCCGGCGGCGGTGGGCCTGGTGATGGCGGATACGGCTGTGAAAGCCGGTGATGTGGAATTTCTGCGCTTTATGGATGCCGATCATTACACCAGCCATACCAACGAAGTAATTGTCGCGTTTACCGGCGACGCCAGCGCAGTAGAGAGCGCTGTGCGTTCGGCCCGGACGATTGGGCTGGATTTGCTGCGAAAATTGGGCAGCGAGGCCAAGCCGGTGGGCGTTCCGTATTTGGATTAACAAGCAGTTGTTTTCTGCTTGGGGAGCCAACAGGTAAACAATAATAAACAACTCTCTTGTTCAACTGAAACAAGAGAGTTGTTTTCATTATGCGGCAGGAGCAGCGGATGCAGTTTTTGCTCTGTATTGATCTAGTACGGCCTGTACTTCTGGATCACCTGGGACTAGGAAAGTGTCATATCCTTCGCCCGAGAAATCTTGCAGAACAAATTCACCATCGATTACTTGGAAGATCAAATCTAACCGGGCAATGCAATGATTTTCTTCGCCGCCGTGCTGCACAATGGGAGTGCTCTTTTCGCCTTCCCAGATCCAGTAGAGCGGCTCGATGATCGTGTAGTGGTCATCTGCGCCGATGACGGCGGAAATGCCCTCAATGTAGGCCAGCGAATCATCTACGGCGAGACCACAGTGTGAGAGAATGATATTGACGTCAGTTTTCCCTTCCAATTCTTTCAGGCAGCGCTCAACTGTTTCGTAGGGGTCTGCAAATATTTTATCGGTTTCATAGGCACGATCAGCCGGCTTAGTGGAGGTTACGCCGATGATGCCGACCTGTACACCGTTAATGTCCTTGATAATATATGGTTCAACGCCATCAATATATTCTCCGCTTTCCTTATAAGTTACATTTGCGCAGATTACAGGAGCTTCTGCTGTTGCGATGATCGCGTTGATTTGATCGTCTCCCGCTGGGATTGTTCCGTCGTCATTTGGGATTTTGAAATCATTGTTACCGATGACGTGTGCGTCGTATCCCATCAGGTTCAGCATTTCCATTTCGGGGATCCCTTTCAGGTCATTGAATTCGCCACGAAGGAAAATATCTCCGCCTTCTAGAACGAGCAAGTTCTTGTGTGTATCCCGCGCTCGTTCAATAATGGTGGCGTATTGGGGAAGAGAATCGTCATAGCCATGGATATCGTTTGTAGATACAATGGATAATGTCCAGAAATCACCTTCTTGCGGAACAGCTTCCGCATTGGCCGAAGTACATGCGGTAAGGATAAGAGATAGCGTGGTCATCAGTGCGAGAGCAGCAAGGGAAATAGTGCGTTTTGCATTCATTTGAAAGCCTCCTCATTCTGTTTGTTTCGCTTTGGATTGTGCTGGAGTCGCATGAACTGATATTTTGATGACAGTGCGTTGGATCTCTGTTAAAAAAAGAACCTCCTTTCTGTAGAATAAAATAATTATAATCTGTAGAGGGGATAAACGCTGGTAAATATATGTTTGATTTATGGAAAAATTTAAAAAAATAAAAGAATAGTGTTGAAGAAAAAATAGATAATTGCACAAAATGTATTTTATATAGAGAAATATGTTTCTAAATAGAGGACGCCAGCCAAGGAAAAACGCTCCGCCATTTTTATGGCGGAGCGACTGTGCTTAAAATGATTATTCGTTTTTATCAGTTTCGCTCTCTTCCAGACTGGACAGATCAAAATTCAGCTTGGTGCCACAGCCGGGGCAGACCACTTCGCCGGATTCCAGAACCGAATCGTCAAAATAGATCTCATCGCCGCAGCTGGGGCAGACAGAAGCGTAGCAGTCCTCTTCATCCTCGTCGAAATCGTCGTCCTCATCGTCTTCGTAGAGGATGCTTTCCACATCGCTGAGATCATCACTGACTGCGTCGATTTCCTCGCCCAGTTCAGCCTGTTCGGTCTGCAAATCCTCCAACTCCAGAGCGACATCCTGCAGGATGTCGGTCATTAGGGAGATGAGCTTGCCTTCTTTGCTCTGCTCGGTGTCGATGTTCAGGCCCTCGGCCAGGCCTTTCAGATAAGCGACTTTTTCAGAGATTGTCATAATAATATACCCCTTTCCTTGTTTGCTGCGCCGCAGCGCAAAATCGGTTATGAATGAGAAACAATGCGTGCAGCATGGGTCACACACTGCACGCAAAGGGACTTGAATGGATTATTTTGCACGGCCCAGATACTCGCCGGTGCGGGTGTCGATCTGAATCTTGTCGCCGATGTTGATGAACAGGGGGACTTTGATTTCAGCGCCAGTTTCCAGCGTGGCGGGCTTGAGGGTGTTGGTGGCGGTATTGCCGGCCAAGCCGGGCTCAGTCTGGGTCACTTCCAGATCCATGAAGTTGGGCACTTCCACGCTGAACACGTTGCCTTTGTGGCTGAGCAACTTGCAGGGGGTGTTCTCGGTGATGAACTTGAAGGATTCTCCCAGTGCGTCCTTGTTCAGGGGAACCATGTCAAAGGTCTCCATATTCATAAAATAGTAGAGATCGCCGTCGTTGTAACTGTATTCCACATCCGTGCGTTCAATGAACGCTTCCTCGAATTTATCGGTGGGATTGAAAGAAGTTTCTGTCACGGCACCGGTGATGACGTTCTTCATCTTGGTGCGCACAAAGGGGGAACCCTTGCCGGGTTTGACGTGCTGAAACTCGACGACCTGCATGACCTTGCCGTCATATTCAAACGTCTTGCCGTTTCTGAAATCGCCTGCAGTAATAGTAGCCATAATCAAAATCCTCCCAAATCGTCCAAAGACAGCTTTGGACTTGTAGAATTACATAATAAAGTAAGTATATTGTATCGCATGGAGAGGGATTTGGCAAGTCCTTTTTTCAGGGGAAAAGAGCCTCAGCGGCGGCGCGGCGCTTCCGTTGCTGTGCCAAGGGATTCCCTGTCCCGCAGAAGCAGCAGATCTTTTGGTGCAATGGTTACGGAAATGGGATCGCCGGGTGTCAGGGCGAGTGCAGCCCAGTCGGTTTTTTCCAGCTCCATTTCTAAAATGGGATATTGGGCATCCTGCGCTGCGGCACAAGGGCGCAGCAGAACGATGGTGGAAAAAACGTCGTCAATCACCTGCTGCACGGTGCAGGCAAACGTATTTTCCCCGCTGTTTTGACCGGCGGGGCGGACATAGTGACGGCGGATACCGAGCAGATTGGTGTCAGAGGGAATTTCTGCAGCGCAGTGCAGACGAATGCCCCAGTCCGTTACTTCCAGCTCCCGGCTGCCGCAGGGCGTGCAGCGGGCGTAGTTTTTACAGCCCGACAGCAGTGCCGCGGCACGGGTGGCGGGGCGCTCAAACAGATCCTGCACCGTCTGCACCGGCTCTGAGGTACCATGTTCCAAAACGCACACGCGCTGAGCGAGGCGGTATACTTCGTCGCGGCTGTGGGACACCAGCAGTGTGGTGCCGGGAAAAGCGCCCAGCATTTCTTTTACCTCCAGTTCCATTTCCCAGCGCAGAGAACTGTCCAGTGCGGAAAACGGCTCATCCAGCATCAGAATGCGCGGCTGACCGATTAAAATGCGGGCCAGGGCCACACGCTGTTGCTGGCCGCCGGAAAGAGTGCGGGGAAGATGGTGTTCCAGGCCGTCCAGACGAAATTTGGAAACCGATTGCCGGGCCAATGCCAGTTTTTCTTTCTGCGGCAATTTTTCGCGTACGCCGGCAGCGATATTTTCTTCCACGGTCATATTGGGAAACAGCGCATAGTTTTGAAACAGCAGTCCAACCCGGCGCTGCTGAGGCGGCAGATTGATGTTCCGTTCCGAGTCAAAAAAGGTCACGCCATCCACAGTGATGCGACCCCGGTCGGGACGCACAATACCGGCGATGCAGCGCAGCGTCATGCTTTTGCCGCAGCCGCTGCCGCCCAGAATGGCCAATACTTCATTTCCGCCGGAAAAAGATACGTTCAGCTGGAAGGAACCGAAATTCTTCTCAATGGTTGTTTCGATCGACATGTTTACTTCCCCTTTGTTCTCTTACCAGCGGTGGACATTTTTCATCCCCATGCCTGAGATCAGATTCATAGCCAGCAAAATGACGAAAGCAATGGCCAGCATAATCAGCACCCAGATACCGGCGGTGAGATAATCCCCATTGCTGATGACCAAGGCGATTCGCTGAGAAATGGTGCCGGTTTTGTGGGCGATGTTGCCCGCCAGCATGGAGGTGGCGCCGTATTCGCCCAGGGCGCGGGCAAAGGTGAGGATCGTGCCCGAGGCGATGCCGGGACCGGCTTCGGGGATGATTACACGCCAGAAGATGGCCCGTTCGCTCATGCCCAGTGTGCGCCCTGCGTAGATGAGGTCCACATCTACCTGTTCAAAGGCGGCACGGGCGTTGCGGTACATCAGCGGCAGGGCGATGACCGAAGCGGCAATCACACAGCCCAGCCAAGTCTGGACGATTTTAAGGTCAAATGTACCGTAGAGCCAAGCGCCGAACGGGCGCTTCAGGGAGAATAGCAGCAGCAGGAAAAAGCCGGCCACGGTGGGGGCTACCACCATGGGCAGCGTCAGGATACCGTCGAGAACGGCTTTGGTTTTTGGCCCCAGCCGAACGACCTGCCGGGCCAGCCAGATGCCCAGGAAAAAACAGATGATTGTGGCTACGATTCCGGTTTTCAGGGAAATCCACAGGGGACTCCAATCAAAGGCCTGCAGAATGGATCGTAGTTCCTCCATACATATGCCCTCCTTTTTTCTGCACCGATAAAATGCCCGCCGCTGAAACGGCGGGCATTTTGAACAGGAGCATTGGGAATTGGTGTGCGTATGCCCTCAGGCATTGACAATGAAGCAGTGGTTCTGGAAAATTTCCTGGACGGCGGGCGTCTGCAGAAACGCGAGAAAATCTTCTGTGGCGGCCAATTCCTCTTCATCGGCTTCGGGGTTGGCAATTTGGCAGACCGGATAGACAATTGGGCCAGTCAAGGTACCGTCGTCCTGCGTCAGAATGGTCAGCGCGTTCTGGAAATCATAATAGTCCGAACAATAGATGGTGCCGACTTCGTTGGAGCCTTCGGCCACGGCTTGAGCGGCCACGGACACATTGGCGCATTCGTTGATCTCCACACCGCCCAGCGCTGCGGATACTTCGTCGGAAGTGTAAGCGGAATTATCGTCGGTGTCCGGCAGCAGGCCCAGAGATACGAAAGCTTCGCGGGAGTATTTGCCCACAGGGACAGAACCGTCGCACAAAGCCATATTGGAAGCATTGGACAAGTCCTCCCAGCCGGTGACGGCAGTGCCGCTGTCTTTTCCGGTGACCAGGCACAGTTCGTTCTGCAGAAGGTTTACTGTGGTGCCGTCCACAACCAGGCCGTCTATTTCATCCAGCTGCGTGACCTGGGATTTGCCGGCGGAGAAAAAAATATC
>QFCE01000886.1_pt1 | contig 21074 bp, 17 predicted proteins | sample 5346091 | NCBI WGS metagenome assembly QFCE01 (sample SAMN09062252, study PRJNA434731) | Human gut metagenome, whole genome shotgun sequencing project. | isolation source: stool timepoint A chromium assembly | host: Homo sapiens | collected 2015 | reverse complement strand
CCGCTCATCATTAAAAAGAGCCCTTCGGCTTTCTACGTTTACACCTACAAGAACAAATGGGACCCGGAGAAAAAGAGAAGTTACCGCGCCAGCTTCAAGAAAGTCGGCACTGTCACCTCAGGCGAGAAAGAGGGAAGAATCCGATGGGATGACCATTTTTTAGCTGAGCGCCCGGAATTGAGGGACTTTATCTGTGAACGCAAAGGTAAAGATTATGTCTTTACTCCCATGAACGAAGGCGGCTTTACGCTTTCTCAGGCAATGGAAGTCAAACAACTGCACGCGGGAGCTACCTGGGCACTGGATCAGCTCGTTGTTCAATCTCCCATTGGAGAAGCTCTCAAAACAGCCTTTCCTCAGCGCCGGGACTATCTAAAAGTTTTATCGATTGCGTACTTCATCATCCTTAACCAAGACAACAATATTTCCAAATATCCGACCTTTGCCGAGGCAACTCGCCTGCCGTGGGGAGCGCCTTTGCATCCATCTTCAATAGGCAGGATTTTTAGGAAAATCAAAAAGCAGCAGATAGAAAAGTACTTCTCAGCTCTACAGGAAGGCTTAATAGAACAGAAGAGAGAGGTTGGAGATGATGACAAGCTGACATTGGCTTTAGACTCGACTTCCATTTCCAGCTACGCTAATAAACTGCCAAACGTAGAAAGAGGCAGGAATAAAGACGAGGACAACCTTCCTCAAATTAATCTGCTGATGTTGGTTGAGTCCAAAAGCGGGCTGCCCATCTTCTATCGAACCTACGATGGAAACGTTCCGGATGTACAAACTGTCAGACGAGTTATCGCTGATAACTCCCGACTAGGCATCCAAAATGTCGTCCTTGTGTCTGACCGCGGCTACAGCGGCACAAAAAATATCAATGACTGCCTGAGAAATAAAGTCGGGTTCCTGTTCAATATGAAATGCGGGATCTCCGGCAGTCTTACTCAAGAACTCATTGATGAAGAAAGGCTCAATCTGCAGGACTTAAACCGGAGGGATTGGTATACCCAGGTCTTCCAGGTGACAAAGAAAATCAATTGGATTTACGAGCCTAGTCCTGTAAAAAATCAGAAATCCACAAAAAAGACGCAGGAGAGCGAGGAGCTTTACTGGCACATCTACTTCGATCGACAAATTGCTGAGAACGCCAGACAAGGGCTGTTCGAGAGAATCGATCGCGTCCGGGAAAAGATAGCCAACGGTAAGGCGCTCGATGAAAACGAACAAACTCTATTGGAAGAAGTGTTTGAAAAACATGAGCAAGACGATGCCGTCAGCTACAGCATCGACAATAAAAAAGTGGATCAAAAGCTCCGCTACAAAGGCTACCGGGTGCTCGTGAGCGACGAAATATCCGATGCCGGAAAAGCTTGGTGCGCTTACCAGGAACGCTGGATCGTTGAAGATACATTTAAAACGCTCAAATCCCGATTGGGCTGCTCTCGAAATCGAGTCTCGGATAACGAGTCATTAACAGGTAAAACGTTTGTGCAGTTCTTAGCGACCTCTATTGCAATGATCGTCAGAACGAGACTGAGAAAATACAGTGAGGAGTGCAAAAAGAACACCGCCTTGCCGATGGTTTATGACGGAGACTGCAGAGTTCTGGACTCCTTGAACAATGTGATGCAGACCAAATTCTGCGGAGGCTATTACTTCGGAGAAATCGCAGGGAAAAGAAGGAAGTTATTTGAAGCTCTCGGGGTTCCTGTTCCTGACGCTGAGCCGGAAAAGGAACAGGATTACGATGACGAAGAAGAAACAGAATTCTAGGGAGGCCGCCTTAAGTTCAGAGGTCGGCCTCTGCTAGATACCCTAACTTCTGCAATATTTCAGTCCGACAGTCTGAATATGAGGGTCGGGTTGGCGGCAGGTCGTGCCTTTAACAGCCCTGACGGTCAGAGGACAGGCAGCTTATTTGTCAAAGCCGGAGTCAACCATGATTTCCTAGGCAAAACTAAGATTCGTATGAACGAATTTGATTTTAAAACCCGCTCGTTAGGCACTCGGTTTTATTTCGGGGTTGGAGGAGAGTATGCTTTCGGGAACCAATGGAAAGCGTTTGCTCAGATCGGCGGAGAACATGGCAATCGCCTGAATGTGGATTTTTCCTGTAAGGCAGGCATCAAGTACACTTTCTAAAAAGAAAACCCGAGCCACAAGTTCGGCTCGGGTGGTCAGAAAAATACTTTTTAATTCACCGGCGGCAGATCAACGGATAGGCGATCAAATTCTTTAAGCCATTCTTTTTTCCAAATGGCTTTTTGTTCGTCTGTTACCCACGCTGCTTCAATGCTGTTTTCAAGCATTTTGCGCAGCTGCGGTAACGTGAAATCCAGCCAATTATGCATCAGAAGCCATGACTCTGAAATAGAAATATGATGCATCGTCGGGTCATCACTATTGGGAAACACTTTGAGTCCCAGTTCAACCATTTTGCGAACCGGATGCTTGATCGCCCACTCTTCATCCGACAATGTTCTTAAGTAGTAAGAATTTGTCGGGACGACGGCAAAGTGCATGTCGGAAGCTTTTGCTTCCTTGATGAGCTCCGGATTGTCGATAATCGTGTAGCCGTGGTCAATTCGATCGGCTCCAAGAAGTTTCATGGCGGTCTCAACGTTTCTCCAATGCTCACCGAATTCTCCGGCATGAATGGTGATTTTGAAACCTGCCTCTTTGGCCATCTTGAAAGCTTTCCAGAAGTTTTCCGGTTCGTGATTGGTTTCTCGATAATCGATTCCGAGTCCGATCGTGTAATCATCAGGATGTTTAGTCATTTCTTCAACGAGTTCAACGGCCGCTTCCGGAGTGTCCTCGCGGTCGATGGAAGGAATAGAACGAGCCGTGACACCATAACGCTGCATGCCTTGTCTGATACCTTCGTTAATAGCTTGGCGGGCTTCATCATAGGTCATGAAATGTTTTAAGCCCGTCCAGTTCCAGTAGAACTCAATATATTTAACACCCTGACTCGCTACTCTTTGGATATGTTTCAGCGTAATTCGAGTTAAAAAAGAGGGCTTGGAAAGGACTTTGCTCTCCAAGCACCTGAAAATTCTTAAAACACCGACCGGCTTATCACCTCTCGTATAGAAATTGTTGATCTCTTCTTGGCTGACATCCGCCCCGGATTCAGCGACAAGCTCTTCAAAAGTTTCCTTACTGGTAGTACCTAATAAATGGCAATGCAATTCGAGCTTGGGGAAAGTTTTGAAAAAGTTAAGCCATTCTTCGGGAAGCTGCTTTGAGAAAGGAGAATCCGGAACAAAGCCGGGATTATCAGAACGCATATGGCCCCTCTTTTTTGGATTTGAGTCTCGTTAAATATACAACTGAATGCTTCCAAAGCTTATGGATAAGTATCAGTTCGTTACAAAGAATGAATTAATAAGGCAAAACCCTAGTTCTAAAAATCAAAGGTCTCTCATAAAGAAAGGGATCGTTAAAATTTGATCATATTTTAAAAACGAAATCACCGCATCCCACGGAGAGTTCAAATGGTCGACAGCATCCTTGCCGTTATCGTTCTCATCCTTGCAGGCTGGGCAATCGCAAAAAACTACGACGCTAAAGTTGTTTTGTTTATTGCAGCCCTTGTTCTTCTTTACTCGGGACTTCTTTTAGGACACAACGTTCTAGGAGCAAAAGCAAGTACTGGCTTATCTTGGGTGGACCCCTTCAAGGTTATTAAAGATCAGTTCGTGCGTCAGTACGGTAATGCGGGCTTAATCATCTTGACGCTCTTCGGGTTCGCGGCCTATATGTCGCATATAGGGGCAAACGATATGGTCATCAAGGTGCTGACCAAGCCTCTTTCCTATGTTCGCAAACCGATTATCCTGATCCCCATGGTTTTCTGGGTCGGAACCTGCCTTCAGATTATTATCCCTAGCGCCGCCTCTCTTGCGGTCATCTTAATGGCGACGCTGTTCCCGGTTCTTCGAGCTGCCGGAATGTCGACATTAACGGCTGCGGCACTGATTGCGACCACGGCAACCATTGTTCCGACCCCGCTGGGCGGTGACAATGTGGTCGCGGCCCGGGTTCTAGGCTTTGATAATGTCGTTGACTATGTCGCGTTTCATTTGGCCCCGATAACCATACCCGCTCTGTTTGTCATGGGTATTGTTCATTATTTTTGGCAGACTTATTTGGATAAGAAAGACGCAGGAATGTTAAAAGAGCTGGATAAAGAAGCTTTTATCGAAGCCGAACGCCCTGAGAAAAACACGCCGACTTGGTACTTTATTTTCCCGATCCTTCCCTTGGTTTTAGTGATTTTCTTCTGGGTGTTCTTTAGAAAAGCTAAAGTCGGTCTGGTTGAAATTACGTTGTTCTCACTGATATTGGCTTTTGCCTGCGAGTTGATCAGAAAACGCAATATCAAAGCCGGCATGAAAGATCTGGATATCTTCTTCAAAGGAATGGGAGACGGCTTCTCGAAGGTAGTCGTCCTAATCGTTGCGGCTTCTTCCATGGTGTTCGGTCTTCGTGTCATGGGCTTGATCGATGCGATTTCGAATTCCATTTCCAATTTTGAAAATGCCAAAGTTGGCCTGATGCTGGCTTTCTCCGGTATTACGGGGTTGATCACATTTATCAGCGGCTCAGGCAATGCTGTGTTCTACAGTTTCATTGAGCTGATTCCTCAGATTGCGCAAAAAGCCGGTATTGACCCAATCATGGTTGCACTTCCGATGCAGTGCATGTCGAATTTGTTCCGCTCTATGTCTCCTGTCGCAGCGGTCATCATTATTGTTTCGGCTTCTGTGAAGGTAAATCCTCTAGTTCTCGTCAAGCGCACGTGGCTTCCTCTGATGAGCGGCGTTGTAGTGGTATTAGCGCTTTCATTCTTCAAGTACATGTGATAAAAAACGGTGCGTATAAGAAACTGTCTGCACTGACTTAAGTAAGGTTTGCAGAAATTGTCATTAGAAAAAGCGAAAAAGCATTTGGAGAAATTCGGCCTCTCGGATCGAATTCGAATTGCAAAGGAATCAACAGCAACTGTGGCGCTTGCAGCCAAAGCATTTGACTGTGAAGAAAAGAAGATTGCTAAGACTTTGTCGTTCATGCTTCCAAGCGGACCGATTCTAGTGTTAGCAGTCGGTGACGCGCGAATCGATAACGCGAAGTTCAAACATACTTTTGCAGCCAAAGCTAAAATGATCAAGCTGGAGGAATGTGAACAAATCATCGGACATGCGCCCGGAGGCGTATGTCCTTTCGGAATCAATGAAGGTGTGAAGGTCTATTTGGACGAATCTCTTAAAAGTATGGATTCCGTACTTCCGGCATGCGGGACTTCCGATACCGGCATTGAACTGACGATTCCTGAATTGGAAAAATCTTCCTGCTGCACAGGCTGGGTCGATATAACTAAAACGCTTGATTAATTCAAAACTTCTCTCATCGGAGTTTGAAGCCACTGATCGTTCAGACCTTCTTTAACCCAGCGTCTCTCAGCTGTATCTCCCTGCAGCAGCGAGTTGCTCATGTCCATTGAGAATTCCTCAAAACATTCTTCAAGCGTCTTGCTGTGTGCGTCTGCAAGAAGCGCCCAGCTGCTGGTCGCATCTGAACCGATTTTAACGACATAATTGGTCTGAATCAGTCTGGAGAGCAGCGCATCGACAGCTTCCGGATAACTTCCAATCTTATCGGCAAGTTCGATGTTGGTCATTTGAGGATTGCCGGACTCCTTAGCTAACATAAGGATTCGAAGGAGGGCAACCGCTGAGAGCAGCTCGTCTCCGCTCTTATCGAAATCCTTATAGCGTTTGGCGCGCAGCATCGGCAGCGTCGCTGTAATAGCCGCACCGGCCAGAACAAACATCCAGTTTATGTACATCCATGTCAGCATAACCGGAATCGCGGCAAAGGCACCGTATATCACTAAGGCAATCAGAATCCCCCCGACAAGTGCGTCTCTCCAAAGAACCCGGCAGTTTGGAACGTATTTATATAGTGCAGCAAGGATAATAGATTGAAAAATTAATTGGCCGATCGGAATGAGCCACTGGGCGTAGACAGATAAGTGTCCCGACATCGCCATTCCGGTTAGGTAGGAAGAGGCTGCAAGACTGATGCCGATAGCAACGGGCCCAAGCGTGAGGAGAGCCCAGTACATCAGCACTCTCTGCCATAAACTTCTAAGTTTGAGAACTTCATAAGTCGAGTTTAAAGCTGAATCGATAGTTGCAATACAAAGCAGTGCAGATACCATCAAACCGATTAAACCGAAGGCAGTTAAACCGGCAGCTTGAGTGGCAAACTGCTTGATGTAACCTAAGATCTGGTCACTGTATTGTTCAGGCAGCAGGGTTGAAAAAATAAACTGCTCAAAGGCTTCGCGATAAGGAGCGAACAGCGGAAAGGCAGAAAAAGCCGCCATGATGACAGCTAAAGCAGGAACAATGGAAAGAAGAGTCGTTAGCGTCAGCGAGGACGCGACCTGTTTCAAAGAGGCTTTGTCGATACGTTCCATCACGAACATACCGAAATTCCACATTCTTTCTAAATTGGCATGTTTGGTGACAAACGCCGGGACTCTACGACTCATATTTTTCCTTTAGCACTCGACGACGCAGACGGCTAAGCCGCCGAGACTGGTTTCCTTATATTTATTTGCCATGTCCTTGCCGGTCTGCATCATGGTTTCGATTACCTGATCCAGACTGACATAATGGGAGCCGTCTCCCATCATGGCCAAACGGACGGAGTTGACCGCTTTGACAGCGGCAATACCGTTGCGTTCGATGCAAGGAATTTGTACCTGTCCTCTGACGGGATCACAGGTTAGGCCCAAATGGTGTTCCATACCGATTTCGGCGGCGTTTTCAATTTGTTCATTGGTCGCTCCGAGTGCTGCGGCTAATCCGGCCGCTGCCATAGAACAAGCCACGCCGACTTCGCCCTGACAGCCGACTTCTGCTCCGGAAATAGATGCGTTCTTTTTGTAGAGCGCACCGATGGCGCCGGCGACTAAAAGGAACGTGCGAATACCTTCTTTATTTGCCTGCGGGATGAACTGGCGATAATAGTTAATGACGGCGGGAATGACGCCGGCTGCTCCGTTCGTTGGAGCAGTAACAACTCGGCCGCCCGCTGCATTTTCTTCACTCACGGCAAAAGCGTAAGCATTGATCCAGTCAATCACTTGAAGGGGATCGTCAGCGACTTTCAACGGGCTGTTGAGGAGCTTTTCGTAAAGTTCGTTGGCACGGCGTTTTACCTTCAGAGGGCCGGGCAAACATCCTTTAGCGTTCAACCCGCGGTCGATACACATGCTCATTACAGACCAAATATGATCTAAGGTATCGTCGATCACTTCATGGCTGCGGATGACTTCTTCATTGGCCCGAATCACGGCTTCCATACTCAGTCCGTTTTTACGGCATTGTTTCATGAGTTCATTGGCCGTGGAGAAAGGATAGGGCAGTGCCTTTTTATCTTCTTCCGTCGCAGGGAGGGCGCGGGGCTCCTGTTTGAGCTTGGCTTCTTCTTCCGTTTCGATAAAGCCGCCTCCGACAGAATAATATTTTCGAGAAAAGAGCTCGCTGCCTTTGGCATCAAAGGCCGAAATGATCAGCGTGTTGGTATGGTAGGGATCCAGGACAGAAGGTTCAAAAGTGAGGTCTTTGCTGTAGGTGAAAGAAATCGGCTTGCAGCTGTCGAGAAGCAAACGATTTTTGTCTTTGATGTCTTTGATCCAGTCGGGAATTGAGTCAACGTCGATTACGGAAGGACTTTTACCCATTAAGCCAAGCAGAACTGCACTGTCAGTGGCGTGTCCGATACCTGTTGCAGCCAGCGACCCCATTAGTTTTACTTTGATTCCCTCAACTTCGGGGAAGAGATGCTTACTTCTCAGGAGGGAAATAAAGTTGCGTCCTGCACGCATCGGCCCCACGGTATGGGAAGATGAGGGACCGATACCGATACGGTACATGTCAAAAACAGAAATGTTCATATAGCCTTCGAGAGTATTTCTAAATATTGCACGATGGATAACCGAGCGGAATACAAAACTGCCTCAAATCGGTTATTCTTTTGGTGCATGCATTCTAAAGTTTTTAGCTCTCGGAAGGAACTGATTTTTCATGGAAATCAAAGCGTTGTTAGTAGCTTCTGTCTTAGCTGGTCAGTTCGGTTTGTGTTATGCCTCTTCGGACGGAGATCTCATTGAAGGCATTATTCCGGAGCCGGACAGTATTTCAGTGACGTCCGTGGTGAGAGAGCCCTTCCATCCTGACTTTGAAAAGCACTGCGCCGGTTTAACTGCCGGTAAGACTCCGGCTTGCCTGAAGATCACAAGAGTTCGAGAGGCCGACGGCGTGTCTTGGGTAACGCAGACAACCGTCAACCCCCTTTTCACAGAAGAGGCTTGCCGGAGAGCGTCAACAGAGACGCCTAGCGGCCGAGAGCATTTGTTCCATCAGGACTGATGAGTGCGATTAGTCGGAGTGCCGTGGGTTTCAGTGGTGAAAAACTGCAGCAAAAGCACTCCTAAGCCGAGCGCGACCACGCACACGGCAAAAGACGTCACTTGAATATTTCCTAAACTCACGATCGGAGAAACAATCCCTCCGAGCAAAAAACCGATACTTCCGATGATGGCCGAAGCCGCTCCGGCATATTTGCGCCCCAAATTCATGGCAGTGGCTGTAGCGCCGGTAAATATAAAGCCTAGGCAAAAAACCATTAGAAGAACGGAGCCTTCATAGGTGTAAAGATCTTTGGTCGTTAATCCGAAGACTAAACCTAAAACTCCCGACTTTGGCAGCTGATTCTGGCTTTTTCCATTTAGAAGCCAGAATCCATCGGGCTTTTCAGAATTTTAAAATTTACGTCGGCGTAGCTACAACTTTTGTCAGTGGCAAATGCAGTTTCCTCCTTAAGGCTGACGGACTCTCAACTCGGTTAAGGACCTCCAAATTAAACAGTGCCGACATCCGATCAAATAAACCGACCTCATAAAGCCTCATATAGAACGGTACCTGAGGGTTGATATCGTCATAGACGACCTCAGCTGTCCTCAAGGCTTCCAGCATCTTCTCGTGGGTTATCTCTTCTTTGCCCAGTTCGTTCTTAAAGGTATAAAGCATGTACTTTTCAATGACTAGGCTGATAAAGCAGCTCAGGAAGTGACCGTAGATGTGAGGATCGGTCCAGACAAAGCAGGGACGAGCCTCGAGGTATGTCTTACTGACTCTGAAGCAGTCTTCTATTTGCCAGAGCTTTCGATAGATGGCAGTAGCATCATGCGGAGATATGTTTAAATTGGTACAGATTACGTAATAACCGTCCCACTTCGCTTGTTCGTTGATCTTCTCCCAGTTAATTGTGGGAGAGCCTTTGCCTTTCGGCACTTTGACGAGAGACTTGTAACCGCTGTTTTTAAGTCGGCTAGGATCCGCGACGGCCTTCTTGGCTTTTTCTATGGCTCTGTCCCGATCTGCTTTATCCTTTGCGGCTCTCGAGGGACTATGAGAGACAACCCATTTGAGATCCATAGTGCCAAGGACATTAGACGTCTTGTAATTGCGATGCGTCGTCGGACTTTCTCTCATCTCGTGCAGCTCTTGTGTTACGTCTAACGTCTTATATCGGCAAGTCTCTACTCCATCATCGTTGTAAACGAACTGCTGCCAGTTTTCTTGGTCCAGGATCTGCTCTTTCAAGTGTTCGGAAGTAGTTTTGAATTTCTGAGCAATAACAAAATCGCAGCCGATATCTTTAAGATCAAACAGATTCTGACAGCTGTTAAGACCGCGGTCTGCTACGACAATGAGCTGCTTGAGGTGATAAGTTTTCTTTATTTTTTCTATTAACGGAACCATTGTCCCGAACTCGTTGGTATTGCCGTTAAAGAGTTCGTAGTCGATGGGTATGCCGTTTTCGTCCATGACTAACCCGAGAACAACCTGGACTTCATTGACTTTATGATCTTTGCTGATTCCAAAGTCTTTGTAGTCAGATACGCAGCGGCTCTCAAAGGAATAGGTGGTCACATCGTAAAAAGCTGCCGTTACCTTTCTCTTGGTTTTCTTCTGGATTTCTTTGTTCAGATGCCTCACGATGGTGGCCTTATCTTCCTGGAGGAGATCCAGAACTTTATATAAATCTTCCAGGTGATCGACTTTTGCGTGATCAATAATGCTTCCGGAGCAATTGGCAAAGCTTCTCAATTTGCTCGTCGGCTGCAGCAGTCTTTGCTCTGTCAGCAGATAAGCCGTCTGATCATAAGAATACTCAATCTTTCTGCTTCGCTGTAAGTGCCTAAACATCTCCGGCAGCTTCAAGTCGGACCAGACCTTTCTGATAAGTGCGGCACCGACGTTGTAAGTCTTAAAACATCCGGGCTTGTCGTTGAGTCCCTTGGCTGCCTGGGAGAGCTTATCCATTCTCTCTTTGGCTTGTTTTTCTACTTCTTGAGCTTTGGTGCTCGCTTCAAGCTGATTTTCCTTGGCAATACGCTCCTTTAATTTCTCAACGTATTGAGGATCCTTGAGCAGTGCGGCATCAAGCCGCCCGTGATTTTCAATAAGTCTGGAGCGAGGCTGTCCTTTTTCATTTCGATAGCTTGAATAAACACGGATGTACTTGTAATTCTTAACCGAAACGATTGAAACGTGCAGAGGCATTGTCACCCTCCAAGACTGAGATACTCTTAATTATATCATATAGTGCTACATTTATGCTACATTGACGGTAAAACTTTTTGGGCTCAAACCCATATTAGGCTTGGGTTAGGCCCAAAAACAACTATAAAACTCAGGAATATTTCCTAAACTCACGATCGGAGAAACAATCCCTCCGAGCAAAAAACCGATACTTCCGATGATGGCCGAAGCCGCTCCGGCATATTTGCGCCCCAAATTCATGGCAGTGGCTGTAGCGCCGGTAAATATAAAGCCTAGGCAAAAAACCATTAGAAGAACGGAGCCTTCATAGGTGTAAAGATCTTTGGTCGTTAATCCGAAGACTAAACCTAAAACTGCGGCAATCAAACTTCCCGCCGTTCCGAAGTACGTGGCTTTAGCCGTTGTGGAAAAACGGACGGCAAGCAAAGCGCCGGCACCGATGGCAATGGCATTGAGGGCGAAGAGAAGCGAAAAATGGAACTGGGAGAGTCCGAATTCGTTCTGCAAAATAAAAGGCGTAGAGGAGATATAGGCGAAAAGGGCTCCCATACTTAATCCGAACACAGTTGTGAAAGCGGCAAAATTCGGTACTTTGCACACCAAAATAAAACCTTCAAACGAACGAAGGAAAGAGCCTTGTTCACGAGCATCTTTAGGAAGCGTTTCTTTAACCGGAATCACCATTGCTGTAATGACAACACCGATTCCTAAAAGTATGTAAAAAATACCACGCCATCCAATAAGATTTGCTACGGATCCTCCTATCACAGGGGCAGCTACCGGTGCGATTCCGTTTACTGCACCGACAATGGCAATGATCTTGGCAAGTTCTTTACCTGAATATAAATCCGTTGGGGCAGAGCGCGAGTAAACAATAGCGCCGGCGCCCCCTAAACCTTGAAGAAGACGCGCGATGTTGAAAGTATCGATGTTTTGGGATAAGCAGCAAAAAAGGGTGCTGACGATGTAAAGGAGAAGGGAAAAATATAAGACCGGTTTGCGGCCGTATTTATCGCTTAAGGGGCCGAATATAACTTGACCGAAAGCGAGTCCGACCATGCAGAAGGTCAGACCTAATTGGACCGAAGAAACCGAAGCAGAGAATACTTTTGTCATTTCCGGCATTGCCGGAAGGTACATATCTATGACAAACGGACCGAAGGCCGAGAGCATTCCTAAGACAATAATTAGGTAAACAGAATACATGCAAATTTTCAATGAAAGTCAGGCTGAAAGTTTAAGAGCTTTAGCTCTCTACTTGCCTTTTTCTCTTTCAACTCGAGCTCAAAGGTAAAAATATTTCTCTTTACTTGAAGATAAAAATGTGAGCAATTCATGAGTGAATTCGATTGATTGGTGGTCTTTTTTACATAGCTCAAACGAAAGTTGATAAATAAGTCGAGAATGTATATACAGAAACACCTCGCGATTTGCGAGGTGCTTCGAGAGATCAAAGAAGTCCTTAGACGATGGTCAGGGCCAAAACGACGACACCGACAATCAAAGGAATCGCCGTGCGTTTTACCAATTGGATCGGGGGTACCATAGCCAAACCGGAAAGCACAATGACAACACCGGCAATGGGGGACATCGTACGGCCCATCTGGCCTGAGATAAGGGCCATTGCGCCGAGGTTTGGAATCGGCATACCAAAAGAGGCGGCATGCGGGGTGACTGCTTCATTGAAGGCAAAAGTTGCTGCATCGCCGGAACCGGTAATGGCTGCCATGATGAACGGACCGAAAGACCCGCCCCAGCGGGCGATCTCGTTGGAGCTCTTTAAAACTTCGACGAAGGCATCGATTAACCCGGTGGCTTTTAAACCTGCGGCAAAAACACCGGCTGTGATGATGATACCCATGACGGAGCCGTAGCCTTCGCCCATACCTTTGAAGAAGTCCTTGGTGAACTGCTGAGGATTCACCCAAGAAACAATCAATGCGAAAATGGCACCGATGACCATGGCCTGGGCCACGCCCATCTTAATGACCGGAACGTAAGAGTTACCGAGCAGAAGAATGACGAGAGGGACCAAAGGTGCAATGGTTTTGAGCGGATTGATGCGTTCAATGCCGCCGCTGTGGTCTGCTGAGGTGTAGTAGTCTTCAAGTTCTTTAGCAGTTGGTTTGTTGTCTCTGAGAATCAGACAGACGATTGTCAGGCCGACAGCCCCGATTAAGACCATTGCTATGGAGTAGGGGGTGTGCAGGCTGATGAGGTCCATCATGTCCATATTGGCAATTTTGGCAACAACACTGTTGTGGCTTGTTCCCGGAGAAATGTTGGAGCCGAAAGTGCCCATCAGGACAGCGGCGCCGGCAGCGGCCGGACGGATGCCTGCGCGGATCATCACTGGGATGAAGGTTGCACCCACGGCAGCGGCACAGCCGGATGCAGACGGAATGGCAACGTTGATGAAGCTTGTGATGATGGTGGTGGCGGGGATTAGAAGAATGCCCAGTTTATTGAGGGGGGCGGCTAAGAATTTGACTAAATTTTTATCGCATCCTGTGGTCGTTACTACATAGGCAAAACCCATGGACGAGCAGATCGCCATGATGAGCGAAGCGTTTGCCATGCTTTTAGCAAATTGATCAAGCGCTGCCATCGGTTTCATGGCAATGCAGCAGAGGAAAAGGCCGGCGGTAAACAGCACCAAGCGTGTTTCATAACGCTTAATCAGGCAGTAAACCGTGACCAGGATTACGGCAATCGCAATCCAGGCGGTTAGAGTCATAAAAATACCTTTTGAGATAAATAAAGAAGGCCGCAAGGCCGCTTAAGGTCGTCATTATAAGTGTTACTGCTTACTCGTTGTTACTTAATACTTTCGGAGGCGCATTGCTGCTGACGAATTTTCTGTCTGACAGGCAAAACCGCTCAGAAAAAGATTGGTTTATTCTGTTCCTTTTTGAATAAACACTAAAAATAAAATGAACGATTGGCTGACTAGAGTCTCTGCCGCCAGCGGTATCCCTTCCGAAATTTTTATCCTTGGCTTCATGGCATTTTTTCTGCTGATTTTCTTAGCGATTGGCATTATTTACTGTCTGATCAGATTAAGAAGCATCAGTGCCAATACGCTTCAGACGATTGCACAAGCTCGTATGGCTTGGCGCGAAGATTTAGGTGCCGCGGTGACTCAGAGTAAAGATCTGATTGCTGATCGGATGAAGCCGAATTTCATCGAGACGGAACGCACGCTGGAACGCTCCTTTCAGGAGGTTTCGGCCGGAATCCGAAGCGAAACCTTTGCAAGTCTCAAAGCTGTGCAGGACACGCTTAACCAGTCTCTGACCCGCAATGATGAACAGATCAGTTCCGTGAACAAGCGATTTGAGGAGCTTTCCAAAAACATTCGAGAAGAGATCGCTGAAAGCGGGAAAGTGGTTCAAAGCACATTGAATCAATCTCTGATTCGTAATGACGAGCAGATTAAGAGTCTCAATGGGCGTTTTGAAGAACTCTCTAAGACACTTCGCGGAGAAATTTTTGCAAATTTGAAAGCTGTTCAAGATACGCTGAATCAGTCGCTCACCCGTAATGACGAACAGATTCGCGGCGTAAACCAGCGCTTCGAGACGCTGTCTTCGACGTTAAATACTTCGCTTAATGAACTGCGCAAACAGATCGATGACGATTTGAAGGCACTCAATAAAGATAATGAGGCTAAGTTAGAGAAGATTCGAGAGACCGTGGAGGAAAAGCTTCAAAACACGCTGACAAGCAAAGTCGGAGAAAGCTTCTCGCAGGTGACGCAGCAGTTAAACCGTGTTTATGAAGGCTTAGGTCAAATGAAAGAGCTCGCCGAAGAAGTCGGCGGCCTTAAGCGCGTCTTCGTCAACGTCAAGAGCAGAGGCATGCTCGGTGAAGTCCAACTTGAAGCGCTGCTGAAAGAATATTTCACGGAAAGCCAGTACGTTAAAAATGTTCATCCGGTTCCGTCAAAGCCGAAGATGGTGGTTGAATTCGCCGTCAAACTTCCGGGCCTAAACGGAAGAACCTGCTTGCTGCCGATTGATGCGAAGTTCCCGGTTGAGGACTATCAGAGACTATTGCAAGCGGCAGACGAAGGCGACCGAGAAGGTGTTGCTGAAGCTCGTTCGAAATTAAGAACGCGTTTTAGAAACGAAGGGAAATCCATTGCCGAGTACATCAATGTGCCGGAGACCACAGATTTTGCCATTATGTTTATTCCGTCCGAAGGTCTTTATGCAGAAGCTTTGGCGCTCGAAGGTTTAACCAACGAGCTCTTCACTTCTTACCGTGTTTACATCATGGGTCCGTCAACGCTGGCGAGTGCTCTTTGCGCTTACCGAGCCGGCTTCCAGACGCTTGCTATTGAAAAGAAGAGCTCTGAAATCAGAAAGATCTTGTCTTCTGTGCAGACAGAGTTTGCAAAGTACGGCGAAGTCCTCAACAAACTTAAGTCTCAGGTTGAAACGGTGGCTAAAACCGTGGATATCGTCCAAACCAAGACGAGAAAAATGAATCTTCAGCTGGAAGTTGCTTCCGAGAGCGATAAGGAAGAGGATCAGCCGATGTCGCTGCCGTCTCCGGTTTCTAATCAGAGCTCACTCACATCAGAGCAGTAGAAAGCTAACTGAAAAGCCCGAATTGCATTCGGGCGCTAGAAATGAAAAGAGCCGGAAAATTTCCGGCTCAACTTCTTTAGAAAACCTCTTAGGCCTTCATTGTCTTTTCAGCGACAAAGGCAGCCAGTTCGCGTGCAGCGTCTCTGGCTCTTTCAGGCGCTGCATCAAAGATCTCAGCCATCAGACGTTCGCTGACGTACTCAGGATTGAAATCCAGATGCAGGTCATTGCCGTGCATTTCACATTTTGTGAAGGCACCGTCCGGGGAGCACTGAGAGGCAATTTCAGCGACTTTGCCTTTAGCAAGCATTGCAATCACAGGATTCTTGAAAGATAACTCAACGTGGTTGGCAGAGATATTCTTTAAGTTCAAGAAATCACGTGCTTTGTAGAGCTGTTCAATAGGGAGGGCCATTTTCTTCCTTTCTAAAAATTTTCGGATATTTTAGTTCATCAGTCCGGAGATAAGGACTGCCAGGACAAGAGCTGGGCACAGAATGCCGATGCAGACTCTGAGCACTTTTTTCCAGCCCGGATAGTTCTGAAGAGACGTCCAATGGGTATGAACCTTGTCCCATGCGAACCAAGCCGCCAGAAGGCAGGCAATAATGCCTCCGATCGGAAGCCCGAGGTTAGAGACAAAGAAATCAGCTAAATCGAATGCGGTCTTGCCGAAAATCTTGTAGTCAGCAAGAAGGCCGAAAGACAGAGCGCACGGGATGCTAAGGATCAGCATAAAGAGCAGGCAGACGGTCACGGCAGTTGCACGTTTCATATTCAGTTCCTGGACCATCCATGTAATGTCAATTTCGAGCATCGATACGGCTGAAGTTAAAGCAGCAATGATCAGACAGAAGAAAAAGACAATAGAGAACAGGTACCCGAAAGGCAACTTGGCAAAGATCACCGGCATCGTAATGAATGTCAGGCCGGGGCCCGCGGCCGGATCCATACCGAACGCGAAGTTTGCCGGCAGAATCATTAAACCTGCCATCAAAGAGATGAGGAGAGAAAGAACAACGATCCAGAAAGTGGAGCTGACAAGTTCTGTCTTGTCGTCGATATAGGCGCCGTATGTAATCATGCAGCCGGCACCGACCGAGAACGAGAAGAAGACCAGACCCATGGAATCGAGAAGCGTCTTCCAGCTGAATTTGGAAAAATCCGGCAGGAAGAGATATTCCACGCCTTTCATGGCACCGGGCTGCATCAGACCTGTGATGATCAGAATGATCATGAAGATAAACAGCATCGGCATGAGGATCTTGGAACACAATTCGATGCCGCCTCGAATGCCGAAGGCAACCACAAATCCGACTAAGGCAAGAAAGCCGACCTGCGCGGAAATGGCGACCCAAGGAGATGAGGACAGGCTTCCGAAAAGCGCACCGAGCGTTTCCGGATCGGCGGAGGGGAACCCAATGATGGCTTCAAAGAAGTACAGAAGGCACCAGCCGCCGACAACCGAATAGAACGAAAGCACCACAAAACCGATGATGATGCCGAGATAACCCAAGACCGACCAGAAGGGGCCGCCTAAGTTTCGGTAAGCCGTGACGATTCCACCTTTACCGGCTTTACCCAAGGTAATTTCCGTGAGCAAAAGGCCGAAGGCCAAGGTAAAGGAAAAAATAATGTAGGGGAGCAGGAAGGCTGCTCCGCCTTCGGCGCCGGCCATGTATGGGAACTTCCAAATTGCGCCCAGACCGATGGCTGCGCCGACACTGGCTAAGACAAACCCAACTTTGCCGGTAAATGTTTTTTCTTGTTGTTTTGATGCTTGGGACATCTGAGAATACTTCCTCGGTTTTAGATCAGATTAAAGATTGCAACCACAACGATGAAGCAGGGTGCAACGAAGGCCAGCATAAAGCGGAAGAACTTCATGAAGCCATCGGAATGCTTAACGCTGGAGTTGATTTCATATTTGGTGCGGTCAAAGAAGAACCAGCCTGTCATTGCAACGACGAAGAGGGCGCTCAGCGGCATCAGGATGTTGCAGCAGAGGAAGTCCATCGCATCAAAAATGTTCTTGTCCATGATCTTGTAATCAGCCCACGGACCCATCGAGAGAGCTGAGGGAATAGAGCAGATGGAAAGAACGATGAACAAAAGCACGGAAGCTGTTTTGCGGGAGAAATGGAATTCGTCCATTAAGTAGGCCAGCGGAACTTCGAACAAAGAGATCATGGAAGTCAGGGCGGCAACCAGCAGACAGCCGTAGAAGCAGACGGCAAATACGTCGCCTAACGGAATGTGCGAGAACACGGCCGGCATCGTGATGAATGTCAGACCTGGGCCTGCAGACGGGTTAAGGCCGAAGGCGATAACCGGGGGAATAACCATTAGACCGGCGAGAATGCAGGAAATAAAGGCTAAAACAGAAACCCAAAGAGCAGTGGTGGTCAGATTTTCTTTATGAGAAATGTAAGAACCATATGTGACCATAATGCCCATGCCGACGGAGAGCGAGAAGAATGTGAAGCCCATGGCGTTGAGCAGAGAGTTTGCTGTGACCTGATCCCATTTCGGAGAGAAAAGGAACTTAAGGCCTTCCCAGGCGCCCGGCAACGTCAGTCCGCGGATAATCAGGACGATCATCAGCACGAAAAGCAGCGGCATAAGCACTTTGGATATACGTTCGATACCTTTGTTCACGCCGAAGATCAGGACGCCGGCAGTGATCGCCAGGAAAAGGGTTTGATAAAGAATGGCAGAAACCGGAGTGCTGACGGTTTTAAGGAAGGTCTTTTCCAACATCGCTAGGTCAGACGAAGCCGCATTTCCCATGATGGCCTCGAACAAATAAGTGAGGCACCATCCGCCTACCGTGCTGTAGTAGGTCATGATGAGGAAAGCACAAAGCACTCCAACGAACCCCAAAGGAGCCCAGAACTTACCTCCGATACGTCGGAAGCTCGTGACGGAACTGCCGCGTCCGGCTCGGCCGATGATGATCTCAGCAAGAATCAAGGTAACGCCGAAAAACAACACCATCAGGATGAACGGAATAATAAAAGCAGAACCGCCGTTGGCACCGGCCATGTACGGAAATTTCCAAATGGCTCCGAGACCGACGGCAGAACCGGTTGCAGCCAGGATCATGCCGGTCTTGGAACTCCAGTTGGAGCGTGCATCAGACATTGAAGACTCCCTTCTAAAAAGTGATACAAAAAACGACTATTTATAAATTGATTGAAGTAATTGTATATGCCGCTTTTGGGTTCTTTAACGTGATTCAGTAGGAAATCATCGCTTGAGGTCTCAAATTTCTGACAAATTTTTCCTTTTTTTGCAGCTTTGGACCAAGTTTTTGTCTCAAAGATGGTTTTGAAATCACCCGCAATTAACCTTTAAATACCAGCGATAAATTCAGAAGGCCGAATTTAGGCCTCAAAAAATCCGAAATGAGAAGTATTACCAAGGAGTTAAGGGACGATTAGTGAAGATACGAAGAAGGCGGTAGAAAATCATTACCCACTTTTGGTACCGTTTTGACCGAACAAATTCTTTAGAAGATGTAAAAGTTTCTCTTTCGTCTTTATGGGTATTAATACGTAAAGATTAAGAAAGGATGAGCCAAGCGGAAAATTATTTCTTCTTCAATTCAATAAGTAAAAGAAAAATTCGGTTGTGCGAAATAATTTGCAAAGCGGAAAAGTCAAAAGTCAAGAAATTTATTTTGTCTTCTTTTTCGTAAAAAGGCGACAAAAGTATGGTTTTTAATGAATGTTGGTGTTACTATCTACATCGTGGTTTGAGGTGGTTGTGAAAACAACCGTTTATCCTGGTTGGAAACCCTGCTGTTGTCCCTAGCAGGTTTTTTTTTGTTCTTTTTTCCGTCGAAAAATCGGATAATTATTCTTTTTTCTTAATAGAAGTCTTGTCTAGCAGGGCCTTTGATCAAAACTTCCTGCATGTCTTAACTTTTAGATCCGGTATTGAAGCTCAATTTTTCTTACTGACCAGCCTACTTTTTCTTTGAAAGAGTCCTTTTTCATTTTGAATCGATGATTATTGCTTGAGATGGTTTTTGCTTATTCGTGTTGATTTTGGGAATGCCAGTTCATCAAGCTTTGTTTGAATCCTCATATTCCGTCTAAAATTTCCGTAAAACAAATTTTTACGGAGCCGACCTTGTCCGATTCAGATTTTCAGCAAATATTAGATGTCAAAGGCTTGAGGTGCCCGATGCCGATGCTTAGAACAAAGAAGGCGCTAGCCAAGATGCAGCCCGGAGAAAAACTCCTGGTTCAGGCAACTGATCCGCATGCTTTAAGAGATTTGAGTCAGTTTGCGGATCAGACCGGCAACAAGCTCCTTTCCTCTTCTGAAGAGGACGGCATTATTAATATAGTGATGCAGCGTAAAGAAGAATAACATTACAAACTTACTGCTAAGGAATTCCCATGACTATGCCCGTCAAAGATGCACCCTTCCTTGAAGAACGAACCGCCGCTGTGATGGAGAGCGTCTTCAACGACCCGATTGTCAAAAAGGCCCTTGAGCAGGCCGTTCCTCAGGAAATTTTTACGATCGAGGAACAGATCGAAATTTGTGAAGTTCCTGCTCCTCCAATGAAAGAGCAAACCAGAGCCGCAATGATCGCTGAGAAGATTAACAGTTACGGTCTGGAAGCATCTATTGATCCTGTCGGGAACGTCATCGCCTGCCGAAAAGGTACGGATCCGGACGGTCCCGTCTGCGTTATCAGCGCGCATATGGATAATAGCTTTAGGGAAGGAACGGACACTACGGTTCGCCGCCAAAACGGCAGACTGTTTGCGCCCGGTATTTCCGACGCATCCCGTGCATTGGCCTGCATGCTCCAAGTTATTCGAATGGTCGTCAACAACGACATCAAGACAAAGGGAACGCTGCTTTTCATTGCCACGGTCGGGCAGGAGGCAGAAGGGGACTTGCGCGGCGTGAAACGAATCTTCTACAGCTCTGGCATCCATGTGGACGGCGTTTTGGTCTTGGACGGCGCCGACCCCGGAAGACTGCTCTACGGATCTGTCGGTTCTAAGCGCTACAAGATTGAATACAGCGGTCCCGGCGGTCACAGCTATTTGAATTTTGGTCAGTATCCGAGCGCCACTCAGGCACTGTGCCGAGCCGGCGCTTTGCTTGCCAACCTCCAGGTTCCGGCCGAACCCAAAACGACTTTTACATTAGCCACCATGAGCGGCGGTTCTTCTGTGAACGCTATTGCCGAACACGCGGAATGTGAAATTGACTTAAGAAGCGAAGACCCGCAAATGCTCGACGGCCTCGTACAGGAAGTCCTTCCGCTTTTTGCTTTCGGTGCTCAGTTGGAAAATCAGCGCTGGAATGTGACCGATCCGGCGCTGCAGGTTAGATGCAAGGTTACGCCGATCGGCCACCGTCCGGCTGCGGTCTCTAAACCCGACAGTCCTGTGCTTCAAGCGGCCAGAGCGGCTCAAATGGCGTTAGGCATTGAGCTCACAGAGTACATGAGCGCTTCGACAGACCAAAACGTTCCGATGTCTCTCGGCATTCCTTCTACGAGCTTGGGTGCCGGCGGCAGAGAGGGCTTTAACCATTCATTGTCTGAATGGTTTGAACCAGTGCGTTCTTATGAAGGACCTCAATTGTGTCTTTTGACCGCGCTCGCGTTGGTTGGTCTGGAAAACGGAGCAGATCCTATGCTTCCGATCTACACGGCAGTGCCGAGGGCACAGTGGCAGGATAGGCTCTAATCTAATGAGAATCAGGGGACCGAGAGGTCCCATTTTTTTGGTCTGTGCGTTTATCCGTGATTTTTCTGAAAATAAACCTGAGTTTGGCAGATTCTGATTGACCTTTT
>QFCE01000770.1_pt1 | contig 21091 bp, 20 predicted proteins | sample 5346091 | NCBI WGS metagenome assembly QFCE01 (sample SAMN09062252, study PRJNA434731) | Human gut metagenome, whole genome shotgun sequencing project. | isolation source: stool timepoint A chromium assembly | host: Homo sapiens | collected 2015 | reverse complement strand
AGAAACTTGTTAAGCGACACAAGAACATTGCGTCCACGCTCGTAACCGATACTCGCATAACCCTGTTTCAATGCCGCTATGACATTGGAATAGCCTTGTACCACCTGCTTGCCGAAACCGTTCTCCAACGCTTCCCGGTGTTGCTGTTCAGTCAGTTCCGTAAGCGAAAAGTTCCTGTCCTGCTTAGGTTGTTGGAATACATAATCATCCACGATTTCGGGTAAAGCGTTGTCATTGATACGGAATGCGAACGGGTCAAATTCCCGGTCACGTATGTGCATCGCCTTTACCTCGCTTATGTTGCCGTCCTGCTGGCTTTTCGTGATTTGCAGGACGGTTTCAGCCTTGTTGTTCAGTTCCGTACCGATATGCCCCCTTGTGTTGTCATCCCCCTTGTTCAAATGCAGCACGGTGTGGATATGCAGGTTATACCCACTTGACCAGCGCATCAAAAGGTTGATTAGGTCGGTTGATTCGCTGGGGCTGTTGATGTCGTACATCAAGTCACGGATTCCGTCAATGATGAGCAACCCCACATCGGGCATATTTTCAAGCATATAGCCGATAATCTGTTTCCGCTTGTCGGGGGTCTGCTCTCTTAGCACGATGAAAACAAAATCGTCCCTGTCCTTGTCGGTAGGCAGTCCGGCAAGTCGCAAAATACGCTCCATGACCTTATGGCAATGGTATTTGCTCTGCTCGGTATCTACATAGAGGATTTTCCGTTTGTTCGGTGGCAGGTATGCCGAATACTTCAGTACCTCGTCATTCTTCAACGCTGCCGCAACAATGGCGGAAATATTGAATGTCTTTTTGCTCTTGGCTTTGCCTGTGGATGCGCTGAAATTACCCAGCGTGCCAATGGTAGAGCCGTTCACCCAGAGTATTTCGGGCGGCACTTCGTAAGTGTCCGTCACCTTTAAATGAATGGTTTTCCAAAGGGCTGCGAAATCCTCTTTCTGCATGGTAACACCCTGCCCGGCTTCTTCTTTCCTCTTATTTTCCATAGTTACGGATTTTCCGGTTTGCGCTCTTGGCGATGGCGAGTGCCGCCTCGTCCTTGTCGTTCACCCTTTTTGCAAGGTTTTCCGCCCACGTGAGAAGCTCTTTCCGTGAGAAAAGTAATTTGTTCCCGTATTTGCGGAACGGCACTTCCTTTTTTGCGGTCAGCTTGTAGAGCCGTGCCTTTGAAATCAGAAAACCGTGTCGTTCCAGCACCTCTACCGCCACATCGGGCGTGAGGTTGTCGGGTTCGTTCCTCGGCTGGGTGAATCCTGCCAATGACTGGGAAACGGTTTCGCTCACGATAGCCCGGAGTTCTTCGGGCGTTGTCAGAATAATGTTCGTCATATTTTCTTCCTTTTTTAGTTATTACTTGGCTACCGTCATAGCCGTTGCAACCGGTTGATGCCGCAAAGGAAGAATAAAAGAAACCGATTATTCAATTACTAATCACTTGACACAGACCGGACAACTTGGGACAATGCAGGACATCCGGCAAGATTGGAGCGGGATAAAAAAAGGGACAAACGATGTATTGGTGATTTTGTCCTTCCAACACACCGTTTGTCCTATGTATGTTAAGTGATTATGCGAATGCCGCTATTTCACATCCTTTAACCTTTCAAGTTGGGAAACGACTTCTTTTATTACGAAATATTTGTTTCCCGACAGCCCTATGTCCGAACGGGATATGAAACCGAGTTCCTCCCACCGGGCTACGGTCTGCCTGCTCACGCCCGCCATTTTCGCCAATGTCTTTTGGTCTATCAGTTCCCTGCCCTCGAATACGGGGTACTTGTATTTACGGGGGCATGGCTGAACCTTATTTTCTCTATCGCCTTGTCCACGTCTTTAACAGTAGGGGGAATATATGATTTCACTTGCAGTACGGCTTCTTCTATTTCGTAGCCTGCGTATTCGGGATTCTGCGCCAGTTCCCCGTAAATGGCACTGAAACATTCAAGGTGTCTAATCTTCACCGTCTTGGTTTTCTTGTTCGGCATGGCTCAATCGAATTTGGTTAATAACTGCGCATTCCTTATCCGCTCCTCCTGCTCGAAACTGGCGAGGTAGTTCTCCGTGATGGCAAGGCTTGAATGCCCCAAACTCTCGGATATGTAAGCGATGTTCGTTCCGCTGCGTTTTAAGACAGTCGCATAGGAATGCCGGGCGGAATAGGTCGTGAAACGGGGGACACCGACAGCTTGGGCTATTTTAGCCAAAGCGATGTTGCAACGGTGCGTTACCCGTCTGACAATATTGGAAATGACAAATTCGTCCTCCGTTTCTCTGGCGTACTTGAACAGGAAAGTATCGGGTTTCCCATCGTCAGGGTTTCCCCACCGTTTTATAATATCCCGCATTTCGGGAGTGAGTACCGCCCTTATTTCCCGTATATGGTTGGACGTGTGCGATGTCTTGGAGCGTACAAAGCAGATTTCACCGTCCACGATGTTCCCATACCGCAAGAAAAGCATATCCCTGAAATTGATACCGTTGCACAGGTAGGAGAAAAACCAAAAATCCCGGTACTTCTCAACGGTCTTGCTGCCCTTGTATGTCACGACTTTTTTTATCTGTTCCATCGTCAAGGCTAACTTTCGGCTGTTGCCGCTCGGTATCTCGTACTTCCCCCTGCCGAACGGGTATTGGGCTTCTTTTAAAATCCCGTTGCGTCTTGCGTCATTCACCACGCATTTAAGGGCTTTCATATAGAAATTTATGGTGGTGACGGTCTTGCCCTCGTTCCGCAGGAACTTGTCAAGGCGTGACAGCCAGTCCGCAGAAACCGCAGAGAACGGCACGCTGCCGCCTGCGAACCGTTCTATGCTTTTCAACGTGCTGCGGTAGTTATAATAGGAATTTACCTGCCCGTTGAGTTTGAATGCGTCTATTTTCCCCTGTATGGCTGTGTTAAGGGTTGTACCCGTACACCTGCCCAACCTCATGCTGAGCGCATCGAAACAGAAGTCCCCACGTTCCGCAAGGGCTTCCACTTGGCTTTTTATGATGGAGAAACTGTTTTCCACGCTTGCCCGTATCTCAATCAGTCTGCGGCTCTTGCTTTCGGCAAGGATTTCCCAGTCCTCTTTGGACAATTCCTTTCCGGTGGAATAATATTTCTGCTTGCGGTTGTGTATCACTTGTATCTTGACAGGGAACAGACCGCTTTTCTTCGCCCTACGTGCATCCAGTACCGATAGTACGGATATGCCATCTTTTGAATACTTGAACATAGGCTGCCTTGTTTATTGTTATACGTCTATTTTGTACATACGATTTGCATACAAAAATAGAGATTATCGGAAAAAACAGCAAATCAAAAGCCAAATCATTTTCCTAATAATCTCTAAATATCAGTTATTTATATACAAACTCAAACAATATAAAAATGGTAAAAATATAGGGTATTATTACGGTTCGTGGTGATGCCCCGCTTCATGGGCAGGTCGCTGATGTCGAGGTGCAGCGGTTTTCCCGTGAGCCTGTCCACCATCTTGATGCCGAAGGGCGAGAGCGAGCTGCGGTAGTTGGTTTCCTCTGTGAACAGGCACACCGCCTGTTCGATGAAGGTGTGGAAACTCTCTTCCGCCGGGAAGTCCGCCGCATTGCCGGGTATCGCCGCCCAGTAGAGTGTCGGGCAGTCGATGGTGTTGTGGCGCGGCACGCACTCCATGCTTGCCAGCTGGCTCCCCACGTCGTTCCTGATATGCCGCAGCTCTTCCGCATCGTCGCTCCACGCCATGACGTTGAAGTGGGCGCGGACGGAGGTCAGCCCGTAGGAGTGCGCCTCGTTCAGGTATTGGTCAATCCACTCGCGGTTGATGCTGTTGCTCCGGCTGTACCGTGAGAGCGACTGCATATTGCGGGCTGATTTCTCGAACTTCTGCAGGTTCTCCTCGCTGTTGTCCAGTATCACGTACTGGTTGTAGATGTGGTTGCAGGAGAGCAGCAGCCCCACGGGGGAGGCGAAGGAGAGGCGGCAGTCGCTCCGGTCGGTGGACAGCTTCTCGTAACGGGTATCGGTAGCCACCTTGCCCGGCAGGTCCTCCGCGTCGGAGAGGGTATGCAGGCACAGGCGGTTGTCGCCGATGCGCATCTCACCCGGAGAGAGGGCGATATCCTGCAAGGTAGTGTTCCCCTCCGGCATAAGCGAGAAGTAGCGTTCAACCAGTCCCGTCTTACCCTCCGTGCCGGTTATCTCGTCGGTGGAGAGACGGTGCAGCCTGACAAAGCCGCTGTCGTTCATGATGCGCTCGAACTGTTCGCAGGCCTCCATGAATTTGGTCGTGGTTTCCCTGTCCAGCTCCTTCGGGATGATGTGCCCCCGGCACAGGGTGCTGAAATTGCTCTGCATCCTGTTGCGCTCTTTCGTCGTCTTGGTCAGGTACAGGTAGCAGGTGTGCTTCAGGTACGGACGCTCGTTGAAATGACGCTCGAAGCTCCGCGAGAGGAAGCTCATGTCGTCCTTTTGAAGCTCCGGCTTGTAGCGTTCCTTGATGAACCAGTCCTGCTTATGCACTATGGAGTAGTCCGGCAGCACCTTGATAGCCTTGCACCAGCAGCCGTGTATCGCCTCGTACTCCGCGCTTGTCACGGTGTACAGCTCCGGCAGTTCCACCTCGTAGGCCACCGTGATGTCGGCGTCCTTCGAGATGATGCAGCCGTGCTCCACCGCCAGAAGCGGGAACTTGTTTTCCAGTGTTGTCATTTTCGATGTATTCCTCATTGTCTTTCTTCCTTTCGTTGTCGTTTGAACAGACGGGTTATCCGCCGCCGGTTGATAAGGTATCGGGGATGGCTCCGTGCCGCTCCTAATTTCATCAGCCCGTGTTCACCGTACCGGGCGTTCAGCGCGAAGGTCTGCCATACAAGGAGGGAGGACGATGCCGCGCCGAAGCCGATACATATCCACTGGTCGATGCCGACCATGTAGAGGATGACGAACAGGACGAAGAGTGCCAGCAGTCCACCCGCGAAGATGAACAGGTACTGGGCTTTCAGCCCCTTGAACTCTACCGGACGACCGATACCCTTGTTGATCGGGTATTCAGCCATACATCGTGTATTAAAGGAAGAATGAGCGCAGGATGGTGGCGGCGACTATCAGGAAGATGCACGCCCCGAACCAGCTCGCGGCGGTCTTGGAAGTGTCGGGGTCGCCCGACGAGAACTTGCCATAGACTTTCACGCCGCCGATAAGCCCGACAACCGCACCGATGGCGTAGATGAGTTTCGTGTCGAGTAGGTCAGCCCCATTGCTGGGGCTTTCCCCTCTAAGAACCGTGCATGAGAGTTTCCCCTCACACGGCTCAAGCAACACATTGCTATTCTTACTGAAGGAATAGTTCTGTCTCATTTCCTACTAATTTTATCTGGGTTAAACTTCTTGTTCTTACACGAGCTGTGTACGAGAATCTTGAACGGTTTGCCGTTGATAGTCTTCTTGATAGTCGTCCATTTCCGTTCATCGTCAATAATCTCCCCACATACTGGGCACCTCATTTCCTGATGAACCCAAATCATGCGTAGCAGGTCGTCAATCTCACGCAGTTGTTCCTCCGTGTTCTTTGACTTGCGCCTTGCATAATAAGGAGCATCGGCAGGGTCGTATGGATTAGTATTGGTTCTAATACGCACGTACTTCAATATGGGAGTGTCCGCCAGCCTTTTAAGACTTAAAGTCGTTTCCTTGCCCGACTTCTTATTCTTGGTTATGGCGGCAAAGCACCACTCACGTCCGTGCAGTTGTTTGAAATACCTTTCCTTAATCCACTGCTTGCCCTTTTTCGGATGCCTGCGTTGTGCCCATTGCCAAAGCGTCTTGTACACCTCATAGTCCACACGTGAGAATGCTTTCGATGATGCCCCGTAGCGGTAATAGTTTGTCCATCCGGGAATCATGTGGTTGAGCATCCTTATGAGTGAGGAAGCCTTTGCCGACTTGTTGCTCTTTATCTTCGTGCGAACCTTGTCACAGAAATTCTTCATCGCATCCTTTGACGGTTTTGTCAGAAGTTTTCCGTTGGACTTGTATTCACGGATGTTGAAGCCAAGAAAATCGAATCCCTCACTGACATGGGTAACCTTGGTCTTTTCTTCCGACAACATCAGCCCACGCTCTGCCATAAACTGCCGTATGAGAGGCAGGAGAACCGTTTCTATGGTTTCCTTGTCTTTGGCGGTAACGATAAAATCGTCTGCGTAGCGCACGAGATTGATTTTGGGTTCAATCCATTTTCGCCCATATTTCGTATCGGCTGGTTCCCAATGAGGTTTTACCGCCTTTTGAACGAGGGATTGAAGTCCGTCAAGCGTCATGTTGGCAAGGGTCGGAGAGATTATTCCGCCTTGGGGTGTCCCCTCTTCGGTCGGGAAGAGTTCACCATTGAACACAAAGCCACATTTCAGCCATTTGCGAAGCACTTCTCTATCCATTGGGATATTGTTGAGCAGCCATTCGTGGCTGATGTGGTCGAAGCATCCCTTGATGTCCCCCTCCAAGACCCATTTGGGGGCAACATCCCTTGAAAGTACATTATGACACTGGGCTATTGCATCTTGACAGCTGCGATATTTACGGAATCCGTAGGAGTGTTGGTCCCCTGTCGTTTCCGCAATAGGGTCGAGAGCCATCAGATAAAGAGCCTGCATCGCGCGGTCTTTCATTGTAGGGATTCCCAAAGGGCGTTTCTTTCCGTTCTTCTTCGGTATTTCCACACGGCGCAGAGGCATCGGTTGATAACCACGGCGTTTCAGTGTGTCAATAGCTTTGACTTTTGCCGCATCGGATGACCATCTCACGTGGTCAACCCCTGCGGTGTCTTTTCCCTTGTTAGTAGTAACCCGAACTACGGCAAGATAACGACCGTAGAACGAGTGGGTCAACAGCCATTGCAAGGATTTGACCTTGCCGTTTCTGCCTTCCCTTTGAGCCTTTACAATACGTGCTTGCAGCTTCCGAACATACTCCTCTGCCTTGTGTCGGTCAATGCTTTTCCAACGCTCGGTGTCCGAGAGAGCTATATTTTCAGGCGCACACTTTTCTTTCGATTTGTTCATTTGCTTTCCTTTCTTTAGAAGTTCTATAAGTTTATTGTAAAGAGTTACCTTGTGGAAGTGGGCACACTTTCGTGTCGGATGATGTGGCTCTACGCCATACATGGCAATGAGGTCAATCCGTATCCGCTCCATTACAAAGCGGCATTCGCTTTTTCCACGTTCCTATACCCGCACCCCATATAGGCTTGCCTTGCGGCTTGCTTACCTCCTCCGAAGAGGGGGAGAGATACGGGCTTACCACGTTCCGTGTAAGTGACAATAATGGGTTAGGTCTGTCCTATCCACCGGCAGTCATTATGTCCGTGCAACCCCACCTGGACAAAGGAGTTGACCGACTGCACACCTTTTGGTTCAAGCCTACAGCCTTGCTCTTTGGAGCATGACCCTCAACATCATTAGGCTTGTTCTTCGTAACGATGTTTATCAGACATTCACATTGGTTGACCATACCATCAAGTCTCGCCCCTCGGCAGAATGATGTTATCTTCCATTGACCTTCACTCACGCTTCGGTCTATTCCTTTCGGAAAGGGTACTTTGTCAGAGCAGCTTCGCACAAAGAGATTACTCGCAATGCACGTACTCTCAGACTACTGCAAACGGAATTGCAGGTGCAATCAATAGTTGTTATGCTATAGTTACACAATCACTTACACAGTTTCTACGTGTCACACGCCGGGGTCAAAATAGCTTGTCACCATCGAGGTCGCCTCGTTGATGCCCGCCAGCCCGTTGCCCTGTGCGAAGGCGGAGGCGGTTGCGGCTACGATAAGTGCCACTGTGAGGATTGATTTCTTGTTGTTTCGGATTCTGTTGTTCATAAATCGTTCTTGTTTTGTGCCGTCAAAGGGTGGATGGATCTTTTTCCGGCGGTTGGTACTTTTTTAATTTTACTTTGGTTTAGTGGTCGCCCGTTTGTTTCCACGGACTTGGGCTGTCCGTTGCGGGCCGGCTGTGCCTTGCACCTCCTCGCCGCGTGGGTTGTTGTCACTTTTACGTTTTCATTCTCGTTCTTTTTAGTTGTCATACATAGTTCCGGATGTCGAACTCCTCGATGCTGTCGGGAATCACGAACTCCTTTTTAGGCTTTTTCAGCCGGATCTCAATAAGCCCCTTGATGCGGATGCCTATCTCCGATGAGCCTTCCATCATTTTCTCGTACAGCTCCGTGCCCTCCATGTCGGTGAAGACTTTCGCTGCCTTTCGCTGTTCCGCTTCCGTCGCCTCCGGGTTCTTGGCGGTCTTGACCGCATTGTCGATTTCGTCGAAGCTGCTGCCCGAAGCCCGCTGTTTGTCCGGTGAGTCCTCCTCCGGCTCCTCTTCCCCGAACTCCATTTCCTCAGGCGGTACGCTCGTGAAGGTCTCGTCGAGTTTGTCGTCGGGGACTTGTGCCGGGTGGCGGGTCTCTTCTGGCTGAGCTTTCCCGTTTTCGTCGTCAAAGGTAACATCATCAGACGATACTTCCTCGGCTTTTTCCGAAGTGGCAGCTTGTGGCGTCGGTATGGCAGCCATTGTCCGGGTCGGTGCCATTTTGAAGCGGCTTTTGCCGATGATGTCCGGTGTCTTTGCGGGAGACGGTTCCCGTACCGTTTCCTGCTTTGCCGTCGTGCCGCCCAATGACCGCCACAGCCCGGCAATGCTTTTGAGGAAGCGGACAAGTTTCGTTTCCATGATGCGGTCGTAGAGCAGCAGGAACAGGAACCATAGGTTGCAGATGACCGAAACGGTCAGGAGAATTACGGTCATGTTCATAGTTCTACTGTGGGGGCTGCTTTCAACATACGGTTCAGTTCATCGCGGTGGGTGCGGAGGAACTCGCTCACCACGTTCTCGGTGAAGTCGGCAATCGTGACTTCTCCGTTACCCAGCCGGCGGACGATCATGGCAATCTTGTCATGGTTTTCCCTGCTGATGGACACTTGCTTTCCCTCCCTCGCCTTGAAGCCTGATTTTTTCAGGAAGGCACGATAATCTTTCTTTTTTGTTTTCATATCTGTTGTTTTTGATGGTTAAAACACTGAATTGTAATTCCGGGCGTAAAGGCTCTTTATCGCATCCTCGCACTGGTCGAAGTGGTGAGTCAGCACATGGTCGATGTAGGCGGACAGTGAAAGCCTGCCATGCCCGATCACACGGGTGATGCGCATGATGCGGTCGTGGTACTCCGGCCTCACATACACCATCTTTCCCTCGCGCGCCTTTACTTCGGGTTCCCGGATGAATATCCGTTCATACTCTTTCTCGCCGCATTTGCCGTTTTCCGGCACGGGCGATATGATTTCGACACTCGTCTGCACTTGCGCAAACATTCTCTTGCCGCCTTTGTGCGGTCTTTTTCCTGTTTCCTTGTTCATATTCTTTCGGTATTAAATTAAATCTTCACGTTGTTTCTTGTACAGTTCGTTTATCCTCTCCTTGTGCTGCTCCAGATGTTGGCGCAGCACGGTGTCCACATAGCCGCCCACCGAGATTTCACGCCCGGCGATGTCGTTCACGATTTTGAGGATCTTGCCGTGGACATCGCGGCTGATATAGACGCACTGGCGGGTCTTTATCTCATTGCGGCGCAGGAACAGCCCTGAATAGTCGTCCTCCTGCCGTTTGCGGCGTCCGCTGTCTTTCTGCGCTTTTTCCTTTGCCGGTGACGGCGCGGACGGCTGTTCCGTTTCAGGGTCGCTTTCTTCTGCGGGGGCAGGCGCGGGCGGTTCCTGCGCATGGTACAGGGTGCCGTCCTGCTTGCGTCTGCCGATGGAGGCGATCAACAGCTCCTCGTCGATGCCCTCGGTGTTCACTTTCCTGCTGCCCATGACTATCGCGGTTTGATGATGCTGTCAATCTCTTCCGAGAACTCACGGATGCCGCTCCCTTTCAGCAGGGACGCATCCATCGGGAAGATGGTGGAGCGGAACACGCCCTTGCGCTCTTCCGAGAGGTCGCGCCGGAACTTCTTGCTGTCGGGCAGGCGGGTGGAAAGGACGGCGAAGCCCATTTCGGCAATCACCTCCTCGTACAACCCGTACAGGCCGTTCCTCTCCCTGCCGTCCACCATTGTCCAGAACAGGTACAGCCCTTTTGTTTTCGCCTGCCCCGTCGTCATGAGGTTGTCACGGAACATCGCGGCGAATTGCAGGGTGCTCTCCACGACGAAGCGGTCGGCACTCATGGGCGTGAAGATGTAGTCCATCTGCGAGAGCGTCTTCACCACGCCGTTGCTTTTGAGCGTTCCCGGCATGTCGAAGAATACCACATCCGGTTTCACGTCCTCGGTGGCAATCATCCTTTCCGCGTCGTCGAGGGCGTTCAGGGCATCGCTCTTGATGACCGGGTAGGCGTTCTTCCTGATCTTGCGGAAATGGTCGCACGCGAGGGCCTTGAAATAGATGCTCCCGTCGATGAGTCCCGTTTCATGTTCGCGCAGCCCGTGGATGCTGTGCTGCGGTGCGTCGCAGTCCACGACGGCGACATTGTGTCCTTTCTCATTGTGGAGGTAGTTGGCGACAAGTGCCGTGACGGTGGATTTGCCGATGCCTCCCTTTTGTGTTGCGAATGCAACGAAGATTTCCTTACTCATACTATTATATGTTTTAATTGTTTATGATTTATTTTTCTGTTTATATGCGGATTCGGTTGCCGCATTATCCGTTTCCGTGAATAGGCACACGGGCGGGTCATCGCGTATCCGGTTCTGCGGTGAAGCCGGGATTCGGATAGCTGATGAATGACGGCATCGCGTCATGAAGTCATTGAATCCATGAATCACCGCATCGTTGTAAGACCGGGTATCCGACGGCGCGGATATTCGGTTTGGCAAATGTCCGCCTAAGCGGTTTGCCGGGTATTTGAAAGTTGCTTTTTCCATATATTCAAATCGTCTGTTTTTTGAATCATGCCGCAAATAAACAATGATTTTTTTGAACCTGTATCACTTCCGGACGAAGTGGCAGCATGTGGCGTCGGTTGGCAGTCATTGTCCGGGTCAGCGGACTGTCGGACAACCCTTTAAGGGCGTAACTTTGCACCCGGACGGCAGGGTTCGCCGCAGGTGGCGCAGCCGTGGGTCTTTGAGGTTCCGCTTCCATCCGTCACCGACGGATTTTTATGTTCACCTGAACATAGCAAGGTATGTTTTCAGCCGCTCAAAATGATTTGAGCATCCCGGAAAACACCTTGCCCTTGCAGGGAGCGGGCTTCCTCTCCGAAGTCGGGAAGCCTCTTTAACCTACGGTGTCTGTGCCTTGAAGCGGCGGCTTATGCCGTCAAACCGCTAAATCCAAAGTAATATGACAGAAAAAAGAAAAAGCAAGGCTGGGAGGAATCCCAAACTTGACCCGGCGGTGTTCCGTTACACCGTCCGTTTCAACGAGGAGGAACACAACCGTTTCCTTTCCATGTTCGAGAAATCGGGCGTTTACGCCAAGTCCGTTTTCCTGAAAGCGCACTTCTTCGGGCAGCCGTTCCGGGTGCTGAAGGTGGACAGGACGCTGGTGGATTACTACACCAAGCTGTCTGATTTTCACGCGCAGTTCCGCGCCGTCGGCACGAATTACAACCAAGTGGTGAAGGAACTGAGGCTGCATTTCTCCGAGAAGAAGGCGATGGCGTTGCTCTACAAACTGGAGCAGCGCACCATCGAACTCGTGAAAATGAGCCGTGAGATTGTGGAACTTTCAAGGGAACTGAAAGAGCAGCAAGAGCAGAGCCAAACTTGTTTGGACTCTGCCGAGTCGCGTTTGAAGAAGAGTGAAACTCAATTGGAGGCGAAATGGTCGCAAAAATCAGTGTAGGAAGCTCGTTGTACGGCGCACTCGCCTACAACGGGGAGAAGATTAACGAGTCGAAAGGCAGGCTGCTTGCCTCCAACAGAATCTTCAATGACGGCACGGGGAGGGTGGACATCCGCAAGGCGATGGAGGGCTTTCTTTCCTGTATGCCGGAGCATACAAGGGTGGAGAAGCCGGTGGTGCATATCTCGCTCAATCCGCATCCCGATGACCGCCTGACGGATACGGAATTTCAGGACATCGCACGGGAGTATCTGGAAAAGATGGGCTTCGGCAACCAGCCGTACCTTGTATTCAAGCACGAGGACATCGACCGCCATCACTTGCACATCGTCACGGTGCGGGTGGACGGGAACGGCAGATGTATCAGTGACCGGAACAACTACTACCGCAGCAAGCAGATTACCCGTGAACTGGAAAAGAAATACGGGCTGCATGATGCGGAGCGCAAGAGCCGTCGCCCTGACACGCCGCTGCGCAAGGTGGACGCATCGGCAGGCGATGTGAAGCGTCAGGTGGGGAACGTGGTCAAGGCTGTGAACAGGCAGTACCGTTTCCAGTCGATGGGTGAATACCGTGCGCTCCTTTCCTTGTACAACGTGACGGTGGAGGAAGCGAGGGGCAACGTGCGGGGACGGGAATACAGCGGGCTGGTGTATTCGGCTACCGACGAGGCCGGGAACAAGGTCGGCAATCCGTTCAAGTCTTCGCTGTTTGGAAAATCCGTCGGCTATGATGCCGTGCAGGGCAAGTTCACCCGATCCAAGCAGGAAATCAAGGACAGGAAGCTCGCTGCCGCCACCAAACGCACCGTCCTTTCCGTGCTGCAAGGCACCTATGACAAGACCCGATTCGTCGCTGAACTCAAAGCCAAAGGCATCGACACGGTGCTGCGCCATACGGAGGAGGGGCGCATCTACGGGGCGACTTTCATCGACCACCGCACGGGATGTGTGTTGAACGGCTCCCGCATGGGCAAGGAGCTTTCGGCTAATGCCTTGCAGGAACACTTTACCCTGCCATACGCAGGACAGCCTCCGATACCGCTTTCCATCCCGGTGGAAAAGGCAGACGAGGAACGCGGACAGGTCGCATACGACCATGAAAGCATGGCGGGCGGCGTTGGCTTGCTCACTCCCGAAGGTCCGGCGGTGGATGCCGAGGAAGAGGCGTTCATCCGGGCAATGAAGCGCAAAAAGAAGAAAAAGCGCAAAGGCTTGGGGCTGTAATCAAAGTATCAACAATCTAAATCAATTTCAAACTATGTCACAAGAAGACGATTTGAGGGCACTGGCGAAAATCATGGATTTTCTGCGTGCCGTGAGTATCATTTTAGTGGTCATGAACGTGTACTGGTATTGCTACGAGGCAATCCGGCTGTGGGGCGTGGACATCGGCGTGGTGGACCGCATCCTGATGAACTTCGACCGCACGGCGGGGCTGTTCCATTCCATACTCTACACGAAACTGTTTGCCGTCCTGCTGCTTGCCTTGTCCTGTCTGGGCACGAAGGGCGTCAAGGGTGAGAAAATCACTTGGCGGAAAATCTGGACGGCACTTGCTGCCGGGTTCGTGCTGTTTTTTCTGAACTGGTGGATACTGGCCTTGCCGTTGCCCGTCGAGGCGGTGACGGCTCTCTATGTGCTGACTCTCGGCACGGGCTATGTATGCCTGCTGATGGGCGGGCTGTGGATGAGCCGCCTGTTGAAGCACAACCTGATGGATGACGTGTTCAACAACGAGAACGAGAGCTTCATGCAGGAGACACGGCTCATCGAAAGCGAGTATTCGGTCAATCTGCCCACACGTTTCTATTACAGGAAACGCTGGAACAACGGTTGGATCAATGTAGTTAATCCCTTCCGTGCGTCCATAGTGTTGGGTACGCCGGGCAGCGGCAAGTCATACGCCGTTGTAAACAATTTTATCAAGCAACAGATTGAAAAGGGATTTTCGATGTATGTATATGACTTCAAATTCAGCGACTTGTCCACTATTGCCTATAACCATTTGCTGAACCACCCGGAGGGCTACAAGGTGAAACCGAAGTTTTATGTAATCAACTTCGACGACCCGCGACGCTCACACCGCTGCAATCCCATTCACCCGGACTTCATGACGGACATTTCGGACGCCTATGAGAGTGCCTATACCATAATGTTAAATTTGAACAAAACTTGGGTGCAAAAGCAGGGCGACTTCTTTGTGGAGTCACCTATCATTTTGTTTGCCAGTATTATATGGTATCTCAAAATCTACAAGGACGGAAAATATTGCACGTTCCCCCATGCCATCGAGTTTTTGAACCGCCGCTACGAGGATATTTTCCCGATTCTGACCTCTTACCCTGAACTGGAAAACTACCTGTCGCCGTTCATGGACGCTTGGCTCGGAGGGGCGGCGGAGCAGCTCATGGGGCAGATAGCGTCGGCAAAAATTCCGCTGTCGAGGATGATTTCCCCACAGCTCTATTGGGTGATGTCGGACAGCGAGTTTACGCTGGACATCAACAACCCGGAGGAGCCGAAAATCCTATGCGTGGGCAACAATCCCGACCGCCAGAACATCTACGGGGCGGCACTCGGTCTGTACAACTCTCGTATCGTGAAGCTCATCAACAAGAAGGGGATGCTGAAGTCGTCGGTAATCATCGACGAGCTGCCCACGATATACTTCAAGGGGCTGGACAATCTTATAGCTACTGCACGAAGCAACAAGGTTGCCGTGTGTCTGGGCTTTCAGGATTTCAGCCAGCTGGTGCGCGACTACGGCGACAAGGAGGCGAAGGTGGTGATGAACACTGTCGGCAACATCTTCTCCGGACAGGTGGTCGGCGAGACCGCCAAGACGCTTTCGGAACGGTTCGGTAAGGTGTTGCAGAAGCGGCAGTCTATCTCAATCAACAGGCAGGATGTGTCCACTTCCATCAACACGCAGATGGACGCGCTTATCCCGCCGAGCAAGATTTCCGGTCTGACGCAGGGAATGTTCGTCGGTTCGGTGTCTGACAATTTCAACGAGCGCATCGAGCAGAAGATTTTTCACTGTGAGATTGTGGTGGATGCCGAGAAGGTGAAGCGGGAGGAAAGTGCCTACAAGAAAATTCCCGTCATTACCGATTTCACGGACGAGGACGGAAACGACCGCATGAAGGAGATGGTGCAGGAGAACTACAACCGCATCAAGGAGGAGGTGAAGCAGATTGTCCGTGACGAGCTGGAGCGCATCGCCGGCGACAACAACCTGAAACATCTGTTGCAGCAGAAGTAACCTGATGAAAAAATCCGTAACTCAACAACAATGTGGGTTACGGATTTTTCTTTATCAGTTTCCTGTTTTCAATTCGTATATAAGGTGTGGCATTTCTTTTTCGTTGTATATGACGGTATGACTGCCGCACAAAGTCATTCCCAGCCTTTCCGCCACATGGATGGATGCCACGTTTTCCGGCCGGATGCTGCAACAGACGGTTTTCAGTGACAGCTCTCCAAAGGCGTATTCCAGACAAGCACGGGCGGCTTCCGTACCGTAACCGTTATGCCAGTATGCGTTATCGAGTATATATCCAAGCTCGACAGCCTCGTTCCCGTTTATGGTACTTTTCATCAGACCGGCTTGTCCTATCAACTTGCCGCTTTCTTTCAGTATGACGGCAAAATATCCGAATCCGTCCTTGCGGTATCGGGTGAGTTGCCTGTTTATCCATTTGCGCACGTCCTTTTGGGTAAAGCCGTGTTCCCAAGCGTACATGACTTCCGGCTTTCCCATTATGGCAAGGAGCGCGTCCATATCTTTCCGGGTTATCTTGCGGATAAGCAGCCGTTCCGTTTCCATGACGACCAGCGATGCGGAATAGGTCTTTATCTCAAAACCGTCCTCTTCCCATTCCTTCACAAGCCTGTTAATCGTTTCTTCCACCAGACTGTCATAAGCGGCATCGGGAATGACCTTTATAAAAAAGGTGTCACAGGTTTCTTTCAGGACCCATTCGTTGATGTATTTCAGCTCCTTGCCTTCGGGAATATAATTTTTGTGTACCATGAACTCGTTGATGTTATCCGCCAGCAGCTCTTCCAACTGATAACGGATGTCATCTTCCAGTTCGGCGAACGGCACGGTTTCATCTTCGCAAGTTCCGTCAAAAGGAACTTCCTCTTCCATATCTTCATCCGGTACATCGTTGCCCCGTTTCATGTCCAGCATATCCTGCGCGAACCGCCCGGATTCCATGTCCTTGTACTTCGAGGCATATTTTTCCAGCAGTTCCCAGTCCTGACGGGTCATGGGGTATTTGAACGCGGCACGTTCCACCTCGTTACAGCGTACCATATCCGCCTTCACCTCTTCGGGCAGCGACTGGCATTGCTTGCAGATATGCCGTGCGTGTCCTTTGCCGCTGAATTGCTCGTTGGCTTTGTACTCACCGCAAATCCGGCAGTAATGCCCTTGTTGTTTCTTCTTTTTCGCCATTTTATTATGCCGTTTCTGTTTAGATTGCAAATTTCGGCATATTATCTCAATGAATAACGACCTGTTTGCAAGAAAATTATTTTCTCATTCGTTCCAGCTCTTCATCGCGCAGCATTCTCTCGTTCAGTTTCTCCTGCATCCTGTCAAGAAAGTAGGTGCGGCTTTCGTTTTTCCGTCGTTTGATGTCGGTATAAAAGCGGTAACAGTCTTTAGAATCAACGCCGAATATCTTGTAAAGAAGCGGGGCAAGCTGTTTGAGCGGCATGTTGCCGTTGTTGATGCAGCCCATCTCGTCGATGCCGTAGATAAGTTCCACGAGGTCGATGGCGTTGCCTGTCCATTGCAGGAGGCTGGCAGTGGTTTCTGTTGTGTTGTTGGTGGATATTAGTGGCGGCACTTGGGGCGTGGCAAGGAATTTCTGCATCTTCCTCACGAAAGACAGAGCCTTGCTGACGTAGGCGGCAATCTCTCTCTTTTCTTCTGACAGGTTGCGCACGGGGTGGTGCTGCAACTCGATTTCGATGTATGCAAGCGCGATGACGGTAAGGTTCGCGTCCATGCCGCCGTTGCACAGTTCGATCACTTGGGTGGCGAAAGCCGTGTATGCCGTTTCCATATTGCAGTCGCCGGCTTCGTTTATCAGGCGGAAAAAGTCGGTTTCCGCCAGCAAGAAATAATTCATGGTTCTGTCAATTTTGAAAATTACACTTTGTTTTCTGCGTGCGCACATGAATATAATTGGCAAAACATGTGTCAGAAAACAAAAAATCCGGCACCGGATTTTTCAAGGTGCTGGATTTCAGTGGTATAAAATTCAATATTTTTCAGAATGAATGAATTTACACATGCTTAAATTGTTCGTAATCAGAACATTTATTCTATTTCAGGAAACAGAATTGTATGTCTGCCGCACATTTTGGCTGTCTTGCTTATTTGTCAAGGGTGTAGATACTTCGGCATACACCGTTAGGATAGCTTTTCACAGAGGAAAGCGTCCAGTGTTGCTTTGGCAGAGCCGATTTGAAAAAATGCCGCCCACTTCCTAAAATGAAAGGAACGGTGTATAGTATGATTTCATCCACAGCGTGCATACGCAGCAATCCATTGATATAGTCCGCCGTGTCTGGTGTGGCTTCCGCGAGGTGACGGGTGTTTGTGCCATCTTTTCTCCATTCGTGCAGCATTGAAATGGAATAGTCCGGTGTGACATGGTAAAGGGCTTTCTCCCTGATTTCATCAAGACCGCAACGGTCAAGGCACAAATCCTGATGTGCTTTATCATATAACTCTGAAGAAAGACATCCGTCCATCGTCAGTACGGCGAGAATCTGAACTTTACCCATAATCGTTTCCTTTCGTTAGGCAAGGGTAAAAAAGTAGCGTGCAATTCACACTACCTTCAAGCGATGGCTCTGGTAAAGCCTTTACGGAGAGTACGTGAATGCACGCTATGCGTAGGCATAGCATAAGCATCACGCAATCGTCTCCGTAGTTCCAATTTACCAGATTTTCGCTTGAAACGCCTTGCGGTCTTATCCTATATGTTGGCGGCGAAAAGCTCCTGCCAATCGCCGTTTTTCTCAAATGTTATGCAAAGATAGCCAAATTCAGTGAATTACGGGCTATGATTGCTTGAATTTATATTTAAGTCCATACTCTTCAAGTTTGCTGTATAATGTTGTCCTGCCTATTCCGAGCAGTTCAGCGGCGGCACTCCGGTTGCCGTTTGTCTGCTTTAACGCACGCATTATCCGTTCCTTATCCTCCGCATCATTGCGCAAGGCGAAGCTGACGGGCGAGGTCGGTTTCGTAACGGCAAGTTCAAGATGCTCTTTCGTCACCACACCTTCCTGTGCCTGCAATACAGCACCCATTATTTTTTGCCGAAGTTCCCGCACGTTGCCCGGCCATGCGTGGGTCAGCAACGCTTTACGGGCTTCGGAACTGAAACCGCTCACGTTGCATTCCAGTTCCTTGTTGGCTATCTCGCGGAAGAACTCCGCCAACGGCAAGATGTCCTCCTGACAGTCACGCAAGGGCGGAACGGTTATCCCGAAGTCATGCAGGCGGTACAGTAGATCCTGCCGGAAACGTTTTTCACTCACCGCGATTTCCAAATCCTCATTGGTGGCGGCGATGATGCGGACGTTGAAATTCCGGTCTGTCTTGTCACCGACCGGGCGATACCGCCTCTCCTGTATGGCACGTAGCAACATCTGTTGCGTTTCCAACGCGAGGTTGCCCACCTCGTCCAGAAACAACGTGCCACCTTCCGCTTCATGGAAATACCCTTTCTTGGTGCTGTCCGCACCTGTAAACGCACCCTTGACGTGTCCAAAGAATGCCGACGGCGCAAGTGCTTTTGAGAGTGAACCGCAGTCCACCGCCACGAATGGTTTGCCCGCACGTTTGCTCCTATCGTGCAAGAGATGGGCGATATGTTCCTTGCCCGTGCCGTTCTCTCCGAATATCATCACGCTCATATCGGTTGCTGCTACCAGTCTGATCCGGTGCATGATTTTCTGAAAGGCGGAACCTTCACGGGCGAATGCGGGCATACGGCGGTGTCCTGCCTGACGTTCTTTCAGTATGGAACGGATCAGGGGGACAAGTTTATCCTCCACAAGCTGTTTTGGTATATAGTCTATCGAACCGAGCTTCATGCTTTCCACTGCGGTATGCACTTCGGCATAGTCTGTCATGATAATGAAAGGCTGCATCTTTCCTTCCTTGCGCATCCAACGCAACAGGTCTATTCCATTGCCATCGTTTAGGCGCAGGTCTGACACTACTATATCATCATCCGTTGCCTGTTGCAGATGTTTCTTCGCTGTCGATAGGTGGTAAGCCTTCATAGTGCGGTAGCCCTCCCGTGCAAGCATGTTGCAGACAAACTCGCAGTACACGATGTTGTCTTCCACCACAATTATTTTTGTCTTATCCATCTTCGTATTTTCTCCTTTCCTTTTCTGCCAACCGTATTATTTCCGCTCCCTTATCCAGCACGGCAGTCACGGCATGGCTTAACGCTTCACCATCCGGGAGTGCATCGCCATGAAGCAATCCATAAAGTTCCCTCAACGGATGGTCGGCACGTAGCACCTCCCACGAGCTGCGCAGGTGGTGTGTCAGGGAATCCAGCTTTTTCAGGTCTTTTTCTTTTGCAGCGTCCCGTACCGCCTGCATTTCCTTTTCAGTTTCCTCTATCAACTTTTCCAGCATGACGGCTTCATTGCCATAGGACAATAAGGCGGAAAAGTCCGGTTTCCCGTCCGGTGTCGCTTTTATGGCACACCTGTCGGAAACCTCCATCAGTTCCGATATGGAGACGGCTTGAACAGGCATCCGGCAAAGCCTTTTGCCAAAAGTTCCTCCGCATCGCAACTGCCCGAAGCGGTTGCCACGACCACCGGAATTGTTTGTGAATTGCCCACGTTAGACGAGCGGAGCAGTTCCAGCAACTCGAAGCCGTTTATACCGGGCATATTCAAGTCTGTCAGCAGCAGATTATATTCTTTCCGGCGTAGTATCTCCATTAGTTCCGCAGTATCGGTGCAAGTATCGCAGTGTATTCCCTCTTGGGCGTACATCTCTTTCTGCATCAGGAGCAACACCTCGTCATTGTCGATGGCGATGACATTGAGGTTTCTGTCTTTTCTGTGAATATACGTCTGTATTACTTGCTCCGGCACATCATCAGCTTTTTGCATCGGTATTTCCACCATGAAACGGCTTCCTTTCCCTTTTTCACTGTTCAAACAAATTTTTCCGTAGAGCATCGTCACGATATTATGAACGATGGCAAGTCCAAGTCCGAAACCGTCCTTTGAGGCGGCATTTGAGAGGCGTTCAAATGCGTCGAACACATGGTGCTGTTCCTCTTCGGTCATGCCCGTACCGGTGTCCTCGACGGTCAGTGTCAACACTCCGTTGGTATAGTTGGAAGTCAGTGACACACCACCTTTCTCTGTGAACTTGATGGCGTTTGACAGCAGGTTGTTACCGATTTGAACTATTCGCTCTTTGTCGGTCAATACAACAGCATCATTCCCGTTCTTCATGGTCAAGGACAGTCCCTTGTTCATGGCAACGGGCATGAACTCCGTTTCAAGGATGTGCGTGATTGCTGAAATTCTGCAAGGTTGCATTTTTGGCTGTTCCTTGCCGTTATCCAAGCGGAAGAAGTCCAGCAGAGTGTTGAGCATAGCCCGCATACGGTCGGAGGATTGTTGTATGCTTTGAAGGAAATGCACATTGTTCCCATTGCTGCACTCTTTTTGCAACAGTTCGGCATAGCCTGTTATTGCCGTCAGCGGTGTACGCAACTCGTGGGTAATAGTATATACCGCTTTCTTTCTGGAGGTTATGAGTACCTCATTTTGTTGCACGGACTGTTCCAATTGCCCTATCAAATCCGTTGTCTTGCGCTTGTATTGTTTGATACTATTTGCATCACGGTGTATGATAATATAGGAGATGACTAACAGCAAAAGGACAAAACCCATTAAACCGCCTACCTGCATAAAAGACTTTTCACGCATAGCGGCTATTTCAGTCTCCCTATTTTGCAGGTCGGTTTGTACTTTCTCTTCTATTTGGAATATCAATCCTTGCAGCTGCCTGTTAAGTTCAACATTACGAGCTGCAAGGCTATCGGCTTGTTCTGACAATCGGCAGCTTTGCGTATTCTGTTCGTTGATTACGTTTCTATTGAGTGAATAAAGCATGGACGTGGTTTCCGTTGGCTGTGTTTCCTCTTTTTTGCCGAATATGCCT
>QFCE01001278.1_pt1 | contig 21174 bp, 18 predicted proteins | sample 5346091 | NCBI WGS metagenome assembly QFCE01 (sample SAMN09062252, study PRJNA434731) | Human gut metagenome, whole genome shotgun sequencing project. | isolation source: stool timepoint A chromium assembly | host: Homo sapiens | collected 2015 | reverse complement strand
CAAATTTTTTATTGTATCCATTCTTGCTGCGAGGTGCGCGTCCTGCAATTGCATGACGCGCACCTCTGATATACTTTATCTTGTATAAACTGTATTCCCTTTTGCAATTACTTCAACAAGCTGCAGTTCCTGGTCAAGAATACAAAAATCAGCATCATAGCCTTCTTCAACCTTACCTTTTCCTTTGAGATGGAGAATATCTGCTGGATTAGATGTAATTGTAGAAATAGCTATTTCTAAAGGAATTTCTGTTTTAAATACACATTCCTTTACTTCCTTCAGAAGGCAGCTGGACTGTCCAACGCCCATTCCAAGGAATTCACCATCACTATTGTACATCGGAAGGCTTCCCTGTCCATCAGAAGAAATTGTCATGCGATCCGGATTTACTCCTGCATCTAGCATTCGTTTGATACCATTACATACACGTACCTCATCACAGATAGTTTCCCAATAGTCAATATCTTCATTTCCGGTAAAGTCTACTGCTCCGCCTTTCAGCGCATACTCAATCGACTTGCCAAAAAGCATCTCATTTCGATTGATATGTGTTGGCAGTATTTGAGAAGCCGGTATCTCTGTCTCATCTACCACTCGTTCAATAAGATCTAAGCATCTCGGACTGTCGCCAAGATGAACATTTACAATACCAGCTTTCCCGGAAAGAACACCACCAAGTCTTGTATCCGCAACGACACGTGCAAATTCCTCAAAAGTTGGCTGAGAAGAACGATGATCAGAGATTGCGATTTCTCCAGTTCCGATGATTTCCTGAATCATCATAATATCTTTCACAATACTGTCAGTCAACGTGCGAACCGGAATCTGATAACTGCCTGTATAACAGTATGCAGACATTCCCTGCTCATTCAATCCTTTTGTCTTTGCAACCAGTGCACACATATCACGACCGATTCCATCTGTTCCAAGGCAGCCAACAACTGTTGTTACTCCAAACTTCGTAAGTCCTTCCATAGTTGCTTCCGGAGTACGATTGGCGAATCCACCTTCACCACCGCCTCCGAGTACATGAACATGACTATCAATGAATCCCGGAGTTAAAAGTAACCCCTCTCCATTGATTATTTCTGCCTCAGAAAGAAATCCGTCTGCGGATATAGAACCTGCATCTTTAATCTTGACAATCTTATCATTGATTGTAAGTACATCTTTTTTCCCCAGATGCTGTGGGGCATAAACATCAATATTCTGAATTAATTTCATCATAAATCACTCTCAATTATCAAATGTATGTTTTAGAATCCAATTCCAACTGCAATAAGAACTGTAATGATTGCACCAATCATTAATACGCCAAGGAATTTCCACATGAATTTAATCCAGTTAGACCACTCAATCTTTGCAATTGCAAGAGATCCGATCAGACATCCGGACGTAGGAACAATCAGGTTTGTAAATGCATCACCAAGCTGGAATGCAACTACAGCTGTCTGACGTGATACACCTAACAGGTCTGACAGTGGAGCCATAATCGGCATTGTGATTGCAGCCTGTCCTGTTCCGGATACAACGAAGAAGTTGAATACGGACTGGAACAGATACATAAGTACTGCTGCAACTGCTCCGGAAACTCCAGACAGTGCATTTGAAATATTATACATAATTGTATTGATAACTGTAGGTGTTGTCGGATCAGATCCTCCAAGAACCTGCATGATACCCTGAGCCATAGCAACAACAAGTGCTGCACCGATCAAGTCTTTTGCTCCATCTTTGAATGATATTGCAATATCATTCAGTTTCATATCGTTCAGTTTAAAGAAAACGCCAATCACACCGGAAACAATTCCCATAATGAAGAACTGTGTAGCAATCTCTGGCATATAGTATCCTTGAGTCATAACTCCCCAAATTACCCATACTACTGTAGCAGCCAGTGTCAGAAGAACTAAAATGTGTCCAAGACCAAATGAGTGTCCTTCGTCAATTCCTGTTTTTTCATTCTGCTCACGGAAATATATATCAGTCTTATATGCGATTGAAATTGTCGGAGTCTTTTTAATCTTTGACGCATAGAACATAGTCATTCCACAGCCGAGTGCTGTAAATACTACCCACATTACCATACGGAATCCTGCTCCGGAGAATACATCAATACCTGCAATACCCTGTGCAATACCTACAGAGAATGGATTCATCCAAGATGAACCGAAACCAATCTGTGTTGCAACATAAGTAACAAGAACTGCGATAACTGAATCATATCCAACTGCTACAAACAACGGACAAAGAATCATAGTAAACGGAAGTGCTTCTTCTCCCATCCCGAAAACTGCTCCGCCAAGAGAAAACAGTACGAAAAGTACTGGAATCAGCAGTTTCTCGGCTCCCTTTGCCTTACGGATCAATCCAATCAATCCGGATTCAATCGCACCGGTACGGATCATGATGCCAAATGCACCACCTACTACCATAAGGAATGCGATAATCTCGATTGCAGAACTGCTTACGATTCCGTTATACATATAATTAAAGAATCCTGTTCCGCCATCTCCACTAAAGAGTGCTACTCCTTCTGTTACTACATTTCCTGCATCATCTGTCAGATACTGGAAACTTCCGTCTTTGATTACTGTACGGGTTTTTTCAACACCATTGATCATGTACGAAATATCCTGTGTTTCGTAAAATCCCTTTGGTACAAGGAAAGTCAGAAGTGCTGCGACAACAACTACCAGAAAGATAATAATGTAGGTGTCAGGCACTTGAAATCCCTTGTTAAAAGACTTTAACCCTTTTCCTTCTTTTTTGCTCATTTTTGAGTCTCCCTCCCATTTTTGATATACCATACCAGTGTACCATAGAATACTCAAAATCTAACTAAAAATTTACATATTTCATCAATTTTATGTTGTTTTCTTGTATTTTTATACACCTAAAGGTGGGATTTGGCTCTATGAAGCGTTTTACTCTTTCGGATTATCTCCATCCCGATAAGGCACTGTGGCCGCCGGAACAACCGCCAAAGCTGGCTCTGTATGTATATCCTGATCATCAAAAAAGATATGTGCCCCAAATGCTGCACCCTTTTGAAGGATCTCATTCTTTTGAAACTGTTGTTGCCTCTACACAGTACAATATGGATAATATCTCGTCATCAGTAAGACCTTTAAAGAAAGGACTGTTCCTTAAAATGGGTAAAAATTTTTTCAAAATTGTTCCTCATGTTGGAAATCAAACATACAAGTTGCATTTATTACACTATGATTCTAACAGAAATAAAAATTTTATGCTATAGACGGAGGGTAAAAATGATAAGGAAGTTCCTTGCTGTGGTGGTCTGGAAATGGCAGCAAAAAAGGCGCTTCAGGATAGTGGAAAATTCTTACCATGGCAGGTTATAACGATAAGTATTGATGGGAAAACTATAGAATAAAAAAGGAGAATACAATAATGGATAAGAAAATGTTTTGCTTTCAGTGTGAACAGACCGTCGGATGCGCCGGATGTACAGGAAATGCCGGTGTCTGTGGAAAAAAGGCAGATACAGCCAGATTACAGGATGAACTGACGGGTGCCTTGATTGGTCTTGCAAGAGCTGTCGATAGTACAACAGCTATTTCCAAAAGAACCGGACAGATCATAATTGAAGGGCTGTTTACCACAGTTACAAATGTAAATTTTGACGATGTCTCAATTGAAAACATGATACAAAAAGTCCGAGCTGAAAAAGAAAGACTGGTTCCTGACTGCAGCAAATGTCAATCACCTTGCGGTAAAACAGACGAATACGATATGCAACAGCTGTGGAATGCCAACGAAGATATACGCTCTTTGAAATCTCTGATTCTTTTCGGAATTCGTGGAATGGCTGCCTATGCCTATCATGCATATGTTCTGGATTATGAAGATACTGAAGTGAATCGCTTCTTCTGTGAAGCATTATTTAAGATTGGTTATGAAGAAAGTGCAGATGCACTGCTTCCTACAGTACTAAAAGTAGGAGAAATCAACCTGAAGTGTATGGCACTTCTTGATAAGGCAAATACAGAAACCTATGGGACACCAGAACCAACCAATGTTACACTTACAATAGAAAAAGGACCATTTATTGTTGTAACCGGACATGATTTGAAAGACCTGCAGCTTTTACTTGAACAGACAAAGGGAAAAGGAATCAACATCTATACTCATGGTGAAATGCTCCCTGCCCATGCTTATCCACTCTTAAAAAAATTCTCACACTTAAAAGGGAATTTTGGAACCGCATGGCAGAATCAGCAAAAAGAGTTTGATCATCTTCCAGCTCCGATTCTCTACACCACCAACTGTCTGATGCCGCCAAAAAGCAGTTATGCTGACAGAGTATTTACAACAGAAATGGTTGCCTTCCCCGGTGCTGTTCATATTGATGAGAAGAAAGATTTTACGCCGGTTATTGAAAAAGCGCTGGAACTTGGTGGTTACAAGGAAGATCAGGTACTCACCGGCATCAATGGCGGTACAAAAGTGACAACCGGTTTTGGTCATGCAGCCATCCTGTCCCATGCAAACACTGTAATTGAAGCAGTAAAATCAGGTGCAATCCGTCATTTCTTTCTGGTTGCCGGCTGTGATGGTGCTAAACCTGGGCGAAACTATTACACAGAATTTGTAAAACAGACACCTTCTGACAGTATTGTCCTTACTCTGGCATGCGGAAAATTCCGTTTCAATGATCTCGATCTTGGAGAAATCGGTGGTCTGCCACGACTAATGGATATGGGGCAGTGTAATGATGCTTATGGTGCGATTCAGGTTGCTGTAGCACTTGCAGATGCATTTGGATGCTCCGTAAATGAACTTCCGCTTTCCTTCGTTCTCTCTTGGTACGAGCAGAAGGCCGTCTGCATCCTGTTAACACTTTTACACCTGGGTATCAAGAATATTCGTCTTGGTCCTTCTCTTCCGGCATTTTTGTCTCCTAATATTCTGAATTTTCTGGTAGAAAATTACGGTATAGCACCTATCACCACGCCGGAAGAAGACATCAAAACACTGATGAATTACAACAAATAAATTTCTTCAAATCTCTGTGGAATCAACGAAGCCGATACAGGATTCAAAAATCCTGCATCGGCTTTATGATCAGATTACTTCTGTTTCTTTTTTTACCTCAAAATACTGCTTTTAAAAAATGTGCCTGACCATACTCGAATGCCTCATAAAACAAATTGTAAAATCCCCTGTCGTTTCCCGGAAGAAATTTTGTAGATGCTATCCTGTATTCGTACTTTGATTCTCTTCCATCCTCGCCACAGATTGCTTCTTTCAATTTACAACTATATTCTCTGGAATCCAGTATTTCGCATCCGCTGTAATCCCGATTCACTTTTCCTTCTTGTAGTAATTCCAAAAATGTCTCATATTTTTTATCGATTTCGAACCCATTATAATATGACGGCATGTCTGAATCTGAAATAGCTGGTGTAAGTATACAGACACCTCCATTTTTCAGAACCGGCTTCAGACTATCCTCTCCCACAAATTTTTTCTTCACTGGAAGCATACATTTACCCGAATTTTCATCCGTAACATTCCCAAGATTCAGTCGGTAAATATATTTATAGGCTCCACATTCGAATAAATCTGTGTACCAGGCCTGTATTCCCATGAACTCCTTTGAATAATTCTTATACTTTACATCACAAGCGAAGAATATTTCTTTATTGAGAATCAGAAAAATGTCCGGTCTTAGCTGCTCTGTGCTGTACTGGACTGCTCCTTTTTCATCCACTTCTGCTTTTGAAGCTTTTTTCCCTTGAAATGTACAATTATAGCCCAGATAAATATCATTTTCCCCGTTGGTAATATGGATCACCAGTTCTTCCAGTATTTTCACAGAATCTCTTTTTTCACGATTTTCAATATATTTTTTTATAGCGTGAACCATTTTACTGTAATCCTGATTTTCCCATGATTCGAATACAAACGGCTTTTCCTTTTTTCCCGGCCAGGATATCCGATCAATGACATATCCTTTCTCCAGAATGAATATTTCTAATATTTTAAAATAGCACCAGATTTCATAGATTTCCGATGATTTATGGTAGCTGCTATATTGCACTGTCTCCTCGACAAGCTCTCCCATCTCTCGATAAGTCCGCATTTGATGAAATAATTTCTTATATCTTTTATGATTTGCAAACAGGTTCGAAGTCCGAAGCGGATATACCTTTTGTTCTTTATATTTCTCATTTTTAAACATAGGAAGCTGGTAAACAGCCTGAAGTTTTCCCTTAAGATTTGTAATGGTACTACATAGTTCATCTATGGATTTTTTCGTTCCTGCAACACCCGAATTTTCTTCTACATCATCATACTTGGATCTATTTTCTCCTTGAGCTGCCCGATTCATCTGCATTTTCTTCTCTTCCAGTTCCTGTTCCAGTGCCCACAGACGCTTCTCCAGTAATTTCACAAAATTATATACCTTCTGGTTTTCATAAATGTGAAATGTTTTTTCATGGACTCTTGTACGCACCTTCGGTTTCTTTAACACATAATGATCCATAATAACATTGGCGTCCAGATGTTTTACCTGTCTGAAATTCTGTCTCGCCGGCCGGCTTATCATATCCGTTACCGGCTCCCGGTCCAATGCTTTTAAGGTCTCTGACATTTCTTTAATTGTGTGTTCCAGCTGATGAATTTCCAATTCATACTCTGTCAGGTACTCCCTTTTTATACGCCTGTTTTTCCCATCATTCATAGTCATATAAAGAAAACGGATACTGATTGCTGTCAGTTCCTTTAGAATTTTCTCATAGGTTTTCCCATCCAGCATAGAAGCAACATGTATTCGGATTTTTTGTTTCTTTCCATTCTTCCGGTAAAAGAATTGTGCATCTCCAACTGTATAGATATTAAAATTTTCCGGAATGAAATAAGTATACCCATCTGTTTTCCTGGACAGTATCTCATATTCCTGATTTGAATCGAATTCTATATTTTCATCCTCATTTGCCTCAAAAGCAATTCTCGGAAAATAAGCTCCATCAACTCTCAGATACTGCATGATCCAGATATCGTGAATCTCTCTTAAAGGCTCATCCATTCCTTCATAAAATGGTTCCGCATCCGGATTATCCTTACGAATCCTTACAGGATGTACTCTCTCGCATGTTTTATTATTCAAAAAAACTGCCTGCATTTGTATTCCTCTTTTGTTAATTCATTCTCCAATAATTCATGGTTTTCTCTTCCGGACTGCACATTTGTTTCAGATATGTGACTGTCAACGGATACATTTTCTCCCAGTTCGCATCTCCGCCCTCAATAAGAAAATCACCAATGGAGAATTCTCCATCATCCAGCGTGCACTCCACTTCCTCTACGTTCAGGGCTGGCAACACTTTCATTGCAAGAAACATGTCCTGGAAATCTCTGTCGGAAAGCCGTTCCTTTAAGTATCCACTCTTTAGTCTCTCTCTCATTCTGACTCTTTGTCTCTCCACACGATTGGAAACATCTTTGTGCAAAGCTTTCAAAAGCTGTTTTTCAAATGAATCTTCTCCTTGCATCTCTTCCCAAGTCATAACACCTTGTTCAAATGGGCACAAAGTCTCTCCTGCATCTTTTGTCACTTTTATAATGCAGCTTCTGTCAATCACCTTCGGGCTTAGATCATTGGTAGTCGCATCCATATTGAGGGTTCCTACAAATGTTACATTCTGCGGAATTTCAAATTCCGGTGTATAACGATTTTTAAGATTTTCCTGATCAGTCTTTGCATCCAGCCATTCTACGGTATTCTCATTATGAGATGCCATGATAGCTTCCTGTCTCTTCCATGCATTTTCCTGGTCTTTATGAGCATATAATGGAATTCCTTCTCCCGATTCCATACTGCTTAACACGTCTGAGAAATAATACTCTACATGCGCAAGGTTCATCTCATCCAGACAAATGAGATAATGCTTTTGGGGATTCTCCTTTGCCTCACAAAGTGCATCCAGAAATGGGGTGGAATAATATCTTCGTTCTACCGGGTTAAAATATCCTGTCAGATCCTGATTATCAATCCAGTTCGGTCTTACTGGAATGATCTTATATGCAAATCCAAGCGCTCTGGCTATATTTGATACAAAACTTGTCTTTCCCATGCCCGGTGCTCCGTGTAAAATTATGAGCTGATTTGTATTCAACCCCAAAAGGAACTGGGCGAGAACCTTGATATTACAATGATAGCCCTGGTACTCCAGTTTATTTTTCAGTGATAGAATATTTTCATCTGTTTCCTCGGCAGTTCTTATTTCCTCGTCCAAATCAGAAACGAAAGACGTGACCATATTTGCCCCGGGAACCTCTTCGCAAGGCTGAGGATTTCTTGTAAATAATTCACTTCCACTAAAGAAAAGACCCTGAATATAAGATTTTTTCTCTTCCAGACGATTTTCGGGGTTGGTTCTTAATATTTCCACAGGTCGTCCATTCCAAAGTAATAACTTAGAATCCGCATCACACAATAGCATAGATACCTTCTGACGTTTTGTCTTTTCATCTAAAAAGCTATCTGTTACAAGACCTATTACCTTTCCGAAAGTAAATTCTTTTTTCCCTTCGCGATCTATCTCCGTTGCTTTCCCAAAAATCTGTTCCAAATACTCTAATATATTCTCATTTTCTTCTAATACCTGTTGATTATTATATTCAAAAAATTCACTGATTTTCATTTTTTCACCCTTTCTCATTTTCTTATACACATCATTGTATCACACAAACATTTGTCGCTCGTAATAAATATTTTCTCTACGATATTCTGATAATCTGCTCCCACAGCAGTAATTCATCCTTTGTTACGTTTCGATTATCATGATAATGTCCAAAAAACCATTTTTTAAATCTGGCTGTCTGCCGAATTTTTTCTTAAGCTTGAACTTTGGATCATCTGGCTCAAGAATACCAGCTGAAATATCATGACTGCTGGCACCTCCAAAAGTAAATATCTTTTTTTCTTCCAGCTCAAATATCTGCCCACGCATCAGATGAATGACGGAAGGACGTATTTTATGGGCTTTCCCTCCATGCCACATTTCCACCGGATAGGCGTACAGGCGGTCAAAATTCTCATGGTTTCCGTCAGTGAGAAATTTTTTGAAATTTATTATCAGTTCAATTCCTCCAATAGAAATTGAACAACTTCCCATTTTATGATATAATTTCTAATACAATTCCAACGGACAGGGGATTATTTTACCGCAAAGCGAGGTGTTTATTATGGTAATACGTGAATCTGCCGAAGATTATCTGGAAACAATACTGGTTCTGAAAAACAGACTTGGAAATGTCAGGTCAATTGATATTGCACATGAGCTTTCTTTTTCTAAGCCGAGTGTCAGTGTTGCAATGAAGAATCTTCGATTAAATAATTATATTACTGTTGATGAAAATGGTTATATCAACCTGACAGACAGTGGTATGGCAATTGCCGGGAAAATTTACGAACGTCACACATTCCTGACAAGTTTTCTGACTTCAATTGGGGTGGATCCGGAAACTGCCGCTGAAGATGCATGTAAGATTGAGCATGTCATCAGCTCAGAGAGTTTTTCCGCTTTAAAAAAGTACCTCGCAGATAATGAGAAAAACTAATTGTTCTGTATAAGCTGCATGAACGAAATAACCGTTAATAAAAAACAACAAAATCAAAAAATCCGGATTTTTCGCAGTCCTCACTAACCATGTGATATTACGCAAATCCGGATTTTTATATTTTTTCTTACACCTTATGGTTGGAATCCACCTTCAAAACCTGCAAATGAAAGTTCGCATTTGCCACCCAGACGGCTGCAGATATTCAATGCACGTGTCATAACCTCTGGATACTGCTGATCCTTCGTGTCCACGAACAGATACTTATTATCTTCTGTTATTCTTGCTGTCTGAACATTTTCCAGTTCATTAATCTCGTTCAAAATTGCGGTTGCCATATCATCTGTGATTTTCTTAGATAAACGATAATATCTTCCCATGTTAGATTCCCTCTTTCCTATATGATTCGAGCCTCACTGGCGGTGTCGGTCAAATGATTTCCGGCTCATCTGACGTATTTAGCACTCGCTAACTTCTCTTTTAAATTTACCACTTTCATTTTTTTGTGTCAACATGTTCTAACACAGATAAAATAAGAAATCCCATCATTCCGACAAAGGACATCACTTTTCCTGCTGCCATCCCCGGTGCATGGTATGTGATGACAATGTCATGCTCCCCTGCCTTCATCTTACAGCCAAGGAACGCTGTATTTACTTTCTCACTTTTTACATTTTTTCCATCAACCTGAATTTTGAATCCGGAATCGTATGGAATCGAAGTAATCAGATATCCTGACTTTTGCATTGTCAGATTTCCGGCAATTACGTTTCCCTTTGTCTTTGTGCTATTTTGTAAAAACTCTGATTCGTAAAGCTCTGTTCCCGGCAACGTTGCTATATATGCTTCTACATCAGTCAGATTATATTTTCCTTTGCTAAATGTAACCTCTACCTGATTTTCATCACCCTCAAGTGCCACTGCATAAGTAAACGTTGTGTTATCATTATAATAGACCCGTTGCTTAGCGCTCAGTTTATTACGATTGCCATCCACCCAGATTGTCAGATCTTTTGAGGGTTTCAGATTCTTGACCTTGAACCGAAGCAATAAAACTCTGTTACCAGAATCTGTTTGTGTTTCATTCGCAACGTTTGTGTTTTCACCGGCATTCTCTGTATTCACTGTATTCACTGAATTTATGTCTATCTGGCTCACAATCTCTGCTTTGACTTTTGTATCCTTTTTGGCAAAAATATGATATCCACCGTCTGTCTCGGAAATACAGGAGTTTTCCCAAAATTGCAGTACTGCGTTGTGCAAATTGTCCACCGCCGCTATACTGTCCGTCTGCTTCGTGGCACTCTCCGGCACAACTGCCTTCTGAAGAAGCGTTGTCTGATTATATGGATAGTCCAACTTATCATAATTTTTCTCACTCATAACCTGGCTTGTTCCATAGATGATCGAAGCTGCGCTTTCATTTTCATAAATCTTCCACTCCCCCGACTTTCCAAGAAGCCTGACACCTTTCATCTTAGACTTTGTAACAATGTATTTTTCGCCCATGAATCTCGCATAAATCGGATTTGACTCCTCAGACTGCATCAGGAAATTCCGGTAAGGCTGTTCCAGACCAAATGTATCCTTTCTAAAATTCTGGTAGGCCTTATTATAGGAAGAAGAATAGATGGAAGAAATGTACTGATCTGTGTTCCACACGCGATTTAAATTTGCTGCATTTTCATCGTCAGTGCCAAGCTGGACTGTCCGGTAAAATCCTCCATCTTTTTTTGCCTCATCGGTTGCTGTCTGAATTGCATCTGTGATTTTAGAATCTGTTACCTGTTTATAAAATATTGTATCCAACATCTCCTGTTTTTCTTTGGCATACTGATTATCAAATACTGCCAGAAATACCGCCATAGAACCTGCTAAAATTAAAACTGTTCCTCTAATTCTCCAGATTGTCTTCCTTCGTTTTCTCCACGCTTCTTTTATCACACCTGTTGCCAGATAACAACCAAACATAATCTGAGATTCTGTCATCAAAAATGGCCACAGATTTCCCATTCCTTCCTGGTTTCTTCCTATATAGATAAGTTCCATCGTGACAACATATGGAATACAGCCGCCCCACGAAAACTCTTCACAGCTCACCTTCTTTAAATACATGGCAAGCATATAGCAAAAAAGCGGAATTAACGGGATCAGTGCCTTGTCCCTCAGATAAAGTCCCCCATTTAAAATGTATACAAAAACCGGTACGCCTGCGACAATGGCAATGATCCACGACATTACTCTGTCACTCCATCTTCGTCTGAACATGGTCGCAACAAGCACCGTCAGCATCAACGTTCCGAATCCCAGACCATACGGTGAATAAAAAACTCCTGACAATCTAAGTTGTGGAAAGAAAAGTCCTTTCAGGATTTTTGTTGCATTTCCACTTCCAAGCAATACCGACAGGCTTTCTGCATTCGCGCTGCCTCCGGAAGATTCACCGGAACTTCTTCCGATCAATGCAAGGGCTGTCGGCACAAGAAGGACTCCGCTTGCCAGTACTGCAAAAATCATAGGCAGAAGAAATCTCACGCCCTCGCACAGAAACCCTTTTACTGTGGCACGCTCATTTTTTCCTTCCAGTTTTCGTCCGTAACAATGAATTCCATAGATTACCAACGCCAGCATTCCTCCGATACTGAAGTAAAAGCTGGTCATGATCATAAGAAATGTACTGACTGCCAAAAGCCCTGAACGCCTTTTTTCAAAGTATCTGTCCACGCCCATCATAGCCAGGATTAAAAATGGCATGTAATTAACGAACATAATCTGGCTGTAGGACTGGCAGATCATAGGTCCCGTCAGCAAAAAAATAACAGCCACAGCGAAGCTGACAGCTCTACCAAATCCTTTTCGATTCAGCCACAGATACAATAAAAGCACCGAAGCCATCAAGCATAGCATTTCCATAACAATAACATACGTAGACATTTTCACAAAAGGCAATGCGTAGGACAACAAAAATAACGGACTATAAAGTCCATAATATGAATAATTGTATATGTTCTGTCCTCCGCCCAGGTTCATAGCGAATTCCGGGAATAGATTTCCTGTCTCATAAAACTGTTTTCTGAAATAATCCGGAATAACACTGTGCTGGCTGATCCAGTCCACCTTCGCTCCAAATACTCCCCATCTGAGGCAAAACATCCAGCAGAAAAATAATGTCAGTGCTGCAAGTATTACATACCCTGCATAATACAGATATTTTGACATCGTTGATTCTTCATTATTATGCAGATGCTCCGGCTTTGTTGTTCTAACATTTTGATTATGCAGACGCTTTGACTGTCTTGTCTTCATGAGATTCCTCCCCGGATTTCTTTTCTCGCATTACAGCATTCACACCGCTTCCCACAAAGCTGTCTCCTGCTACTTTTCCTGCCGTCTGAACTTTACTTTCTTTCAATATAAATATCGGACGGTGCTTCGTCTCCAGATATGTCTTAGCCAGATACTCTCCCACGATTCCAAGACAGAACAGTTGAACCCCGCTCACCAAAAAGATAATACATACCATTGACGGCCAGCCTGCAACCGGATCGCCCCAAATTAATGTCCGTACTATGATTACTGCAATCATAATAAATGCCAACGCGCAGAACCCTACTCCCATAACAGATGCCAGAGACAAAGGTGCTACTGAAAATCCGGTAATTCCTTCCAGCGAATAAGAAAATAGTTTCCGAAGAGACCATTTTGTTTCTCCTGCCGAACGCTCCACGTTTTGGAATTCCAGCCATTTTGTACGGAATCCGACCCAGCCGAAAATTCCCTTCGAGAAACGATTATATTCACTCATTTCCAATACGGCGTCCACCATAATCCGTTTCATCAGCCGGTAATCTCTTGCACCATTGACAATTTCTGTCTTGGAAATGCTGTTAATAAACTTATAAAATGTCTCAGATAAGAAGGAGCGGATTTTTGGCTCTCCGGTTCTGGTGGCACGTCTTGTCGCAACACTGTCATAAGGTTCTTCCTTCAAAATACGATACATTTCCGGAAGAAGTCCAGGTGGATCCTGGAGATCTACGTCCATCGTTGCCACATAGTCTCCACTTGCATGTTTAAGCCCCGCGTATATAGCTGCTTCTTTTCCAAAGTTTCTGGAGAAAGATAAATATTCACATCTTCCATCTTTTGCATTTAATTGTTTCAATATTTCTAAAGTCTTGTCGCTGGAACCATCGTCCACGAAAAGGATCTCAAAGGAAACCTCTGACAGCTCGCCCATGACGCGCTTCATCTCCCGATAATACACCGGCAACGCTTCCTCTTCGTTAAAACACGGAACCACAATACTGATTCTGTCCATTTTGCATACCTCCATAAATTCAGTCCCTGCAGAAGACACTACTCGTCATCTCTGCTTTATCATTCAGTATGCCCAAAGTTTAACACTCATCCCTTAAGAAAATGCCTAATTAAATCTTAAAGTTTCTTAAGAAGATTTTTTATTTTTTCTAAACTCCTGTATAATAGATCTATCGAAAGGAGTTATTTCTATGGATAAGACTTGTATTTTAATCGTAGATGACAACCCGGAAATCCGGGAAATTATAAATGTGCTGCTTGGTGGGGAAGGTTTCGAAGTATCTGAAGCAGAAAATGGGGCGCAGGCACTTACACTCATTGAGCAGCAGGATTTCGACCTGATTATTCTGGATATTATGATGCCGGGGCCAAATGGCTATCAGACATGCCGGAAAATCCGGGAACTGAGCAATGCGCCAATTCTGTTTTTAAGTGCCCGCACAAAGGAAAGCGATAAGACACTTGGCTTTTCCAGCGGTGGTGATGATTATCTGGCAAAACCATTTTCCTACAACGAACTGATCAGCCGGAGCAAAGCATTGATTCGGCGTTACCAGGTATACAAAGGAAAAATGAAAGCGGCAATCAAAGTATCAATAGTGCTTCTGTTAATCCGACTGCTGAACCAATAGCTAGTACATCGAATGCTTCTGACTCCAGGCATCGTATCCTGCTCTTTCACGATCTGGAAATAAACCAGACTGTCCGGGAAGTTCATAAAAATGGGCAGCTTTTAGACCTTACAGAAACGGAATACTCCATGTTGGAACTGCTGGTCACGAACCGCCACCAGACATTTTCTGCCCAGCGTCTTTTTGAGTCTGTCTGGCAGGAGCCTTATTACTACGGTGCAAATAATACTGTCACCGTACATATTCGAAACTTACGCTCCAAAGTGGAAGATAATCCCGGTAATCCTGAACTAATTAAAACAGTCTGGGGAAAAGGGTATCGTTGCGACTAATAATTTTCATTCAGTAACAATGAGGTAACAGCATGAAAAAAAATTCAGTACCATGAAATTACAGAACCGTTTTCTTTTGATCTTGCTTCTGGCTCTGACGATTTCTGCAACATTATTCGAACTGCTTTGGCTAAATAAATGGACTCTGGTAAACTGGACAGGCAATTTTGAAATTTTACAGTCCCAGATTGATGACGAAGATTTCTGGACGAAATTGGACGAAACTGCACAAAATTTATCACTTCCAGAATCCTCAGACGAGGAAGCTGCCGCAAAAGCAATAAAACCCCTTCTAGATCTGGCAGATAAATACACAAGCATTTATCTTTACGAACAGGAGGATGGCCTTTATATTACAGGACAATATGCAAAAATTATGGACGAAAAGCATTCCGGTTTCCGGACTTTTTTCGATCTTGGATACAGATTAACTGATGGGGAAGGGGAAGATTTTCGTCAAGGGTATCTCCAATTTCAAAACAGAAAAGCTCAAGTCGTTGTTGTCAATTACCAGCGTGCCCTTTTCATTTACCCTTATATGTTTCTTTCGCTACTTTTAAGTGTCCTGGTCTTTCTTGGAATCGTCCTGTTCTTCATGAACCGGAAGATGCGCGAAGTACTGGCTCTGGAGCAGGAAATTTTGCTGATGTCCACAGGGGATCTGACCCACCCGGTTCCGCAATATAGTAAAGATGAAATTGGCATTTTGGCAAATGAGTTGAATCATCTTCGTATCTCTTTAAATGAAAATATTGTCCGTGAGCAAGAAAGCCGAAAAGCAAATCAGGACCTGATCACAGCACTCTCCCATGATTTACGGACGCCACTTACAATTCTGACCGGATATCTGGAAGTATTAAGGCTTGGAAGAACTCCTGAAAAGCAGGCGGATTATCTGGACCGGTGTCTGAAAAAAGCTTCCGATATTAAAGAACTGACGGATCAAATGTTCAGCTACGCCCTTGTTTCCGAAGAGCAGGAAACTCCTGACATGTCCTGGCTGTCTACCGATTACATTTTTCAATGTATTCAGGAAAATTGCGATTTCATTAGTCTGGCCGGATTTACGACAAATGTTAAAATTCCAGAAGTGACTGGTATTCTGCTCAGCGACAAAACAATGATCAACCGTATTTTTACCAATCTGTTCTCTAATATTTTAAAATATGGAGACAAAGGAACTCCGGTCATCGTCCGCAGTTCCGTCCGTAAACAGCGCTTTACTGTGACTGTTTCCAATGCAATCAAGCAAGAACATTCTGATGTCGGAAGCAGCAATATCGGACTTCGTAATGTCCAGCGGATGATGCAGATGATGGACGGCGAAATGCTTCTGACAAAGAAAACATCATCAGACAGCCCGGGAAACCATAACATTTCTCAGAATACAAGTTCAGCCTTTGCCTCTGAAAATGTATCCGGAGTCTTTGAAGTTACACTTTGGTTCCCACTCCGATGACATGCTCTGACCTGCTGTTTTTCTAACAAGCGGAATATCAACTATCGATTGTTAAGAAATATGTCTCATTAGATAAGCTGCGTTTATAAATGCTTACAATATTGTTTTATAATCCTTATAAAACAGCATGAATTTTCATGTTTTGAAGCAATTAGCTATTGTTTTTTGTAATAAAATCTGCTTAACTTATAAGTAGGCGATATAAACCACGCCAGGATAACCCGAATAAAATTATTGATAATAGTGAGGTATTAAGATGAAACCAATCAAAGAAGGAAAAGTACGTGAAATCTATGATAACGGTGACAGCCTGATTATGGTTGCTACGGACCGCATCAGCTGTTTTGATGTGATTCTTAATAACGTCGTTACAAAAAAAGGAACTGTTCTGACTCAGATGTCCAAGTTCTGGTTCAATCTGACAAAAGACATTATTCCAAACCATATGATCTCTACTGATGTAAAAGATATGCCTGAGTTCTTCCAGAAACCAGAGTTCGATGGCAACAGTATGATGTGCCGCAAGCTTGAAATGCTTCCAATCGAGTGCATTGTCCGCGGATACATTACAGGAAGCGGCTGGGCAAGCTATAAAGAAAATGGAACAGTCTGCGGAATCACTCTTCCGGAAGGATTAAAAGAGTCCGACAAACTTCCAGAACCAATCTACACACCATCTACAAAAGCTGAGATTGGTGACCACGACGAGAATATTTCCTATGAGCAGAGCATTGCTCATCTCGAAAAATACTTCCCTGGAAAAGGCGAAGAGTATGCCAAGAAGCTTCGCGATTACACCATCGCTCTTTATAAGAAATGTGCGGACTACGCACTGACACGCGGTATCATCATTGCTGATACAAAATTTGAATTCGGTCTTGATGAGAACGGTAACATGGTACTTGGTGACGAGATGCTCACACCAGACAGCTCCCGTTTCTGGCCAGCAGATGGTTATGAGCCGGGTCATGGACAGCCGTCCTTCGACAAGCAATTCGCCCGTGACTGGCTGAAAGCAAATCCGGATAATGACTGGACCCTTCCGGATGAAATCGTCGAGAAAACAATCGACAAGTACTTACAGAGCTATGAGATGTTAACTGGAGAAAAATTAGCTTAATGCAAAAGAATTACATTTACCGTGGGGGCTTTTACTTAGTAGGATTACTGGTACTGGCCCTCGGTATCTCTCTGAATACGAAGACGGGGCTTGTTTAATTATCTTTTTTATGAGAAAACAAAAACTCTGGCCGGACTTTATCCGGTCAGAGTTTTTTCGTTTTGCCTTTCTTATCATATTCCTACAGCGGAAGTTCATCTTCTTCACCAAATTCTTGGAAGAATTTGCGTTCTTCCTCTCGTTTAGCCTCTTGAGCTTTGCGTTCAGCCTCCCAGTCACTCCGGCTTTTTCTCTCTATCTTTTTGGATCTCGGTTTGATTATTTCTAAGGTTTCAGGTTCAGGTTTCTTGTACTTCTCTATCAAGTCTTTCAGATTCTGTGCATCCCTAAAATAATTCTTTAAATCAACAACCAAACCTTTTATATAATACCATTCTATAAGCTGCGAAAAAAACTTTGCTGCGTCTGCAATCCAACTGATTTCTATATGTTTCTTCATCAGTTCTTCATGCGTCATAGCTTCATATTTTTCGTGCATTTCATCATAGCACATAGACTCCTCTTCATATTCCAATTGCGATTCAAGTTCACTTCTATCACTACGGTTTGCATTACAAGAATAAACAACAAATTTGTCCAAATAATTAAGCAGTGTATCTAGATTCTGTTCAGCATCCCTCAAAGCACTCTTTGCATGCTTCGCATCCTGACTTAATTTTATACATTCCTCTATCAGTTCATCACAAGTCTTATCTTCAAGTTCATGATACGGGTCATCCGAATCTCCCTCTAACACATGTGTTAGACCACGACAACACCAGGAAGCTACAGCTTGGTTAAAGTGCCACATTATGCTATAAATATATGCCCCAACAGTATCCCCTGATCCTGAATAATGATTTTCTACTACTAGTCCATAATACTTAGAATCCTCCTCCGGTATATTCTCATTGTAAACCTCTGCCATATCTGCGCCTTCTACATCTAATATTTCTTCCCAGTCAATTCCCATAGTAAAGTTCTCCTTTTCTTACGTACTTCCTTGATTTGTTAAGCTTATTTTATCATACCATAATACTGGTCTGTAATCTATGTGGATTTAACCTGCCAAGCATTTCTTTTATGTGAAAATAGAATTCTCCTCAAAATAAAATAATCCCATAGCAGGTACTATCACGCGTGTACCTGCCAGGGATTATTTTATGGTATATAAATTACATATTTACATGGAAATCCAGCCAAATGCGTTTGCCACGGAACTTGCCAGAATAATCATAGCAAAAATCGGGCAGAGATATTTAATCATGACTACAAATATCTTCTTTCTGCGGAACGCAGCTTCCCCATGTCTGATTTCCTCTTCTATGCGGTCTATGCCAACTACTTTTGATACAAATATACTTGTCATCATAGCTGCGATTGGCATCATCACTGAATTTGTCAGGAAATCAAAGAAATCCAGGAACTGCATTCCAATGATTTTTACAAATGCCAGCGGTCCATATCCAAGACAGGATAATGTTCCAAGGGCAATCATTATAATTCCGATTACGGCTGTAGATTTTCTTCGGCTCCAGCCAATCTCATCTTCAAAGGTTGAAACTGCACTTTCTGTCAGTGCAATAGAACTTGTCACTGCTGCAAATAATACCAACAGGAAGAATAAAATTCCTACAACTGTTCCAAATCCCATATTTGCAAATACTTTCGGGATTGTAATGAACATCAATGCCGGACCTGCCTGCAGTGTATCCGGATCTCCTCCGGAAAATGCAAAAACTGCCGGAATAATCATAAGTCCTGCCATAATTGCAATTGCTGTATCGAATACTTCTACATTTCTTGTAGAATCTTCAATGGAACTGTCTTTTTTCATATAAGAGCCAAATGTAATCAGAATACCCATAGCAATAGACAGGGAATAGAACATCTGTCCCATAGCCGCCACAACCGTCATCCATGAAAAATTCTTCAGATTCGGCACGAGGAAATATTTCACTCCTTCAATAGCTCCTGGTCTTGTCACCGAATAAATCGCGATAATGACAGACAGAACGACCAAAATCGGCATCATGAACTTTGAAACTCTTTCGATTCCATTTCTCACACCTGCATAGATGATCGACAATGTGAACATACAGAAAATTACAAAACAGATTTCTGTCGATGCTCCATTTGAAATGAATTCAGAAAAATATCCATCTGCCGCCAGTTTTGTACCATTTCCCTTCACATACTCAATCAGATACTTAATGACCCAGCCTCCGATCACGGAATAATATGGTACGATCAGCACTGGAATGATTGCATTGATCCAGCCTCCAAAGGAGAGCCACCCCGCTTTCTTTCCAAATGCTTTAAATGCTCCTACAGGACTTTTTCTTGTCATACGTCCCAAAGCTGATTCGGCAACAATCATTGTGTAACCGAATGTCAATGCGAGCAAAATATAAATAAGAAGAAAAATTCCTCCACCATACTTTGCTGCAAGATACGGGAATCTCCAAATATTTCCCAATCCTACTGATGCACCCGCCGCAGACAGTACGAAACCTATCTTCCCCGAAAAGGTGCTTCTTTTGTTCTTTTTTGTTTCCATCTCTCTTTTACCTCTGATCTGCTCTTATTGCAGATCAGGCTTTCCCTTTCTCACGCCCAAGGCCTCTATGCCCTGGCTTTAAATTAATCCCGGCTATTCTTGATTTATCTTTTGCCGTATTGATTCATTTTATCACAAATCACACCTTTTATCTAGTGCAGAAAGCAGTGTATTTCTGCGGTGTATTCAGTATAATCACATTGCTCTGTCAAATAAAATACTGTATAATGAAATTCATCTGAAAATGAAAGGGATTTACATTTAGCTTTCGTTCAAATTGGCTGTTAACTATAGGAATCATTGTAGGAGGAACACTCTTTTTATACTTTGTGGGCTTGCAATGTATTGCAGGATATTTATGGAAAAGGAAGTTTGTGACAATAGGAGCAATTTTTATAGGCTGCTTCTTTGTGTCTACTGTCAGTGAATATCAGGTGGTTTCAGGGTTAAACACGGTAGCATATTTTCTTGCAGGTTTTGTTTTGGGAATACCTATTGCCTGGTTTTTCTTATCAGCAGGTCGAATTACGCTTCGAATAATGAGACATGAACGCCTGGTTAATTCCGGTTCGTATACCGGTTCTACTGTTTCTTATAACTCAAATAACAAATGGGACCAGGAAAGAGCCGAAAGAGAACGGCAAGAGCGTGAAGCGGATCAGCGTGCGAAAGCTCGTTATGATGCCCGTACCAATCAATTAAAAGCAGAGTATGATGCCCGTACTGCCGCGGGATGGGGAAAAACAGGCGCAGAACGAAACTTCCGTAATGATGCGGATTATTGGAAAAATCAGCAAAAAAAATATTAACATTGAAAATAAGAGGTTACAGCATTGAAAATTCAGTGCCACAACCTCTTATTTTTGTACAAAAAAACAGTTCACAGATTTTTCACAAAATAATTAGCACTCACCTCTTGTTATTACAGCGTAGCTTTTGTCTTAGTTCATAGAGTGCCGTAAAGTGCCTATTTACAGGCTTTTCACGGGTTTTATGAATTTATCACATTTCATCAAAAATCGTCAATATACAAAAAATTGGTGTCAAAATTGGTGTCAAATAACCTTAATTTGAGATTTTGATGAGCAACACATTAGTATAAAAAATTGAATATTTTA
>QFCE01001994.1_pt1 | contig 21186 bp, 16 predicted proteins | sample 5346091 | NCBI WGS metagenome assembly QFCE01 (sample SAMN09062252, study PRJNA434731) | Human gut metagenome, whole genome shotgun sequencing project. | isolation source: stool timepoint A chromium assembly | host: Homo sapiens | collected 2015 | reverse complement strand
AGGGTAATTCCGTCATTGGCACGAACATAGAGCTGTTCCTTCTGGAATAATTTCGTCTTCTTGATCGGGAACCACTGTTTCAGGTCTGTGATCTTCAGAAGCACTTTTTTGTCCTGACTATTGTTTTGCATGACGCGCCTCCTTCTCTGGATAGAAGCAGCGTACGACGTGATCGCCTTCCACCTGCTCCAGCTTTGGTTCTTCTTCTAAGCATTTCTGAGTTGCATATTTGCACCGCGGCGCAAACTTACAGCCTTTCGGAAGATCAAGCGGATGCGGAACTGCTCCCGGAATTGCATCCAGTCTTGTTCCAACCGGTGTATCCAGACGCGGGATAGATGTCATCAGCCCTTCCGTATACGGATGGGAGTATGCATTGTCTCTCGCAAAAATTGCATGTGCCGGACACATCTCTACTACCTGTCCGCAGTACATAACAGCCACATCATCTGCCATCTCATTAATAACGCCAAGATCATGCGTGATAAAGAGGATGGAAGTTCCTTTCTCACGCTTCAGCTCATTCATTAGATGAAGGATCTGAGCCTGGATTGTCACATCCAGAGCCGTTGTCGGCTCGTCTGCAATCAGAAGACTTGGCTCACACGCAAGCGCCATAGCAATCATGACACGCTGGCGCATTCCTCCGGAGAGCTGATGCGGATACTGTTTCATGATAGATTCTGCATTTGGAATTTTAACAGATTTCAGCATCTCAAGCGATTTTTTGCTTGCCTCCTGCTTAGAAATCTTCTGATGTGTCAGGTAAACTTCATTTAACTGTTTCTCAATCGTATAAACCGGATTCAAACTCGTCATCGGCTCCTGGAAAATAACAGAGATCTCATTTCCACGAATCTGATACATATCATTCATGGTACACTCTGCAAGGTCACGTCCCTTAAAAGTAATCTTACCGCTGTCAATATAACCGTTACCGTCCAAAAGCTTCAGAATACTCATAGCCGACACGCTCTTGCCGCTTCCGGATTCTCCTACAATTCCCAATGTCTTACCGGCCTCTACCGCATAGGACACACCATTTACTGCTTTTACAATTCCTTTTTTCGTCTTAAAAAATGTATGTAAATCATCAACTTCTAATAAATATCCCATGACTTACCCTACCTTTCGCTGGATTTTGGATCGATCGCTTTGCGCAGACCGTCTCCGAAAAGGTTGATACTGATCGTACAAAGTCCAAGTGCAATCGACGGGAATACCCATCTCCACCAGAACTGAGAAATAACTTCTGAAGAACGACAGTTATTCAGCATATTGCCCCATGACGGAATCGGTTCTCCTACACCGAATCCAAGGAATGACAAACTGGACTCTGTAAGCATACACGTTGCAAATGAAAGCGTTGCACTTACAATGATAATTGTCATAACATTTGGCACGATATGACGGAAAATAATATTTCTCTCGCGTACTCCAAGCGCCTTTGCCGCCGTAACAAACTCTTTCTGGCGCTCTGCAAGTACCTGCGCACGAACCATATTAGCAACGCCAGGCCAGCTTAAAATACCAAGAATTACCATGATCATAATGATTCGTCCGATCTCGGATACTTTATTTCCAATCAATGCCGATAAGATTAATGCCAATGGAATAAACGGAAGCGATCCCACCACCTCTGCGATACGCATCAGGATGATATCCACTTTTCCTGCGTAGTATCCTGCGATACCACCAACAATAATTCCGATTACAAGAGAAATTATAACAGATACGAACCCGACTGTCATCGTCATCTGTCCACCTTTTAACATACGCAGAGCAACACTTCTTCCCAGGTTATCTGTTCCAAACAGATATCCTTTCAGTCCCCATGTTGTAACATTTCCATCCTCATCAATTGCATAGTTCTGATAATATCTGCTGGAAATGCTCGCAACATTTTTCAGATCAGAAGGAACCTTGCTCTGTTTATTATTATTTCCACCCCAGGCAACTGCTGTTCCGTCATCCAACAGTGCAACAACATGGTTACGTCCCGCTGAAATCTCAACTGCATGTCCTTCTGCCTGTTCCGGGATTGATTTGATATTGTGGTCATTTCCTCCCCAACATTCAATTGTTCCGTCTTCCAAAAGTGCAAATGCTGTTTTGTCTGTCAGAACAAAATCTTTGACTTTACCCTGGATTTCATCCGGTATTGCATCGAAAGCAGTTTCTCTCTTTGCAAGCGGGATGAGCTTCCCATCCTCTGTCAGCGCAAGTCCTGTCTGAATATTGGTCTTCACTTCTTTTACATTTTCATCCTTAGCTTTTGAAGCAACGATATCGACTGCATTTTCGTTTCCCCATGCTGTAATGCTTCCGTCTTCCAGTACTACGATAGACACCTGGAAACCGGCTGCGATAGATTTTACTTTTTTGTTCTGTACTTCCGGCGGAATGCGGTTCAGGTTCATTCGGTTAAATCCCCAGGTAAAGAGTTTCCCTTCTTCATTGAGCGCCAGAACATGATCCTGTCCTACTGCGATATCAACAATCTTGCCCATATCTGCCGGAAGTGCCTTCAGACGATCTGTCAGAGTTCCCCACTCATACACAACGCCGTCATTATCAATTCCTACGCCAAATGTAGGTCCCGCTTCAATTTTCTTTGCATTTCCATTCAGCTCTTTCGGCACATCAAGAAATGAAAATCCCGGTGCAATATTTTTCTGTGTCGGATCCTGAAAATTCATATCCTGCTTCAGCCAGATTGGCAGGATGAAGCACATTAAAAATATTGTAATAAACACAAGGGCTGATCCCATTGCGATTTTATTTTCACAAAGATTTTTGATGATGGTCCGGAAAGGACTTTGCATCTGCTCTTCTTCTAAAACAGATTTCTGCTTTTCTTCTTTTTTGCCTCTCTTTAACATGCTCGTTCCTCCATTATTCTAACTTGATTCTCGGATCTACTACACAGTAGCAAAGGTCTGTAATCAGGTTTGATATCAATGCCAGAAGAATATAGAACATCTGCATTGTCAGCGCTACAGTAAAGTCCTGCTGATTCAGGGAATCAATCAAAAGCTTACCTACACCTTTCCATGAGAACAGTGTCTCGATAATAATAGAACCGCCAAAAATAGCCACAATAGATCCTACCACATATCCTGTAATCGGAATTAAGGCATTACGGAACGCATGTTTATAAATAACGGTCTTCTCTCTCAGACCTTTTGCTCTTGCTGTACGCACATAATCCATAGAGAGTGCATCTAACAGAGCTCCTCTGACATACCTCGTCAGCCCTCCAAGTCCGGCAAAAACCATAACAATAACCGGCAGACAGAGATGATATGCGTAATCTGCAAACGCCCGGAAACCTGTATAGCCGGCACCCGTTGTTACCATACCGCTGATCGGGAAGATCGGAATTGTGATAGCAAACAGGAAAATGAACAGCAGCGCCGTAATAAAAGACGGAATACTGATGCCGACAATCGTCGTTACCTGTATTGTCGTATCAAATGGAGAATTCTGTTTTACCGCTGCCTTGATGCCAAGCGGAATTGTAATCAGGAATAAAAGTATATAATATACCACATTCAGACAGATCGTATTCTTCATCGGAGGACCGACAAGTTCAACGACCGGGATACGGTATACGGATGAATATCCGAAATCACCTCTCAGCATATTTCCAAACCAGCTGAAGTACTGCACGATCAATGGTTTGTCCAGACCAAGTCTTGCCCTTGCTTCCTGATAAAGCATCTCGTATTTCTCAGGAGAAACACTCATTTTCTGTCCCTCTACCATCATACGGGCAGGATCACCAGGAACCATTTTAAACAGGCCGAAAAGTAAAATGGACAAAACAAAGAAAACGACTACCATATAGGATAGTCTCTTTAATATGTATTTAACCATACTTAAAACCCCACTTTATTTTTTTTACAAAAAGGGAGACGGGCAGCACGCCGTCTCCCTTTTTATTTTTGTCCTGTAAAAAGTCTTATTCTTCGATGTATGCATCAAGAATGAAGTACCACCAGTTATCATATGAACGTGGAACAAAGTTCTTTAATTTTGGATTATAGAACCAGTACTGTGTTCCTGTTGTCATAATAACACCTGGCATTTTTTTGTTGATTTCTTCTTCGAATTTCACAAATAATTCGCGGTATGTTTCAACATCACCAGGTTCTACTTTCTGCATCTGAGATGTAATGCTCTTCAGTTCCGGATCGCTTACACGATAGTAGTTCCAAAGTCCCATTCTTTCCGGAGCATCATCAAAGAAGTACCACCATGAGCTTAATTCCGGAAGTGTTACTCCGCAAGAGAATACATGGTAAGTAGGATCCACACCTTCTCTGTTCAAATGATTGATCATCTGTGCAAAATCCATCTTTGTTCCGACAAATTTCATACCGATCTTTTCAGCTTCCGGAGGAAGTACTGTATTTACAAGGTTGTTCAGATCTCCCTCTGTGTAAGACCACTGAAGTTCCAGAGGCATCAGCTCTCCGTTCACATCTTTGTAACGAACTTTATCTGTACCTTCTACAAATTCTCCGCCTTTTTCATTCAGTGTCCAACCGCCATCAACTAATTCCTGTTTTGCTTTATCAATGTCATATGCGAAATGTTCCAGATTGCCTTCCAGCTCGCCTTTTGTTGCCTGATAATCTTCCATTGCTTCTGTTGCAAGACAGTCAACAACTGTTGCATAGCCGCCGGAAATCTGTTTGTTGATCTCATCACGGTCAAGCAGGTATGCTACTGCGCGGCGTACTTCCGGGAACTGTGCAGGTCCGAAGTCACATGCAAAACGTAACTCTGTTACACTGTCTAACGGCACAAGACCATAGTTTGCTTTCAGTTCTCCTGATTCTACTTTTGTCAATGTAGAGTCAATTGTTTCTCCTTTTGAAGTACTGAAGAAATCAACATTTCCTTTTTCAAACTCGTCTCTCCATGTTTCATTTGCAACCGGTTTTGTAATGATAGATTCCACATGCGGTTTTGTTCCGTCATATCTTCCGAGATATTCTTTGTTGATCTCAAGTTCAACCGTCTCTGTGCTAAGATCAACATTCTTTAACTGGTAAGGTCCGCAGACAACCGGTCTCTTATAACGGAAACCTGTCTTAGGATCAAGAAGTGTCTCTCTTAATACTTCTGTAGTATATTTATCGTTGAAATAACATCCATTGCCATCGTCAAGAATGTCTGTTCCCGGCGCGATTGCTGCCATCGGCTCCGGTGTGTATCCAATATCTGCAAGTTCATAATAGTTCGGCAGATTCTCTGCATCGATCGTCATAGCGAATTCATAATCTCCAAGAAGGCGAAGTCCTGCAAATTCTTTCTTTTCGCCATTGCGGAATTCATTGTAACCAACTAAAACGCTTCCGCCTGTTGCATCTCCTTCACATTCGGCAAACTGTTGTGAAGAGCGCCACATAATACCAAATACATAATCTTTAGCTGTGATCTGACTTCCGTCGTTCCACTTCAGATTATCATTAATCTCAATTGTATATGTCTTAGAACCATCTTCATTCTCAACTGCTTCATGATTCTTAACAACAACCGGATCCCAATCCTGAACACGTTCTCTTGTGATGTCTGTAAGGCCGTATCCATTCATCAAACGGATGAATCCTGTATTTGTCGCATTGGCAGACCATCCGTCCATCATATCTGGTGATAAAGATCCCGGCTGGATTTGTACGACAAACTGTCCTCCGACTGGTGCATCCTCCGGCGGCGCCTGAGGTGTGGCTGTCTGTTCTACACCAACTTCGCTGTCAGCTTCACTTTTCTTACTGTCATCATTTCCCTTAGAAGATGATGAATTGCTGCTGACGCCACCGCCGCCACAAGCTGCGAGTGACACTGTCATAAGTCCTGCAAGCAGACATGCAATAACTCTTTTTTTCATTTCCCTTTCCTCCTTCTTTCGTCTTAAAAAATATTCAAAAGACTATGGCACTGACCTTAACACAGTTATTATATTTTTACAATAGCAACAAGTATTTTACCTATATCGAGGATTATTTTTGTAAATATTCACTAATCTGTCTGCTAAAACATCTTTTTTTCACCCAAAATAAACTTCATTTTTAAGACTTTTGTCCCCATGAATTTAGCAGTTAAATTTATCTAATTATAGCGTTTAATATATTTTATTTCTGTCACACACATCTGTTTTTCTCTGCTGACATTTTTTACCTCTTTTTACCTTAAAATCACTCATATACTATAGTAAAATTGCACAAAAAAAAGAAGGAATTTCCCTTTTTTTCAAAATAGAAGTCCCTTCTTTTCCTATTTATATATAACTCTCTCTTTAGTACAGCAATGTATTAATGTGTTGTTCCCATTGCCTCACTAATATCAGTTTCGTTCTGAACTGTAGCTTCAATCGCATACTCCAGACTCTTCGCAATCATATCCAATGACATAAACGCCATTCCATTTGCCTTATCTACTGCCTGCTCTGCTGCAAATGGTACATGAATAAATCCGGCACGAATATTTGGATATTTCTTCGCTGCCATATAAAGAACATTATACATGACGCAGTTACATACATACGTTCCTGCAGTATAAGATACATGACAAGGAATACCATGCTCCCGGACATTTTGAACGATGGCTTTTACCGGAATTGTCGCAAAATATGCGTTTTCTCCGTCTTTCTGAAGCACTTCATCCACCGGCTGCTCTCCGGCATTGTCAGGAATTCTTGCATCCGCAAGATTAATCGCAACTTTCTCTATTGTCACACAGGAACGTCCTCCTGCCTGACCAACATTGATAACAATATCAGGCTGGTGCTCCTGAATTCCCGCCTCCACTGCCGGACCGCTCTTTGAGAAAACAGTCGGAATCTCAAGTTTAATAATCTGAGCGCCTGCAATCGTATCCGGCAGCAATTTCACTGCTTCGTATGCAGGATTTACGCTTTCGCCTCCAAATGGATCAAATCCGGTAATTAATACTTTCATGTTCGTTCCTCCTAATACTAATATTTAATACGGAACCGGCTCCGGCACAATGATTTTTCCATTCTGCATAATCTGTCGGTTATCTGTATAAATATCCGGTTCCATGCAGACAAGATCAAAATGCCCTTTCGCATCCTGAAGCCCTCCAAGCGCAATATTGCGCCCAAGTCCAATGTGAAATGTTCCATATGCCGATTCATCTTCAATATAACAATTGCCAAGACAACGGGAAATAGAATTCAACCCTATTCCCAGTTCTCCCGCTGTCAGAATTCTGGAATCCCGATATTCTCTAATATAAGCTTTCAACCGTTTCCCAGTTTCTGTCTCTTCAATCTCGGTAATTTTCCCTTCCTGGAAAAAAATTTTAGTAGGCTCTTCTGCCCTTCCGATATATCCAAGAGATCCGTCCAGAACCATAACGCCTTCTGTCTTTGTCTCTTCAATCGGAACGTATACTTCAATGCTTGCAGAAGAATATCCCTTCCCGTCTTTCAGAACTCCATTGAAAAATCCGGGTTTTCTTCCGGATTTTCCAATGGAAAGATCAGTGCCTGCAGGCGTTGTAATATGAACTTTGGAAGACTGCCGCAAATATTTCATCACAATTTTTGCCATTAATCGGCTCTTTTTTGTGTCCATCGCCAAAAACTCATAAGTTAACATCGACTTCCCATCATTGGTCGACAGTGGAAGTGATAAGAACTTCTTTTTCTTCTGGATAGCACGTTTTGCCGCTCGCGTTGTCACAAGCGAATATTCTGTCGCTGCAATGATTGCTGTATAAGGATCAAATATCGTCTCATTCTGGTCAAAAAAAATCCCTACGTGCTTCCCTTTGTTCTCCACTACAAGAGAATCGACCGATCTGGCTCTTCGAAACGCTTCTTTTCTCAGGCACCTTGCTTCTTTTAAATATTCTTTTGTCGTCACAATCAATAAACGATCCCACGGTTTGATCTGCACCCAGTCCCGGATAATGATTCTGGCGCCACACTCCATGCTCTGCATCTGCATTTGTCTTCCTTTAATTTTTATTTGAATACAATCATGTAACAGATCTGTACTGTCAGCATAATTACTGCTACAAGCACCTGGTTCTTAATTACGCCCCAGCGATCTTTCATATTCAGAATTGCGACAGGAACAATATTAAAGTTCGCCGCCATCGGTGTACACAGTGTACCACAGTAACCGCATGTTAATGCAAGCATTCCAATTGTAACCGGATCTGCTCCATAGCTCAGAACAAACGGTCCGCCGATTCCGACTGTCATAACAGTAATCGCTGCAAAAGCATTTCCCATAATCATTGTAAATAATGCCATACCGATAGCAAATACGATAATTCCTACATTCACATTTCCTTTTGGAACAACATTCTCAACGATATTAGCGATAACTTCGCCAACACCGGCCTGTGTAAAGATTCCTCCAAGACATCCCAGTAACTGCGGAAGCATACAGAGAGGTCCCATCAGAGAAAGGAAACGCTCGGAATCCTGCATAAACACCTGCGGCTTATTCTCTTTCGGTGAGTATGCCATCAAAATAATTACTGCTACAAATGTACCGATCGTAATTCCGATCATAGAGCTGATATTTGTAAATAAGGCAAATACCAGTGAAAATACTGCTACAGTCAGAGCCGGAATGAAAATTTTCATACCGATTTTTTGGTACTGTTTTTCTGTATGTGATTTTTCCGGTGCATTAACTTTTCCGACTTTCACACGTTTAAAGATTGGCGGCATACACATAACAATGACAAGAATACCGGATACTTTTGCCGGAAGCCAGTCACCAAATGCACATACAATACCAAATGAACACCAGAATACTGCTGTTCCGATTCTGGATGGATTTTCTTTATCAAGCAGATTTTTAATACCTGCATAAATTGCGATCAATCCTACAATAATCCATACAACACTAAGTCCTACTGTATTGAATTCAGCCGGGACCTGAAGAAATTTTAAATTAGCCATTCAGATTTCCCCCTTTATTTCTCAGACTTTTTTGATGCTTTGCCTTTTCCGGCTGCACCATAATATTTATTTGTCAGTTTCTTATCCTTAAAGTAGAATACGATACATGCCACAACCAAAGCAATAATCGCAATCGGAATCTCTGCTACCGCAAGATCAATCAGTTCTACTTCGTAGCCAAGTGTCTTTAATGTCTGCTGTACAAGGATTCCTCCTGAACCTCCGACAAAAAGTACTTGGAAGAAGAACCATGTGATGTTCTCCATACCTGATGCCATTCCTTTAATCTCTTCCATATGTTCTTCTTTTGGCTCATGCCCCTGATTCTTTACAGCACCTTCTGCCATCGGAAGAAGTACCGGACGGATAAATCCTGCAACACCGCCAAATCCAACATTAAAAGCACCAAAAATTCCCCTCATAATACCATAAACACATACGAGCTTACCTGCCGTTACCCCTTTTACTTTACGAATCAGGGCTGCTGCTGCTTCTCGAAGTCCGTTGCGCTCCAATGTTCCTGTAATCAGCAGGATCATAATGAAGATTGCCATACTTCTGTTTGCAACAAAATTTGTTCCCAATGCTTCCAAAAGACCGTCAATACCAAGTCCTCCTACCAGTGCGGTTGACACTGCTGCCAGAAAGATAATCAGAATTGAATCCAGCTTCAGCGCAAACCCGACAATAACGATCAGGACACCGATTAATTTAATAAGTTCCATAGATATTCCTCCTTTTAAAGAAATTTAATTTATCTTTTCCCCGGATACAATCGGACGCTGCCGCTCATATCTGGCAAAAATTCCCTTCTCGCAGCACTCGCACCAGCAATCATACACGATTCCCGCCTCCATCAGCATTTGGATCGTTGCCTCGTCATGTGCCACATGTGCTCTTGCACACAAATACAAGTAATCTCCCTGAGCTGTCTCATCTGCAACTTCACTCGTATATGCCACTGTTGTAATCCACGGAAAGCGGATCGACGGATACCGATGGTTTGGATCTGCCGCAAATGGAATCCAGTAATTAATCATATTTTTATAGTAATCTGCCGGAAACAATTTTGGCAGCCATGCATGTGCGTATTTTTCAAACTGAGCGCTCCACTGCCTGTTCCAACATGTCATCTCTTCATCTTCTGCTATTTTATCTGCAATGACATCTTCCATCTTCTTATTTAATGCATAATTATACATATATTCAGGATTGGTCACATACCAGAAATATCCATACAACAGCGATCTCGGAAGCCAGAAGCCTTTGTAAGATGGAGAAGTATATCCGGAAAATTGCTGCTCCCATTCATGACTTGGAACGCCATGATTATCTACGATCATATCCGGCACATATCTTGCAAAAAGCCTCGTCAGCCCCATTGCCTCTGTATGAATTGTATCCTGTCGGAAATGTTCATGATAGAACTCTTTACCCAATGCATTAAATCTTGCAACATGAAGCTTCCAATATGGATGCTCTTTCTGAAGTTCATAATGAATCGCTGCACCGTCAACATTTTCCATTGGAACAAGTATCAGATTTAATTTCTCCGGTAACTCTCTATAACGCTCTTCTAAAAGCAATGTACGAAGCAAAAGGAACGAAGCATTCGTGCTTGAAACTTCATTGGCATGATGCCTTGCATTGATAATCTCACTCGGATGACAGGTCAGACGCTTCGTCATAGAAAGATACCCTTCGTATTTTGGCTTTAGCCAGATTCCATACAGTTCTCTTCCAGTATAAGACACTGCTGTCCGGAAGACTTCAAGTTCCGGTATCTTTTTTAGTTCTCTCATCAGATCAAGATACATTTCATAGCTGATGACTTCTTTCTCATGGAGATCCAGCGAAGAGATATCTACCGTTTTTTCGCAAAAGTTTTCATTTCTGTTCTGTTGCAGATCAGCTCTCCAACAGCTTCCTCCGGAAGTCTTCAGCATAACGCTTCCAAAGTTTCTGAAATCTTCTGTCCGTTCCAGTCTTCCTGCTTCCAAAAGCTCTGCATATGCAGCAAGCACACTCTCCTCTGCCCCTTCCACCAAGACCTCAAGTTCTATTTCTTTTTTCGCTTCGTGTGCTTCTTTGCGCCAGACTACTCGCTCAATCTTTGCAGTAACCATATTCCGTTCCCGCTCTTCATACAGCACTTCGTCTTTCCTGCAAATGCATGGTTTCTCTCTTAGCTGCTCCGAAAGCACAACCCGAAAGACCGGCTTTCCGGTTCCCTGGTGAATCTTTGGTAGAATCAGTCCCGGTGCGTCCAGCATTACATCTGCTGTCTGCACTCCATAATTTTTAAAATAATCACTTCCGGCAAAATACATGTCTTCATGCAGTGCATCCAGCGAAGAAATCATATCTTCCCGGCTCCCTGTCCGCTCATCCGGCTCACTGACAGTCACATCAAGAAGCAATTCATGGAAAAACGGCTGTGCCTCCTGGCTAATCTTTCCTCCTGTCTTCTTCTCAATATAAGAAAGACAATCCGGAAGTACTTCTGACTGGTACAAATCCCAAATTGCTTCCACATCTGTCTGTATCCGTTCGCAAAGAATTTCTCTTTGATTCTTCCAGACACGCAAATACCCGGTTGCCGGATGTACTTTCCCCATCTGCGGATAAGCATCTAAATATGGACGTTCAGAGCACCATGCCTGGTATGTCTCTTCCAAACAGACTTCTCCGTCTCTGTAAGCACGGCATAAATAAGTCAGCTTCTCATCTCCCATCTCATCTGTATATGGGCAAAATTCTATCTGACTGCGTTCAATTCCCCATTCCTTCACAATTCGATCTTCAATTGGATACAGTTCCTGAAGGTAACGGATTGGAAGATCGTACCACTTCTTAGGATCATCTGCTTTCAAATTATGATAGGATGGTGTTGCCCCGTTTTCATCAATCCATTCCGTCTCACCTTCTGGTAAAAATGGCTTAAAATATATCTCCACACGGTCTGGTTTCTTTTCTTTTCCCACGGGAAGAATGACTTCATCCACCCAGGAATAACCTTGCTTATATGCACAGAGCAATGAAATATTTTCCACTTCTGCTCCGTATGCCTGTACTTGTTTTTGAATCTTCTCTGCTGTCTCCAGACGAATATGTCTGTTCTCGCTCAGTGCTCCTTCAATCCGGATCTGATCCCCTTCTTGTAGCTGTGGATAAATCTTCTCCTCAAGAATCTTCTCCAACACTTCCACTTCCCACGGAAGTTCGTATCGTTTCTCATAAACCTTTCGTCCTGATTTATAATTCAAATAAGTAACTTCCGGGAAAGCTTTCATCTGCTGTGCCGTAACTCTCGGAGATCCATACAACGTCAATGCTTCTGCACGGCTGTTTCCCTTCGTCTTTCGTTCCTGATCACAGCAGGCTTTTAAATATGCTATCTGCCCATCTGCTCCACGGAAAATCATATCATCTGTCAGATCCAGCATAACATCCCTTAAGCTTCGGAAAGAATCTACCCTCGGGAAACTATTGCAGAGTTCTGCAGTAAAAGCTTCCAGATTTGCTCCGCTTCCCTGTATGTGCAGCAGAACAGCGTCTTCTTTTCTCTCAAGATACATTGCTGCAGACAGTTCTTCCTCCTGACATTCCCCATCAAACACAATCAGATTACCACCAGCGCCTTTCTCAGCAATGATCGGTCCATTGATTCCTGTCGTCTCCATTCCAAGCCGAAAGGCAAGGTTACATGCCGCTGTCACTACAGAAATATCAGCCAGATCCGGAAGTACAATCTTCACATCCAACCGATCCGGAAGAAAATCATGATTCTCATCTTTAAGAAAAATTCCCGACTCAAAAATCCCTTCCAGTCCACATTCTTTCCGAAAATCCAGATGAAAAATCTCTCCCGGATGAGCGCTTGCTGCCTCATATGTTTCTACTGTGATCTCTCTTGGTTTTTCCGGATCCCATAGCTCCATGCACTGTTCCAAACTGTCCGGTACTGTTATTTCTCCATCTAATCCCGCAATCGGGAACAATGCAGATTCTGACTGAAATCCAAGTAAGAGCGCTGCTTCCACTGCACGTTTCTGCTCATCCCGACTCATACTCTGCATTAATTTCAGCTTTCTCATACACACTCTCCTCTCTACACATCATATAGAACGACTCTAATATTTATCTATTTCTGTACAAATTATGTCACTTTATGTCTTTATCATTTTAACAAAGTACATTGCCGTAGTCAATTATTATCATTTAACTTCCTGTCTAATCCTGTAAAATTTTCCCTTTTTTCCGCTTTCTTTTTTATAAAAAGCACCGGTGAATCTTCAGTTTTCTTTTCTGATATCCATCGGTGCTTACGCTACTTTATTACTTTTTTTTATTACTTTTTCTTTCTTCGCTTTTAGATTTCTTCTTCCACAGGCTCTTCCTGAAGTGCTTCTTCGTATTTCTGTAAAATCATGCTCTGAATTCGTTCTCTCGTATCAGAATTGATCGGATGCGCGATATCGCGATACTCCCCATCCAATGTCTTTTTACTCGGCATTGCAATGAACAAGCCCTTCTCTCCTTCAATCACTTTAATATCATGTACAACAAATTCATCATCCATTGTAATTGATACAACCGCTTTTAACTTACCTTCTTTTGCCACTTTTCGCACGCGTACATCTGTAATCTGCATAATTCCAGCCCCTTTCCTCTATGCGTATGTAACTGTGTTAGAGAATATATCTCTCATTCTTCTCAACAACTATCTTAACGCCATCCTCTCCAACGTGACGTGTATTCGCACGAATTGTATCACGGCTTTCGACGATACAATTCTCAATATATGTATTGTCCCCCAGATAAACTTCGTTCAAAATAATTGAATTCTTAATTACACAGTTATTGCCGACAAATGTCTTCTTAAATAAAATAGAATTCTCGACAGTACCGTTAATAATACTTCCACTTGCTATAAGACTGTTCTTTACAACTGATCCCGCATTATACTTTGCAGGCGGCAGATCGCTTACTTTTGAGTAAACACTTGGATAAGTCTTGAAGAAATAATCCCGCACTTCCGGTTTCAAGAAATCCATATTTGTCTTATAGTATGCATCCACTGTCGAAATATTACTCCAATAATCTTTGATCTTATATCCATAAATCTTCTTCAGATTCTTATAACGGATTAAAATATCATTTACAAAGTCATTTCTTCCTTCTTCTGCACATAACTCAATCAGTTCAATAAGCTGTCGTCTTCGTATTATATATATCCCTGTTGAAATAGTATTAGATCTTGCAACCATTGGTTTTTCTTCAAAATCAACAATACGCATGTCCTCATTCATTGTGACAGTGCCAAATCTTGTCGCATCTTCACTTGGATCTAAATCTTTACACACAACAGTGATATCAGCTTTCTTTGCAATGTGATACTCTAATACCTTATTATAATCCATCTTGTAAACAGCATCTGCTGATGCCAACACAACATAAGGTTCATGACTTTTCTTCAAAAAATCAAGATTCTGATAAATTGCATCCGCAGTTCCTCTGTACCAGTCTCCGCTTTTTGCCGTAATCGTTGGCGTAAATACAAACAGTCCGCCATGCTTTCTTCCGAAATCCCACCATTTTGAAGAATTCAGGTGTTCATGCAGAGATCTGGAGTTGTACTGTGTGAGCACCGCTACTTTCTGTATATGAGAGTTCGACATATTACTCAGCGCAAAATCAATGCTTCTGTAGCTTCCCGCAACCGGCATTGCAGCAACAGCACGCTTATGTGTTAATTCCCGCATCTTTCTGCTGTTTCCGCCTGCTAAAATAATTCCTACCGCTCTCATAATCTCTCACCCACCTTAATCAATGTCTCACCGCTTTCAAGCACACCGTTCGGATAGTCCCGACTCTCTGTCACTCCGCTGATTGCTGTATTCTTTCCAATCTGAACTCCATCCGGAATTACAGAATTCTCTCCGATCGTTACAAGTCCAAATGAATAAATATTTGGTTTTACCTTGTTCGGCACATCTGGACCAATGCCAAGAACGACGTTCTTTCCAATTATTGCTTTTTCTGCAACAATTGATTTGTCAATGACACATCCTTCTTTGACATGCGCCTGCTTCATAATGATCGAATCTCTGACAACAGTTCCCTTCTCAATCGTAACGCCGGAACCAATAACCGAATTATGTACTTCTCCGTAAATCTCTGTTCCATTTCCAATGATACTCTTTTCGACAACTGCGTCTGCGGCAATATACTGTGGCTGAATGATATCACTCTTTGTATAGATCCTCCAGAATTCTTCATATAAATTAAATTCCGGAATAATATCGATCAGTTCCATGTTAGCTTCCCAATAAGAGCCAAGTGTTCCAACATCTTTCCAGTAACCATTAAACTCATAAGCAAATAGTCTCTTACCACTCTCATGACAATATGGAATGATATGTTTTCCAAAGTCGCAGCCCGGTTGTTCGGATAGCTTGATCAATGCTTCTTTTAATACCGGCCAGCTAAAAATATAAATTCCCATCGATGCCAGATTACTGCTTGGATTCTTCGGCTTTTCTTCAAACTTCTGAATCCTGTCTTCTTCATCTGCCACAACAATACCGAAACGGCTTGCTTCCTCCATCGGTACCGGCATAGATGCAATTGTAACGTCTGCGTTATGCTCTTTGTGGAATTCGAGCATCACTTCATAGTCCATCTTATAAATATGATCTCCCGACAAGATCAAAACATAATCCGGATTATACGTTTCCATATAATTCAAATTCTGGTAAATCGCATTGGCTGTTCCAGTATACCATTCACTATTCGCACTCTTTTCATATGGAGGAAGAATTGTAACTCCTCCAATATTTCGATCGAGATCCCATGGAATACCAATACCAATATGCGAGTTAAGCCTTAATGGTTCATATTGTGTCAATACACCTACTGTGTCAATGCCAGAATTAATGCAGTTGCTAAGAGGAAAATCGATAATACGGTACTTTCCTCCAAATGCTACTGCTGGTTTAGCCACTTTTGCTGTTAACACGCCTAATCTGCTGCCCTGTCCACCTGCTAGCAACATAGCAATCATTTCTTTCTTAATCATGTCTTCACCCCTTCACAGTCGTGTTCCTTTCTAGCATTTATAATTATATCATACTTGTAAACAATAGTGAACATTTTTTACAAAAAAAGACAAAATTTTTCATTGTTTTTATGAATATATAACAAAAATTACTTCTTTTCTTTTTCTCTCAGACGGTTTATAATGATAGTATATGAGCAAAAGCCCATTTTAACAACTAATTAAGAACAGGACGTGTATTTTTATGTATAAAATTGACTTTAATAAACCACTACATATTCACTTTATTGGCATCGGCGGAATCAGCATGAGCGGTCTTGCGGAAATTCTTCTTGATGAAGGATTTACTGTCAGCGGCTCTGACGCAAAGGAATCTCCTTTGACAGTTATGCTGGCGCAAAGAGGTGCTTCCGTATTCTACGGTCAGAATGCTGATAATATTCCTCCCACAACAGAAGTCGTTGTATATACCGCCGCTGTACACGAGGATAATCCAGAATACCAGGAAGCTGTCAGACGAAATCTTCCAATGCTGTCTCGAGCTGAACTTCTCGGGCAGCTTATGACTAATTATGAGATGCCGATCTGTATTTCCGGAACTCACGGCAAAACTACCAGCACATCCATGCTGACACACATTCTGCTTGCTGCAGATGCAGATCCTACTATTTCCGTGGGGGGTATCTTAAAAGCCATCGGAGGCAATATCCGTGTTGGTCACTCTGAAATTTTTGTAACTGAGGCATGTGAATACACAAACAGCTTTCTTCATTTTTTCCCGAAGATTGGAATTATTTTAAATATAGAAGAAGATCATATGGACTTCTTTAAAGACCTTGCAGATATCCGCAATTCGTTCCACCGATTTGCACGTCTGCTTCCGAAAGACGGAAGCCTGATCATCAACGGCGACATTGAACATTATGAAGAGATTGCAGAAGGAATTTCCTGTCCGGTCATTACCTTCGGTATGAAACCAGAATTTGACTACTGTGCATCGGATATCCGCCATTCGGAAGATGGAAATATTTCCTTTACACTGATGATTCACCAAAAAGAAGTGGGACGAATTCAAATGTCTGTGCCTGGAATCCATAATATCAGCAATGCCCTTTCCACAATTGCAGCTGCTGATCTGCTTGGCATTTCATTTGAAGCAATCCAGAAAGGACTTTTATCCTTCCACGGAACCGCGCGACGCTTTGAATACAAAGGAACGAGAAACGGAGTAACCATCGTAGATGATTATGCCCATCATCCAACAGAGATTCTCGCCACACTCACAGCCGCCGAGAACTATCCTCACAAAGAATTATGGTGCGTATTCCAACCTCATACTTATACAAGAACAAAAGCATTCTTCCATGAATTTGCAGAAGCGCTCTCTTCTGCCGATCATGTTATTCTTGCAGATATCTATGCTGCCAGAGAGTATGATGATCTCGGAATTTCTTCTGCACAGCTTGCCGAAGAGATTAAGAAAACCGGATGCGATGTACATTACCTCCCATCCTTTGAAGCCATAGAAGCATTTCTGACAGAACATTGCCAAGACGGTGACCTGTTGATAACTATGGGAGCCGGAGATGTTGTAAATATCGGAGAAAATCTACTAAAATAATAGTTATCCACACTATCCACATATGGTTATCCACAAAAAAGCCCTTTTTTACCGGAAAAAGGGCTTTTTTTATCCCCAGCGGAAATGATATAATCAATCGTAGATATCTATATTAGTAATTATGATTTTGGATTTTACACAAGATCAGACAGATTTTAACAGACAGAGGGGCAGATACATATGAAAACATTAACATTAACAAGTCGTTTTCAGGATAATACAACGTCCGTTGAAAACGAATTCATAGATCATTATATGGCGAAAGCGAACGGAGAATATGTAAAAGTATATCTTCTTTTGCTCCGCCATTTGAATCAGCCTTCTATCCCCCTTTCTGTTTCTATGCTGGCTGATATTTTAGATAATACAGAAAAAGACATTGTCCGTGCCTTAAACTACTGGGCTAAGATCGGACTGATTACCATTACCTGTGATGCCAATAACTGCATTTGCGGAATTGCTCTTGAACATGTAGCAGCCTTGACAGAAGCTTCCACTGCTACAGATACTCCTTCTGTCTTAGAACCTTCTACTTTGGAGCCTTCTGCTTTGAATCCTTCTTCCGCAAAGTCCGCATCCCGCAGAGCACCATCTCAAAGCGCCAAGCAGTCCCAGGAAGAGTTAAAACAGATTCTCTTCATCACAGAACAATACCTTGGAAAGACTTTAACACGCACCGAAGTAGATACGATCATCTATTTTTATGAATCACTTGGATTTTCTACAGATCTGATTGAATTTCTGATTGAACACTGCATCGACAATGGGCATAAGAGCATTCACTATATCCAGAAAGTTGCTCTTGCATGGTATGAAGCCAATATTACAACTGTGGACGAGGCAAAAGATCGGACAAGTGTCCGAAACAAGACATGCTATTCGATTCTTGCTGCTTTCGGAATTACCGGACGCAGTCCGGCTGCAGTGGAACAGGATTACATCCGCCGTTGGAGCGAAGAATACGGCTTCACTCTTGAGATGATCCTGGAAGCATGCAATCGCACAATTTCAGCGATCCACCAGCCAAGCTTTGAATATGCGGACACTATTCTAAAAAGCTGGAAAGAAAAGAATGTGAGGCATCCTGCCGATATCGAACAAGCTGATCTTTTGTTCCGTCAGGAAAAAGAGCAGAAAAAAGCACGCCCTGTTCCTGCAAAACCAATGACTAACAACCGCTTCAATAATTTTCAAGGGCGTTCTTACGATCTGGATTCACTGGAGCAGCAACTTTTGAACAGCAATTAACAGACAAGATAACTTTTTATTATTAGAATTATAAAACTACAAACAGCAAAGGAGATTTTCCGTGGGACTTACAAATAGTCAGTACGATGCGATTATGCGCATCTACGAACAGCGGCAATTGCATAATAAAGATATTCTTTTCGCAAGATACGAAGAGGTATACCGCAAGATTCCGGAATTAAAGAAGACAGATGATGCCATCTCCTCTCTCGGAGTAGCGCAGGCAAGAAAGCTCCTCTCAGGAGATGAGCACGCTGTGGAGGAATTCCGGGAACAACAAAAGAAGCTGACTTTGCAAAAAAAAGCTCTTCTAACTTCTAATGGATATCCTGAAGATTATCTGGAACCAATCTACCAATGTTCTGACTGCCACGATACCGGTTATATTGGCAACCAGAAGTGCCACTGCTTCCAGAAAGCCATAATCCAACTTCTCTATACACAGTCGAATCTTCAGGAGATTCTTGAGAAAGAGAATTTCGATACTTTCTCTCTCTCCTACTATTCAAACCACTATATTGACAAGAAGACAGGACGCTCTTCATTGGCGTTGATGCAGGATGCTCTGGCAGCCTGTCATACGTTTGTCAATACATTTTCTACGGATTTCCGTAATTTATTCCTGTACGGCAGTACCGGGGTCGGGAAAACTTTCCTGTCCCACTGCATTGCCCGGGAATTAATTAATAAATCTTATTCAGTGATATACTTTGCCGCATTTGAACTATTTGATATAATTGCTAAGTATAAGTTTGAAAAAGATGAGACAGCAGGCATTATGTATGAACACATTTTCAGCTGTGATCTTCTCATTATTGACGATCTTGGAACAGAACTTACGAATTCCTTTACTTCATCACAATTGTTCCTATGTCTGAATGAACGTCTGCTGAACCGAAAGTCTACCATTATCTCGACGAATCTGACACTGGATTCTCTGGTAGAACTTTACTCTGAGAGAACTTTCTCTCGAATCACCAGCAACTACACGATGCTGAGATTAACTGGCGATGATATTCGCATACAGAAGAAATTAATGAACAGGGAGGAACACTAATGTTACACCGCGAAGAGAGAAATCTGGACAATATACCGGTTGGCTCACTGGGAATCATTCCGGTAGACGGATGCCAGGAAATGGGGGACAAGGTTAATGACTACCTTGTAAAATGGCGTAAAGAGAGCCTTAATCATCACAAAGAGGATCTCTTATTCCACGAATATGTAAAAGACAACTATATTATTGATGCACAGGTACCGCGTTTTGGTTCTGGAGAAGCAAAAGGTGTTATTAAAGAATCTATCCGTGGTATGGATCTTTATCTGATGCTGGATGTGTGTAATTATAGCCTTACATATTCTTTAAACGGTCAAGTAAATCACATGTCACCAGACGATCATTTCCAGAATTTAAAGAGAATTATTGCCGCAGTAGGCGGTAAGGCAAGACGTATTAATGTCATTATGCCATTCCTTTATGAAAGCCGTCAGCATAAACGCAGCAGCCGCGAATCACTTGACTGTGCTCTTGCACTTCAGGAAATCGTTGCTATGGGCGTAGATAATATCATCACATTTGATGCACACGATCCTCGTGTACAGAATGCAATTCCGCTCAGTGGTTTCGAAACCGTTCCACCGACATATCAGTTTGTCAAAGGGCTTCTGGAAAGATACGATGATATTCAGATTGACAGCGATCATTTAATGGCAATCAGCCCGGACGAGGGAGCTACAAGCCGTGCTATCTACCTTGCTAACGTACTTGGCATCGATATGGGTATGTTCTACAAACGCCGTGATTATACAAGAATCGTTGACGGACGTAACACAATTGTTGCCCATGAGTTCCTCGGGACTTCTGTAGAAGGCAAAGACGTTATCATCATCGATGATATGATCTCCTCCGGCGAGAGTATCCTTGATGTTGCAAAACAGCTGAAAGCAAGAAAAGCAAAACGTATTTTTGCTGCTGCAACATTTGGACTTTTCACAAGCGGAATGGAACGTTTTGACCGCGCATATGAAGAAGGTCTGATCGATGCGATCCTGACAACAAACAGTATCTACCAGTCTCCGGAACTGCTGAAGAGACCTTACTACATCAGCTGTGATCTGAGCAAATACATCGCTCTCATCATTGATACTCTGAACCATGACGGTTCTATCAGTGATATTCTTGATCCGAACGAGCGTATCCAGCATCTCGTAAATGCATATAAAGAAAAACAAAATCAGAAATAAACAATCGAGTAGGAGGCGGTGACTAACCGCCGTCCTCTCACACCACCGTGCGTACCG